>CEQE01144201.1_pt1 | contig 31407 bp, 22 predicted proteins | sample 356201 | NCBI WGS metagenome assembly CEQE01 (sample SAMEA2619970, study PRJEB7988) | marine metagenome | biome: marine biome (ENVO:00000447); feature: mesopelagic zone (ENVO:00000213) & marine oxygen minimum zone (ENVO:01000065); material: "saline water (ENVO:00002010), including plankton...
TTCGCCGATCCCATGGCTGAGAAGATGATGCAGGTGCTGGAGGATAGCACTCGCCAGCACGGCATCGAATTCTTCTCACCTGACTCCGGGTCCCAGGGCATCGTGCACGTGGTGGGTCCTGAACTGGGACTGACCCAACCGGGCCTGACCATCTGCTGTGGTGACAGTCACACAGCGACCCACGGTGCGTTTGGCAGTATCGCCATCGGCATCGGCACCAGTCAGGTGCGTGATGTACTGGCTACCCAGACCCTCGCCATGGACCTGCTCAAGGTGAGGAACATTCGCGTTGAGGGCAAGCTGTCGGCGGGGGTGTCCGCCAAGGATGTGATCCTCCACATCATTCGAACGCTGGGCGTCAATGGTGGCGTGGGCTACGCCTACGAATACAGTGGTGCTGTGATCGACAACATGTCCATGGAAGAGCGTATGACCCTGTGCAATATGAGCATCGAAGGGGGCGCCCGCTGCGGATACGTCAATCCGGATGAGACGACATTCGAGTACCTTGAGGGCAGGGAACGGGTGCCATCCGGTGCGGATTGGTTGTCGGCTGTTGAGAGATGGAAGTCATTCGCCAGCGACGGCAATGCCCATTATGATGACGTCGTAGTCATGCATGCAGAGGATATCAATCCCACAGTGACCTGGGGCGTTACGCCAGGTCAGGCGATCTCAATCGATGAGACAACTCCCGATCCGGAGCAGGCCGAAGGACTTGAAAAAGCGTTGCTCGCCGATGCCCTGCAATATATGCAATTGGATGCCAACACCCCTATTAAGGGGACACCCATCGACGTGGCATTTATCGGTAGCTGTACCAACGGTCGTCTGAGTGATTTTCAGATGGTGGCCAATCTCATAACCGGGAAGGGCGTGGCAAGCTCAGTGAAAGCCCTGGCGGTACCTGGTTCAGAAAGAGTAGACAGACAGGCAAGAGAACTCGGTTTGGACAAGGTGTTCGAGGACGCGGGCTTCGAATGGCGTAAACCAGGATGTTCGATGTGTTTGGCGATGAACCCCGATAAGTTGAAGGGAGATGAGGTGTGTGCGTCCACCTCCAATCGGAACTTCATCGGTCGTCAGGGTTCCCCCACCGGCAGGACTATTCTGATGAGTCCCATCATGGTGGCTGCTGCCGCCATTCGGGGGAAGGTGGCAGATGCGAGGGAGGTATTTGAGCTATGAGTGGTCAGGAGATCAAAATCATCAGTGGTCGAGGTGTGTACGTCGAGGGTAACGACATAGATACGGACCGCATCATCCCGGCGCGTTTCTTGAAGTGCGTAACCTTCGATGAGCTTGGACCAGCTCTCTTTTATGATGTGCGTTTTGATGAAAACGGAATCTCAAAGGGGCATGTATTGGATAGTGACAGACATAAAGGCGCGAACATTCTCATTTCAGATGCAAATTTCGGTTGCGGCTCCAGCCGCGAGCACGCGCCCCAGGCCATCCAGAAGTTTGGCTTTTCTGCCATCATTGCGGAGTCCTTCGCCGAGATCTTCTTCGGCAACTGCACGACGTTGGGCGTTCCCTGTGTGTGCATGGAAAAAGAAGAAAGACAGAAGCTTGTGCGCCTGATAGAGGAAGATCCCGATGCGTCGGTAATCCTGGACATCGATAATCTGAAACTGATTTGCGCCAACAACATTTTCGACATCACCATGAAGGAAAGTGCCAGAGAAGCATTCCTCAGCGGAAGCAACGATCCGTTGGATACGCTGCTCAAATCACATCAGGCGATTGCAGAGACCGCCCGGAAGTTGGGGTACGTCTAGGCTATTGATGGCAGTACTGGAATTATTGAGGACGAGGCAGCATGGCACGCACCAAGATAGAAATCTACGATACCACCCTGAGGGACGGCACCCAGGGGGAGGGGGTTAACCTCAGTCTTGGGGATAAACTCGACATCACCCGACTTTTGGATGCCGTGGGTATCGACTACCTCGAAGGTGGCTGGCCCGGCTCCAACCCCAAGGACATAGACTACTTCAGAAGGGTCCGCGAGATTGAACTGGCTAATCTGAAGGTGGTTGCCTTTGGTTCTACCCACAGGGGCGATGTCAACCGCCCCTCTGATGATGTGTTTTTGCAGGAGCTGATTGCGGCCAAAGCTGACGTGATCTGCATATTCGGCAAGACCTGGGACTTGCACGTGGAACAGGCCCTGCGCGTCAGCCACGAACGAAATCTGGAGATGATCGCAGGTTCGATCGAATTTCTGGCCGAGCAGACTGGCAAGCCTGTATTCTACGATGCCGAACACTTTTTTGACGGCTTCAAGAGCGATCCCGATTACGCCTTGGAGTCCCTGCGCGTCGCCTCGGAAGCGGGCGCCGAGCGGGTGATCCTGTGTGACACCAACGGCGGCGTGATGCCGGATGAGCTTGCCCATGGCATCAAGCAGGTGAAGCAGGAGATTCCCAGCGCAAAACTGGGTATTCACGTACACAATGACGGTGGGCTTGCGGTCGCCAACACGCTACGCGCTGTGGAAGAGGGCGTGGTTCAGGTACATGGAACCGTGAATGGTATCGGCGAGCGCTGCGGCAACGTGGACCTCACCAGCATCATTGCCAACCTTGAACTCAAGATGGGTTACCGCTGTCTGCCGGAAGGTGCAATCAGAGAGTTGACCAGCTTGAGCCGCAAGGTGTGGGAATTTCTAGGTCAGGAAGGTCCCCTGGGGCAACCCTTTGTGGGACGCTCTGCATTTGCTCACAAGGGAGGCGTGCACGTCAGTGCAGTGCAGCGCAACACCACCACCTACGAGCACATCGATCCCGATACAGTCGGCAATTCGCGCAAGATACTGATCAGTGAACTGGCGGGAGGGTCCAACCTGAAGGCGAAGCTGTCCAATCGTTATCCTGAGATCGAAGATGCCGCGGCGGTGCGATCGATTCTCACCGAAGTCCAGGAGAAGGAGCATGTGGGATACTCCTTCGAGAATGCGGATGGTAGCTTCGACCTGGTCGTTCGACAACATGTCGGCAAGTACCGCAGGTGCTTCGAGCCACTATACTATCGTATCTACAGCCCGAGCAATGAGGATCTGGCTGAATCTGACGGACTGATTGAGGCGTCGGTGAAGGTGAAGATTGACGATGACGTCGAGCTCTGTGCAGCTGAAGGCAATGGACCTGTGGATGCCCTCAATAAAGCACTGCGCAAGGGACTGCTGGGACGGTTCGCCGTCCTTGCGGATCTACATCTGACTGATTACAGCGTCAGGGTGATCAACAGTACTGAAGAGACGGCTGCCAAGGTGCGGGTCTCCCTGGAACACAGTTTCCAGGGCGAAAGCTACGGGACGGTTGGCGTCAACGTAGATATCATCAAAGCCAGCTGGACGGCACTGGTAGAAGCGTATGAATATGCGCTGCTGCAGCACGAAGAATTCTTAAGCGAACTGCCGCCCAAGCAATCATAAGTGAACTGGGCTGAAAAGGGAGTAGACTGACGCAACAATAAATCGTTGTCTGGGTAATAAGAAGGTCGAGGAGACGCTGATGACTTCAGGCCCACTCACTGGAATTAAAGTCCTGGAATTCTCGCAGGTAATCGCCGCACCCTACGCGGGCCAGATTCTCTCTGACATGGGGGCTGAGGTGCTCAAAGTAGAGCCTCCCGAGGGGGAGTCCTGGCGCCTGCAGGCTCAGTTTGCACCACTGGAGTCGAAGACATACCAGACGCTGAACCGGGGCAAAAGCTGCATGACCTTGCGGCTGAGCGAACCGAAAGCACAGCAGGTGGTGCATCAACTCGTTGCCGACATGGACGTGGTGTTGATTAACTATCGTCCTGATGTGCCCGCCAAATTCAAGATCGATTACGACACCCTCTCATCAATCAAAGCCGATCTGATCTACGTCGACCTGACGGCATTCGGGCGCAGGGGGCCGTGGGCGATGCGCCCCGGCTATGACGGTGCCATCCAGGCGGTTTCCGGACTGATGGCGGGGGAAGGAAAGATCCGCGCTGACGGGTCGCCCATGACCATCTCATCCACGGCGATCGCAGATGTTTCCACCGGCATGGTGCTGGCGGACGCCACCATCACGGCACTGTACCACAGGCAGCAGACCGGTCTGGGCCAGATGGTGCAGTGTTCGCTCCTGGCAACCGCGCTCAATCTTCAAGGCAGTGTGATCATGGAGCATCCTGAAGCCGATCGTGCTTTCAGGAATCCACACAGGGACAGCAGAATAAAACGGGCGCAGGAGGGCGCGAGTTACCGTGAACTGATCGAATTGCGTGAAGCTGCCTTTCGGGCCACATCCGACCCATTCTATCGCGCTTACGTGACCCAGAATGGCGCTCTGGTGGTGGCGGCGGAATCGGATCAACACAGGCGAGCGGTATGCGAGATTCTCGACCTGGATGATTCGTCGATTGATGATGAGCAGAGGCTGGAAGCACTGTTCGTCACCCGCACCACCGAGGAGTGGTTAGATGAACTGGTGCAAAAGCGGGTGCCGTGCAGTCCGGCCCACTTCCCGGAGGAGATGTCTACCCACAAACAGGTGCTGGACAACCAATGGATGGTTGCTATGGAACATGACCTGACCGGGTCACAGACACAGCTTGAGCCCTATCTGCGGTTTTCCAGCAGCAAACTGGAAGCTCCACTGGCAGCGCCCCCTTTGGGCAGAGACACCGGGCAGGTCTTGAGCAGCCTTGGTTTCACCGATGATGAGATTCGAGTCTTTGCCGACAAAGGGATCATCTGAAGAGGCACCGTATGGAAGGTATGTATACAGGAATCCGAATTCTGGAATTCTGCAGCGATATGGCTGGTGCCTTTGCCGGTCAGATCTGCGCGGATCGGGGAGCTGAAGTCATCAAGGTGGAACCACTTGGCGGCGATCCTCTCCGCTCTGTGGACAGCTACCAAGATAATGAATCCAAGCTGTTCCAATCCCTGAATCGAGGCAAGAAATCGCTCTGTATCGACCTCGCCTGCAGCGGTTCATCAACGCTGCTGGATCGGCTGGTAGCCTCTGCAGACGTAATCATAATGGGGCTGGAGCGGGATCAATGCGCTGAGTTCAAGTTGGACTACGGTTCGGTTAAGTCTCAGAACCCCAATGTTGTCTATATACAGATCGACTATTTCGGATCGCAAGGAGATTGGGCAGGCAGGCCCGCCAACGATCTGGTCATGCAGGCGTTTTCCGGCATGTTGCTTTCGGAAGGCAAACGAAACGACAGCGGCACCCCTAGAACGATCGTGTCGCTGCGCATGGCGGAGCGCAGCACGGGCCTTATGGTTGCGCTGGCGGTATCGACCGGACTTTTCCATCGGTCCAGAAGCGGACAAGGCCAGCTCATCGAGACGTCACAACTCAAGAACCTGCTGGCGCTGCAATCAGGCAGGATATCGGACAATCCCGTGGCGGACGAGCCGCTCAGAACGCCGAGGCAAGGGCGAATCAAGGAACTGCGGCAACGCAATGCGCCTTTTCACGACTACCTGCCCGACGGCACGGCTGGCAGGGTCGCTTTCGGCGTTGTCTTCTATCGACCCTATCAGACCAAAGATGGGGCTGTATTTATGGGCGCCCTGTCGCGACCTCTGCGGGACAAAGCGAGAATAGCGCTGCAGAGCGAGTATCTGCACCGCGATGACCCGAATTACGATCCCGACAATCCGGAATTCGTGGCGTTCTGCGTTGAGCAAGCGGCGATCATCGTGGCCAAATTCCGCACCAAGACGACGGCGGAGTGGATGGAGATCTTCGAACGGGAGGGCGTGCCCGCCGGACGTGTAATGTTTCCGGAGGATCTGTCTAGCGCACCCCAGGTTGTGGAAAACGACTATGTCATTGCAGTTGACCATGAAACCGCCGGCAGACAGATTCACGTTGCACCCCACGCGCAGTTCGGTCTATTTCCCCTCGGTTCGCTCACGGGTTCACCTTCTCTCGGCCGAGACACGGATGAGTGTCTGCGTGAGCTCGGATTTACCGAGGAGGACGCCGAGGCAATGCGGCGGCAAGGCGCAGTGCGTTGAGAAAGCGAGCGGCGGTGTGACCCGGCGACGGACTGTGGTTTAATCTGGGGTCTGGATCGAGCAGCGACTGGGGTTTGCGCTGGGATCTGAACCGGCTGACGTGAATGGAATTGGCGAACAGATGACCTGGGAACAGCGCTGGCATCCTCTGCGGGAGGAGTGGGTTCTGATCGCCAGTCACCGGGATGAAAGGCCCTGGCGTGGTGGTTCCAGCGCTGTGAACGCAGAACCCATACCTTCCTACGTCGAAGATTGCTATCTGTGCCCGGGCAATGAGCGAGTGTCCGGTGCAACCAACCAGCGCTACGACTCCGTCTATGTCTTTGACAATGACCACCCGAGTTTCAGTTCCGAGGCGCCGCTGGAACTTGATGAGCCCGCCCGCCCGTACAGGAATAAGCCGGCGACCGGCGTCGCCAGGGTGGTCTGTTACAGCCCCAGCCACAACACCACGTTGGCCGAACTGAGCCTCGATGAGATCGTTAACGTGTTGCAGGAGTGGCAGCATCAGCAAAGGGAACTGTCCGCTTTGGCTGCCGTAAATTATGTGTTGATCTTCGAGAACAAAGGGGAGGTCGTTGGGGTATCCAATCCCCATCCGCACTGTCAGGTCTATGCCACCAATTTCACCTTCAAGCAGATCGACGTTGAGCTGCAAAGCTGCAGGGCGTATCTGACTGAGCATGGGCGCGGCCTGTTCCCGGACATTATCAAAGCAGAACAGCAGGATGGCCGCCGTATTCTCGCGGAAAATGGCGGCGCTGTTTCATTTGTTCCCTATTTTGCCCGTTATGCCTACGAAACCTATGTCGCACCGAAACAGAGCCATCGTTTCCTGTCGGACTTATCCGCGGAGGAACTGCTGGATCTGGCCGCGGTTCTGAAGGAAACCCTGGTGTGTTTCGATAACCTCTGGCAGATCTCCTTTCCCTATGTGATGCTGTTGCACCAGGCCCCCTGTGACGGCAACGACTACCCGTTCTACCACTTTCACATTCAGATTCAGCCACCGCTCAGAAGACCGGGCCTCCTCAAGTACCTCGGCGGTGCTGAAGTCGGTGGTGGTTGTTTCCTGAACGATACATCGCCGGAAGAAAAGGCCAGGGAACTGCAGGCAGTGGCCGGCGAGCATTACCGCAACGTAGCTGATTCGTGACTCAGCGTAGGTGATCGTGCCGCTGAGGAGTACAGACGTATCTATAATGTGCATTAACTAGTAACCGTAAGTAATTGAATATAATAGTATTGGAGACTGATATGACGAGCTATGGTGAGTACACCGATATTACCGTCGAACTCGAGGAGCAGGTTGCCGTTGTGGAGATTCAGCGAGCACCCAACAACTTCTTTGATGAGGTGCTGATACGATCCATCTCCGATGCATTCGAAGATCTGGATGACGATGACGCTTGCCGCAGCATCGTGTTGGGATCGGCGGGCAAGCACTTCTGTGCCGGGGCCAATTTCACCGCGCCGGCGGCGGCGGGCGGTCAGAGAAGTGATCCGGGCGCGCTTTACCGGCATGGCGTCCGGCTATTCAGGACGCGCAAGCCTATTATCGCTGCAGTACAGGGAGCGGCGGTGGGGGGCGGTCTGGGGCTGGCGGTGATGGCCGATTTCCGAGTAGCGTGTGAGGAATCCCGTTTCAGTGCCAACTTTACCCGTCTCGGTTTTCATCCCGGTTTTGGGCTCACGGTTACCCTACCGGAACTGATCGGCAAGCAGAATGCCAATCTGATGTTCTATACCGGACGCCGCATCAAGGGAACCGAGGCCCTGCAGATGGGACTCGCCGACATGCTGGTTCCTCTTGCAGAGGTTCGATCGGCGTCCCTGGAATTGGCACGGGAGATCGCTACTTCGGCGCCTCTGGCGGTACAGTCCACCCGGGCAACCGTGCGCGTGGGGTTGGCAGATCGCGTCGCCCTCGCCACGGACCACGAATTGGCGGAACAGACCCGGTTGCGGATGACGAATGATTATGCCGAGGGCATTCGCGCCATGGATGAGCGCAGAACCCCTGATTTTAAGGGGGAGTAGGTCAGCTCTTGCCAAACTGAGCCAGTCGTTCGGCCAGATCCGGTCCCGAACCGGGACTGTTGTCTCGCTCATACTGCAGGCCGTCATCCAGGTGTTGCTGTTGGCCGGCCAATATCAGCGTCTTATCTCCTCTGAGGGTATGCCAGGAGTTCTGTACGATCTCCCTGGCGAGCTCCAGGCTTCTGGCCGTAAGTTCCTCATCCGGTACACAATAGTTGGCCAGTCCGAGGGCCACGCTCTCCTGGCCGCTGACCACTCTTCCGGTAAACATCAGCTCCTTGGCTCTTACCGGCCCGATGCGGCGGGGTAACCGCTGGCTCATGCCCCACACCGGGGTCATTGCCCACTTGCCATGGGTATCGGCGAATTTTGCCGATTCCGCCGCGACCAGCAGGTCGCAGGCCAATACGAGCTCGAGAGAGCCTGTGTAACAGTGTCCCTGGACCGCAGCGATCACCGGCTGCGGCAGCCGCTCGATCGCCTCCAAGGTCTCTGCCTGAAAGTGGGCTGATGGTGCCCTCTCCCCGGCTTTTATGGCATTCAGGTCGTTGCCGGCAGAAAAGGAGCGCCCTTCGCCTCTCAAGATGACGCAACCGACCGCATCGATCTGGCCGTGGATGGCATCGATCTGGTCTCGCAGTTCCACGAACAGGTTCGGACTCAGTGCATTCAGAAGTTCAGGGCGGTTGAGGGTCAGGATTGCGATGCCATCTTGGTCCTCTCTCAATACCAGATCTGCCATGGTGATTTCTCGCGTTATGTGATCGTTCCCCATTGTGTACAGGTGCTGAGCGGCATGCAAGCACCGCGGGGTATAATGGCGACTCACTTTTTCGGAGTACCCAAAATGGGCGCAACCAAGATACCCCTGAGTGTCAGTTGGGAGGAGGATCGATTGCTGCTGCTCGATCAGACGCGCTTGCCCGGGGAGATCGTGATTGAGGAACAGACCAGTGTCGAACAGGTGTGGCACGCCATCAAGGAGCTGAAGGTGCGGGGTGCACCTGCCATCGGAATAGCCGCGGCCTATGGCGTTCTGGTGGGAGTGGATCCGTCCAGCGGAGAGGATCTCAGTGCTGACATCAGAAGTCGCATCGATTATCTGGCAACGTCGAGACCAACAGCCGTCAATCTGTTTTGGGCACTGCAGCGCATGGGTAAGAAACTGGATGATTGCCAGGGCCTCGGCAACGCGGAAATCCGGGCCGGTTTGCTGGGGGAGGCCGAGAAAATACATCGGGAAGATAGAGAGATCTGCCGCAGGATCGGCGAACTGGGCAGACCGCTGATCACGGAGAACATGAACATCCTGACCCACTGCAATGCCGGATCGCTGGCCGTGTCTGAACTGGGAACCGCCTTGGCACCTATCTACCTTGCCAGTCGGGAAGGGACCGATCTGCACGTCTATGCCGATGAAACCCGGCCGCTGCTGCAGGGAGCCAGGCTTACCAGTTGGGAACTGCAACAGGCCGGCATCCCGGTTACCCTCCTTTGCGACAACATGGCGGCGCACCTGTTTTCGCTCGGACGGGTTGACATGGTCCTGGTGGGAACCGACCGCGTCACAGCCAACGGCGATGTTGTCAACAAGATCGGCACCTTGAACCTCGCCATTCTGGCGAACCACTATTCGATTCCGTTCTATGTCGCGTGTCCCTCTTCAACGGTGGACATGACCATAGGTTCTGGATCCGAAGTCACCATTGAAGAGAGAAGTGCCGAGGAGGTCCGTCACATAGCCGGCGTGGCGACAGCACCTGACGAGGTGGATGTCTTCAACCCTGCATTTGACGTGACGCCGGCGGCATTGGTCACAGGTCTGATTACCGATCGGGGTATCCTTCGAGCCCCCCTGCAAGCCAGCTTGGCAGAGGCATTCAGTTGATGGTTTTGGAGAGGTTACAGTACCGGTCTGCTTTGGCATAATCACGCGGGCAGGGCGAACGCACATGGACGTACGGTGAAAGCACATGGACGTAACGTGATAGCACATGGACTTAGCGTGAAAGCACATGGACGTAGCGTGATAGCACATGGACGTAGCGTGATAGCACATGGACTTAGCGTGAAAGCACATGGACGTTGGGTGATAGCACATGGACGTTGGGTGATAGCACACGGACGTAGGGTGAAAGCAGTTGTTCTAGATGACCAATAAAATGAAAATAGGATTCCATTAGGGTTTGACACAATAGCGTAGGGTGGTCGCATGGGTAAGAACAAGTCCATAGTTATAGCACTTGGCGTGGCGGGCATTGTGATCGTCGCACTGCTCGGTTACATGTTTCTGTTTCGCGAAGAGCCACAGCCGGTGCCAGTAGTCCAGCAACCTGTTGCGCCGGTAGAGGTGCCGGTTGAAGAGCCGGAACCCGTACCTGAACCCGAAGTGGAGCCGGAGCCTGAATTGGTGTCGGAGCCCCCTGAAGTGGTGTCCGAGCCGGCTGCAGTGGTGTCGGAGCCTGCTGAAGTGGTGTCGGAGCCCCCTGCAGTGGTGTCGGAGCCTGAACCCGTGGTCGTCGAAGAGGAGCAGCGACCTCTGTTCGCGTTACCTGCCATCATTGACAGTGACCAACTGATTCGTGATGGGGTGGCCAGCCTCAGTGGCCACGGCGGCATAACAGACTGGTTAGGGGTAGATGAGCTAATCAGAAAATTCGTCGTGCTGGTGGATAACGTAGCCAGAGGCAATATCCCCAGGCAACACGTTCCATTCCTTACGCCGCGCGGTAAGTTCACAGTGACGGCAGGCAATGAAGAGGTCCAGTACTTGGATGAACGCAGTTATTCCAGATACGACCTGGTTACGGAGATCTTCATCTCATTGGACACACACAAAGCGGTCGAGTTCTACAGCCTGGTAAAGCCTCTCTTTCATGAAGCATTTGTGGATCTGGGTTACCCAAACAGAAGATTCGAAGATATGATCTTTATCAGCATTGGCCGCTTGCTGGAAACTCCCGATCTGCCTCAACCCATTGCGCTGGTCCAACCTAGCGTGATGTACAAGTTTGCCAACCCCAGGGTGGAGCGCTTGAGCCCTGCGCAAAAGCAACTCATTCGCATGGGGCCCAAGAATACCAAGGTCATTAAAGAGAAGTTGAGCGAGATCGCGCTGGAACTTCGTAAGGCGATGGAGAATTAGTAAGAGATGATGACAGATAAAGAGCTGCCTCTAGCAAAATATACGGTCCTGGATCTGACTTTGGCGAGGGCCGGGCCCAGCGCCGTAAGATTACTGGCGGATTGGGGCGCCAGAGTCATCCGAATCGAACCACCACCCCGACCAGGTAGTAAAGGGGATAATGTAACGGGTCGACGTTATGGCCCCGACTCGCAAAATCTGCATCGCAATAAGCGCGGCCTGAGCCTTAACCTGAAGAGTGATGCCGGCAAGGCCGTGTTTTTTGAGTTGGCCAAGAAAGCTGACGTTGTCGTGGAGAATTTCCGCATGGAAGTGAAATACCGACTGGGTGTTGACTATGAATCGGTGAAAAAAGTCAATCCGGCCATAATCTACGCCAGCATCTCGGGGTTTGGTCAAGATGGACCCTACAGCAAACGTCCCGGCGTGGATCAGATTACCCAGGGGACCAGTGGTCTGATGTCGATAACGGGAGAGCCGGGCAGAGGCCCGATGCGGGTTGGCATCGCGATCAGCGATACGTCTGCCGGGATGTTTCTGGGGCAGGGCATATTGCTGGCGTTACTGCACCGCGAACACACAGGTGAGGGGCAGTGGGTGCACACTTCCCTGCTGGAGGCCATGCTGAACAAACTGGATTTCCAGGGGGCGCGCTATACCATGAGTGGCGAAGTACCCGAGCAGGAGGGCAATAACCATCCGACCAATTTCCCCATGGGGGTCTTCGATGCCAACGACGGTAAGATCAATCTGGCTGCCAGTACAGACAAGATGTTCAAGGGGTTTTGTCAGGCTCTCGACGTGCCGGAGTTGGCGGAGGATTCACGCTTTCATGGGTATGTGGACAGGATAAAGCATCGCCAGGAGCTAACTGCAAGGATGAACGAGATTACGGGGCAGCGACCCACGGTAGAACTCGTGGAGAAACTCAATGAGGCCGGCGTGCCCTGCGGCCCCATCTACAGCGTGAATCAGGCGTTTGAAGACCCCCAGGTCCTGCATCTTAAGATGGTCAAACCGGCACATCATCCAAAACTGGGTGATCTTAATCTGGTCAGGTCACCCATTAATCTCTCGGCCTTCCCTCACAGCGATCGCTTTGACAGGGCCGGACCGGATGTCGGCGAACATACCGATGAGATCCTCAGAGAATTCGGCTACGCCGATGATGAGCTGAGTGATCTGAGAGAAAGTGGCGCCATCTAACGACAACTTCCAGGGGACTTGAGAGATGCAGCTGAATACAGACAAGATGATTGCGGACGTCGACGATGGAATTGGCTGGGTGACCTTCAACAATCCTGCCCGTCACAACGCGGTCTCTCTTGAAATGTGGCAGGGACTGGGCGTAATCCTTGCGAGCTTTCAGAAGAATGATGACGTGAGAGTGGTGGTGCTCAAAGGGGCGGGAGAGAAAGCATTTGTTTCCGGTGCGGACATATCCGAATTCGACAAGAAGCGGGGCACTGCCGAACAGAGGGATGAATACGGCAAAGTATCGGCAGATGCTCATCGTTGGCTAGCGCGGCTGGATAAACCGCTGCTGGCCATGATCCAGGGCTACTGCATCGGTGGGGGCTTGGCGACAGCCTTGGGGGCTGACATCCGCATCGCCACCGCTGATTCAAAGTTCGGCATCCCGGCAGCGAAGTTGGGGCTCGGCTATGGATATGAGGGGCTAAAGACGCTTGCCGATCTGGTAGGCCCCGCGAGCGCCAAGGATATTCTCTTTACTGCGCGTTTCCTCGATGCCGAGGAGGCGCTCAGGATCGGACTAATTAACTTCGTGGTCAGCAGGGAGGAACTGGAACAGACCGTCAGGGACTACGCCGCCATGATTGCGGCCAATGCACCTTTGACCGTCAAGGCCGCCAAGGCCGCCGTCAACGAAGCGATGAAGGACCCCGACAGACGCGATCTGGAGTCCGTTCGAGGACAGGTGAACGCCTGCTTCGACAGCCAGGACTATAAGGAGGGTAGGCGGGCTTTCATGGAGAAGAGAAAGCCCAATTTCGTAGGTGCATGAAGATCCTGTTTTCAGCTCACCCCACCCGATTATCTCAGCAGATTTGGAACTACGCAGCGCAGTGGCGTAGTACCCGACCCGCTCGTGTGCCGGTAAGCTTGCCGTCCATGAGGCTCACTTCACCATTCACGATGGTCGCCTTAAATCCGGTCGACTTCTGAATGTAGCGCGGTGCGCCGCCCGGAAAGTCATTGACCAATTCAGGCTGCAGCTCTGCCACCTTGTCGGCATCGAAGACGTTGATGTCCGCTCGCATGCCCTCTCTGACAAGCCCACGATCCGTAAGACCAACGACTTTCGCCGGCCCCGAAGTCATCTTCTGGATAACCTGACCCATGCTGTAAAAGCCGGTCTCTCGCTGCCAATGAGACAGCATGAAACTGGACCAGCCGGCATCCATGATCTGAGACACGTGTGCACCTGCATCTCCCAGTCCAGGGTAGATGTTCTCGCTCTTGAAGAGACCGGCTTGCTCCTTCAAGCTGGATGAAAACATGCGGAAGTTGAACAGGCCTTTGCCTTCGCTCTCGCGGGACAGGCGCAGAAAAGTTTCCGACCAATGCTCGTGGGCGTCTTCCGCCTGTGCTTTTACGCTTTGCTCATTTGCGTAATTCGGGATCTCATCGGATCCCAGATAGAACACGTTGCCCCACGGGAGTTGACTGGCCTTTGGCTGTTTTGCTTCTTCCACAAGCTTGTCGGCCGTGTCGGCATCGCAGATGGCAGCCAGGCGGCCGGCCATGTCGAGTTGCCTGATTGCCTCCCAGGTATCGCCCTGAACGGGCAGTCGCGACTGCAGACCGAACATGAAGCCCGACCCCCTGACGTGGGAGATAGCGGTAATATCGCGCCCCTGGCAGAGTTCGTCCAAGGCCTCAGCCGATCGTTTCCCCGCACCCTCTTCAGGGCTTGTGCCGTAGCTGAACAGCACCCTGTTATCAGAGGTGTCCGCTACTTTCTCGATGACTTCAAAGCCGGCACCCACGAGCTGCATCAAACCGTTCTTGGGCCCAACGACGCCGGCGATCGTCTCCAGTTCGTCCACCTCCGCAAACGTGCCGGGAATGGACCGACCATCCGGCGCCTTATGGGGCTCATACCGATTCGTCGAGAACCCGAACGCACCCCTGTCCAGCGCCTGACTTACTATCTCGGCCATCTGCTGTTTTTCAGCTTCCGTTGCCGGTTCCGCAAACGAACGATCGCCCATGACGTAGAAGCGTATGGCCGCGTGGCCCACCAGCCCGGCCACGTTGATGGCCGTACCCAGCCGTTCAATCGAGTCCAGATACTCGCCGTAGTGCTCCCAATCCCACGCTAGTCCACCCAGAATAGCTTCCTTCGGAATGTCCTCAACGGTCTCCATCATGCCGGCCATCAATTCACGGTCTTCCGGTTTGCATGGCGCAAACGTCATGCCGCAATTGCCGATAAGCGCCGTGGTAATACCGTGCCAACTGATCGGCGTCATATCCGGATCCCAACCCATCTGCGCATCGAGGTGCGTGTGAATGTCTATGAAACCCGGGGTCACCATCTGTCCGGTCGCATCGATCTCCTGCGTGGCTTCACCGTCTACATCCCCAACGGCTGCGATAAGACCGTCTTTGATCGCGACATCGCCGGCGACCGGTTCACTACCACTCCCGTCAACGATCGATCCACCGCGAATTAGTATGTCATATTTCATTTATGTTCCTCTCAAGGTCAGGGTTACCGATTGATAGCAGAGCATCATGCATATCCGCGCGCTCTTTTGTCAAGTATGTTCTTTCATAAAGGGCGGTGGTGCGCCCCTACATCTCCAGATCTTGATGGGAAAATCTGTTAGATTCGGTGCAGCCGATCGACCTGAAACTGGAGGAGAAAGCGATGAAGGGTTTGCTTGTTTTGATTACCAGCTTGTTCCCGGTAATTGCCCACGCGACGGAGGAGGATGATATCTACTTCCCTGGGGAAAGGTGGCAGACAGTCGCACCAGCTAGCGTCGGTTGGGACGCGGCGTTGTTAGCCGACGCTCTTTCCTATGCGAAGGAAAACAACTCCAGCAGCGTGGTAGTATTACACCACGGCAAGATACTCACCGAAGGCCACTGGCCAGTCGATGATGTTCGCTACAACAGCTTGGTCGCGGGCGTTGATGCTAGTGGCCATGCCATCGAGGATGTCGCATCCATGCAGAAGAGCATCGTTTCGTTTCTGGTGGGCGTGGCTGTCGCTGAGGATCTGATCGAACTGGACCAGTCGGTTTCGCATTATCTTGGCAGCGGCTGGTCAAAGGCGCAGCCCACGGAGGAACAGGCAATCACTGTCCGGCACCTTCTCTCCATGACGAGCGGACTTTCCACCTTCAGCACGTTTCAATCTGCAGCGGGCACAAAGTGGCAATACAATACGAGGGTCTACAGCCGCCTGGTATCTGTCCTCGAAAAAGTGAGCCGGCTAGGCATCAATGAGTTAACGACGTCTTGGCTCACCAAAAAGATCGGCATGCACGATAGCCGCTGGGGTGAGCGCCCCTGGGTTCGGCCAGGCATGGATGCCAACCCGATCGGCTTTCAGACCAGTGCCAGGGATCTGGCCCGCTTCGGTATACTCATGCTGGCCGTAGGCAAATGGCATGGGCGCATGCTGATGGATGCCGGCTACATGGCTGAGATGATCGAACCCTCTCAGTCTCTAAATCCATCCTACGGGTATCTCTGGTGGCTAAACGGCAAACCGGCGCCTGGAGGGGATGGGGTGGACCTCCAGGGGCGCGTGCCCAGTGCCCCCAGCGATATGTTCGCCGCTGAGGGTGCCTTGGGCAGGAAACTCTACGTAGTGCCCAGTATGGAATTAGTCGTTACGCGCCTCGGCAATGCCCCGGGTGAAGAATTCAATCGGGAATTCTGGAAGCGCCTAATGGCTGCGTCACCCCATGGATCCATGTGCGGTCGCTGTGATGGTGCCATTGCAGCACGATCCACTACGGCCAAGGCAAAGAGCGGTCAGTACATTTCATGGCGCGAGCACATCATCGATGATCCGAGTATGGGAGTGTTCGATCTAAGCGGTAGCGACGGTTTGTCGATGGCGGATTTGGACAACGATGGCTATGAAGACATCGTGTCCGTGCATGAATCTGATACGGTCTATGACGGCAAGCCAATCGGTCACGTTCGCATCGCTTGGGGTAGTGACGATGCGAATAGCTGGCACCTAACCACTCTAGCAAGCGGTGAAGAGGCAGCAGCGGCCGAGGACGTCGCACTGGCCGACGTGAACGGCGACGGATTTGTGGATGTCGTCGTTGCCTGCGAATTGGCCCATCTCATCTATTTCCAGAATCCTGCAATCGAAATCCGTGACACGCCCTGGCAAAGGGTGATACTCGATGTGAGCAAAGATCGCGGGTCTTTCATTCGCGCCTTTCTGGCAGACTTTGACGGCGACGGCCGCCCGGAAATCGCAGCCGCCAACAAAGGTGGACAAAACCCGGCCATTGCCCAGGCGCCCCTTGACAATATCTCGCTCTTTCTGCCTCCTGACGATCCCCTAAAGGGTGGTGACTGGCGGGAAAAAGTCCTCGGAAAAGTCAGGATCCCCATCAACTCCGAGCCGGTTGATCTCGATGGCGACGGTGATCTGGATATCGTTGCCGGTTCCCGTGCAGAGCGAAGGATTCTGTGGCTTGAGAACGTGGGAAGTCTTCAATTTGCAGAACACCCAATCAACATGTCAGGAGCACCGGAATCACTGGCCATCACCGGTTTCAATATGGAATATGCGGACCTGGACGGAGATGGTCGTCGCGACATTATCTCAACCGCCTGGCCTGGCTGGATCGTGCTGTTGCGTCAGCCTGAAAATAAAACTGACAACTGGAAGTTCTCCGCGATCGGCAACGCTGCCCCGGATCAGTTGGTCAGCGTACGTCTTGCAGACATCGACGGCGACGGCGATCTGGATGCCTTCACCGGCGCCTACAGCCGTGGCCCCCGCGACAGGGATGGCCCGTTGGTATCGGCAGACCTGCCCATCGGTCGGATCGCATGGTTCGAAAACCCGGGAAACAAGTCGCTCTCAGACTGGCCGCGCCACGACATCTCCAGACGTAAACGTGGCATGTACGACAAATGGTTGTTCCGGGATCTCGATGGCGACGGTGATCTGGACGTCCTGGGCACCCGCGGCAACAGCGAACCTTATGACGGCGTCTTTTGGCTAGAGCAGGTACGAACGGACAAGCCTGTAGCGGCTTTCACCCAGGCCAGAGCCATTGACAGTTTGCAGATGAGCCTCCCGACTGAGTGATGAGGGTTGCGCTCATCGAATAGACTCCTGGCCCCAACTTCAGTGCCACATAGAACCATGGTGCTTCTTCAAGATGGTGGCAAATCCGGTGGAGTGGGCAGAGTCGTTTGTTGTACTGTTAGCTGAGTAATTCCGGGGACAGTCTACTTAATTAGTAAATTCCGGGGACAGTCTACTTAATTGGTAAATTCCGGGGAAAGTTTACTTAATTACGTATTTCCGGGCGCAGTTTACTTAATTACAGCGTAATTTCGGGGACAGGTTAGCTATTTGTGAACCAGAGAAACGCACGCAAGTTAGAATTGTGGATCGTAGAATTAAGTAAACTGTCCCCACAATTCCACAATAGTATCCTTCAGGAACCCGCGTGAGTCAGAATGGCCTATCGTGCAATTAAGTAAACTGTCCCCAGAATTACGTGAACCCATGCAGATTGCTTAACGCAAACTGTCGGCATGATCTCCGGTAATTCATGAGTATGTGAAACTGAATCAGTCTGTTTCCTGGTGTGCAGGTGGCGGTTAGGAGGAAGGAGGTGTCTCCGAGACCTTCGGAGGCAGGGATGCCGACGCAGAGCGTACATGGATGTATTCACAGCGGGTCTCGGAGACACCTCCTTCCTCCTGACCAGAAGCTGATCAACTCGTTAGTAGAGCGAGGCTGCCTTTGGGAGAATCCGTGAGCACCGCGCAGTGAGTGACACTGGCCTGTCAACCAACACTAGCGGATAGGCCTGCCGCAATTGCCGTATTCACCATCGAGTCCAACTGCCTGCGATTGCGGGGTTGTTCGTCCAATTCGTAGGTTTCGCCGAGCCATTCGTATTTGGCGCCGGCTGATGGGTTGTAGGGCAGTAGGGCCACGGAGTGCAATCCGGCCTGATTCATGAAGGTGAAGATCGCTTGGAGATTATCCTGCGTGTCTGTGATTCCGGGTATGAGGGGCACCCGTACCTGAATGTCGTGTTCAGCCAAGCGTTCTACATTGGTCAGGATCTGGTCGTTGTGGGCGCCGGTCCACTGTTGGTGTTGTTCGGGGTCGATCAGTTTTAGGTCTAACAGGATGAGGTCGGTATGGGGGAGCAGTTGCTCGAAGCGTGACCAACTGCAGGCGCCGCAGGTTTCAATGGCGGTGTGAATGCCCTCTTGCTGGCAACCTTCCAGGACTTCTGCGGCGAAATCGGACTGTAAGGTCACTTCACCACCCGTGAGGGTGATGCCGCCGCCGGAGGAATTGAAGAAGGGTTTTAGGCGTACCGCTTTGGAAACGATAGTCTGGGGGGCTACGGTGTAGCCCTTGATGGCTAGGGCGCCGCTGGGACAGTTTTCGACGCAGTGACCGCAGGTTTTGCACTGCTGCCAAGAGATTCGGTGGTCGGTGTCGAGTGAGTGTACGTTGTTGGGGCAGGCGTTGGCGCAGTCACCGTGGAGTTGACAGCGGTCCTTGATGTAGATCAGTTCAGGTTCGGGTCGGCGGGATTCGGGGCTGTGGCACCAGCGGCAGGACAGTGGGCAACCTTTGAGGTAGACGGCCATGCGGATGCCCGGACCGTCATGGACTGCAAAGGTGTCCAGATCGAAGATCGTCCCCTCCGCGGAACTGTTTGCATTGAGCTTAGCTATGCCCCCGTCTCCTGTCGTCGGATATGATGGTCCTGTTGCTCGCGGCTGAGCATGGTGAAGTAGGCGCACCAGCCGCCCATCCTCACGCGTAGGGAGCGGTAGTTCTCCGGCTCTCTCTGCGCGGCGCGCAGCTCTTCCGTGTCTGCCACAGTGAGCGTCAGCATGGATCCTCCCAGGTCGACTAAGCTGCGCAGTAGCGCGACCATACGATCCGTGCCTTCATCGCCCGCGACCAGTCGTCGTGACAGGCGCAGGTCGAGCGGGCCGCCAGCCGGCAGTTTCTCCGGGTGCATGCGGGAGTAGGAGAGAATGGCCCCGCTAATCCCTTCCAAATCCCGGCCGAGGGAAGGTGAGAAATTGGACGCCACCGGTTCTCCGGAGAGTCTCCCGTCAGGCGATGGCCCGAGGCCCTCACCGATGCCGATGTACCAGGAAAAGGTGGCCACTCCGCAAGGGAATTGCATACTGGCCTCGTGGGCTGCTGCGTGTTTCTGAACAGTTTCCGAGAAGGCGGCCATTACGTCGCGGCCAATCTCATCGGAGCGTGGATCGTCGTTGCCGTAGTGAGGGGCTGTCAACAGCTTTCGGCGCAGAGCTTCCTTGCCTTCGAAGTTGACGTCGAGGGCGTCGCACAGCTCTGCCATGGTGACGCGCCGCTCTTCGAAGACGACTGACTTCAGTGCGGAGAATGAATCGATGGTGTGGGACGCGCTCTCGGCCAACATGCCGAAGGTGCGGTATTTGGCGCCGCCTGCCGTCATGTCCCGGCCGGATTCGATGGCGCCTTCGATGAGGGCACTGAGCAGAGGTACCGGTGCGATGACGTTGCGGTTATCGATGGTATCCATGACGCGAGTGACAACGCGTGACACCATTGCATCCAACTGAATCAGAAATGCCTGCCAGACGTCATCGAATCCTGTAAAGGTTCTGGGATCACGCGTTTCGGGACCGTGCTGTCTGCCGGTCAGGCGGGAGCGGCCCTGATTGAGAGCCCACTCCAGACACAGCATCAGGCTCAGGCGCTGAAAGCGAAAGTCGGTTCGCCCCGGGATGAGCACTTCCCAGCATCCGTCGTTGCTGTAGTCCCGGGCATCGGCGCTGGGAAATCCCAGATTTTCGAGGGCGGGAACAAGCGCGTCGTCGTTGAAGACGGCCGGCATGCCGCCCCCCTCCTTGAGCACTTCACACACCGCCTGGAGCAGTTCGTCGGGAGAATCGCGGTGTACCCGGACGGTGAGTAGCGGATTGGTCATTTGGTTTCTGCGGTAACTGTCCAGCAGCAGGAAGGTGAGCGGGTTGGTGCCGTCGTCGCCGGCGAGAGTCACTCCGCCGATGATGATGTTCTGCAGCCAGTGATTGGTGGCGTCCAGGCCGTCGCGCCGCGTACCGAGTTGTGACGAAGTGGTATGGCGGGTCTGTCGACTGAAGTCCAGCACCTCCTGCTGACGGGCTTCCGGTTGCTGCTCTTCAGTGGTCTTTGCTCGCTCATTGAATTTGAGAAAGAAGCAGTCCACAAGTTCTACCGCGCGGGCCATGTCAAGAACGCCGCTTGCCAGATCGGCTTCAAGATAGGGCCAGATGTACTGATCCAGGCGACCGGCGGCATTACCGTTCATGGTGGCGTGGAAGATCATGTGCAAGAGCCACACCGACTGCAGTGCCTGCCAGAACGTCTGTGCCGGGCCGGCAGGAACCTGGCGCAGGTTGGCCGCCATCTGCTTGAGTTCCTCTGCACGACTGGGGTCGGCCTCCAGAAGCGCGTCCTCGTCACAGCGTTTCGCCAACCGATCTGCAAAGGCGACCACCGCTTCGCAGGCGATCATTACGGAGTCGAGAAAGGCGTTCTCCTCATTCTTGCGAAGCTCGCGCACGTCCTCAAGGATCCCCCCCAGCCCTTTGGTTAGCAGTCTTGGGTAATCAGGCACTACGTGGCCGAAGACGGAACGGATGCTTATCCCCAGCCGTTTGGATTCCCGTTGCTCCTCCTCTGTGAGATAGTCAGGAAAGCCCCATTCCATATGCAGGCATGGATCTTCGAGCGTGATGGAGCCGGCCAGTAACTGGTCCTTCCACAGGTCGGCAGGCATCAGGGAAAGCTTGAGAGCTATGGCCCTGGCTTTGCGTACGGCTAGGGGTTCAGCCATATGCTCTGCATCGATGCGCTCCGGGCAGCCCCACGCCTTGGGTGGTCGCTCCATGGCCTCCCGGACCCGCTGGCGCAGATCGACAACTCGATCCGTATCTGTACAGGTGGCAATCGGAGATGTGATGGTCATGGGGTAGATCCTCCCACAGCGGTAGAGGAATGTCCTCTTTGGGTCAATGATACAGACCGTTTCGCGCTGTGACTATTCCGTCTTGGGATCAAGTCGCCCTGTTGGCCCTTGAGGAGCATCCAGCTCTTCGGCCTCTAGAAGTCGTGCCCCTTTCAACATCCCCGTGAGCGCGTAGTTGCCCTCGTGACACGCGTACTCAAACATCCGGCCATCGGATGCGCGCATCGGAATGTTTACGGTAAACGGAGTGACAAATGTCGTTGGATCAGTGATCGTATATTCATAGTCGAGACGTGATGCGCTGACACGGGTGAATCGTTCGACCAGGTGCATGTTCATTCCCGAACCCACCGCACCACCTTCATCGAGTGCCGCAAGGTCCACAGGAAGCTGGTAGGTTGGTGTCTTGTCGGTAAAGTTGGTCGTCTCGACGACGAGCGTATTGCCTTCCCAACGGCCGCGCGAATCACCGGACCAGCGCCTGATCTCTGCAGCCAAATGGGGACGCTCGTCCATTGGGACGATTCGAGCATCGTGGATCATCTCCGTGACAAGCACGATGTGCTTCGGCGTCTGTACGATACGCAGGTTGTTGTTATACGCACTCGGGTTTAGGGGAGGTCCGGCGTTGAACCCGACCAGACAACGCTCTGAAAGCCCAAGCGACTCGGGACCCTCGGGTCTGAACACGCTGACATTGGCGCTGTAAGAAAAGAAATCCCGTACCGGCGGAGTGCGCAGGCGATTCTGTACCTCCAATCGGGCCAGCGCCTGAAGAGTAATGTCAGGCAGACGGCCATTTGGCGGATCGATGATAAGGGAGGTGCGTAGATCCTCACGCAGTTCGGTGCCCCAATCCCACCAGAAGCTATTGTATGCCCCTTCAACATCGACAGTGGCTTCGCCGGTACGGTTGTCTACATCGACAGCCTGAAGTACAAGCTTGCGAAACGCCTCTGCTTCCTCCGGCGTCAACGTTGCCTTGTCGGCGAACGCTGCCGGTCGCTCAAGCGGGGTAAGGTTGCGAAAGTCCCAGAGCCCCTCGATGTCAGGGTGGCCCCAGGCCTTGCGATTCGGCTCAAAGCTCTTTGGCTCCGACCACGCAACTTGTGGGAGGGTGAAGGCCAAGGCCAGCGTCAGGCTTGCCATCGCGGATCGGATGCGACTTCCGGTCATGTCAGGGCTCCTTATTCTTATTGAGTGAATTACGCGCCACTGCCACGGGACTGTCAAGACCTCTATTCCTTCACATCATCCGCAACATCCAAATGCACGATCTGAGCCCCCCGGCCCTCGCTATTCAATGAGCTTGTTAATGGGCATTTCAATGATACCCCGAGCCCCGGACTGATACAGTTTCGGAAGCAGTTCCCGCACCTGCTTGTCCTCGACCACCGTCGTTATCTCGACCCACTCCTTATCCGCCAAGGTCGATACGGTGGGTGTACCCAAGGCCGGTAAGATGGCAACGACTGCAGCCAACTGGTCGTGCGGAACGTTCATCGAGAGGGTTACTCTGGTGGCTGCTGCGGTCGCGCTTTTCAACATCATCAGCAGCCGTTCGATCTTATCGTTCTTCCAGCCGTCCTGCAGAGAGTCGTGATTGGCGATAAATCGTGGCGTGCTCTCCAGTACCACATGCATGATTCTGAGATTATTGTCCTTCAGACTGGCTCCCGTCTCAGATACATCCACGATGGCATCCGCAAGAATCGGCGGCTTGACCTCGGTGGCTCCCCAAGAGAACTCCACTGAACTCTCGACGCCGTGTTCAGCCAGAAAGCGCTTGGTCATCCCTACCGCTTCCGTGGCGATGTGTTTGCCTTGCAGATCCTTTACGTCCTTGAATTCGGAATCCTCTTTGCACGCCATGACCCAGCGTACAGTACGGTAACTCGGCCAAGGTGCTTCGAGGTCGGCTAACTCCTTGACGTCGGCACCGGACTCCAGCACCCAGTCGAGGCCCGCGATGCCGCAATCCAGAACGCCCTGCTGCACGTAACGGGCCATCTCCTGTGGCCGAATCAGAATGCAGTAGATCTCCTCATCGTCGATATCGGGATAGTAGGATCGTCCCGAGATGCGCAGATCGTAACCGGCATACGCGAACAGCTTGCTGGTGGTTTCCTGCAGGCTTCCCTTGGGGATTCCCAGTCGCAACCGTTTACCTTTCTGCTTCATCTCTTGTGGACCTTTTTTGAATCGAAGAACTGCACGCCGACAGCAAAGCTGAAGTCTACCAGTTCAAGTGTGTTTGCACAGTCGTTCGTGGACGTCGTGGCCAATTATTCCTGTATCTGAAATATCTTCGCCGCGTTTGCGCCGAGGACTGCCTGCTGGCGTGCCGGTGTCAGATCGGCTATGGCCGCGCGAATCAGATGGGGTGCTTGCAGGGTTGAATCTATGTGCGGGAAGTCGGATCCCCACACAATCCTGTCTTCACCTACAAGATCCAACATGGCACCGATGGTGCGTTCCTCCGGCTCGGCGGTGAAGTAACAGTTACGCCTGATATACTCGCTGGGTTTTAGCTTAAGAGGGGTGGTAACCAGCTCACGAAAATACTGATACTTCTGGTCGAGACGATCCATAAGGTGAGCTGCCCAGCCACAGCCCGCTTCCACGGCCAGGATCTTGAGGGTGGGCCAGCGATCGAACAGGCCGTCGATAATCATGCTTGCCAGGGCCGGTTCGAGCTGACCCACGGCACCCAGCCCAAAGGTGAATAGCGGCCCGGCACCGGTGGCGTGCCAGGCCCTGAAGGGAACCGCCGCACCTTCGAAACGCACGATCACATGCAGACAGCCGGGAATGCCGGCGTCGGCACAGAGCTGCCATATCGGATCGAAGAACGTATGGCCCGGCCGCATGTCGTTGATCACTTCCGGCGGAACGAACAATCCTCTGAACCCCATCTTGATGATCGCTTTGAGTTCTTCAACCGCATGGTCAAGGCTTGCCCAGTTGATGATCGCAATGGCGATGGTGCGGTCAGCAATCGCGTTGTGGTGATCGAATACCCAACGGTTGTATGCGCGGCAGTAAGCTGACGCGAGATCCTGATCGTAGGTAGGGAAGGGCAGTATGCCGATAGTGGGAAACAGCACCCCTACATCCACGTCCCATTCATCGTACAGCTCGGCGCGCGCCGATGGATCATAGCTTGCTGCCGGACAACCGTCCCGGTAGGTCATACCGGGTCCGAACACTTTAGTGCGATCGATGTGAACGCCGCCGAGGCCCGCAAGTCTGCCGGTCAGTACCGGTTGGTCATCGATTACGAGCGACTCCACCCCATCTGCCACTTCGATGCGGATGGCGCGACTACGGTACTTCTCCTCCAGATACGTAGTCCAGAGGTCCGCAGGCTCCATAACGTGAGAGTCGGCATCTATGACGATGGATTGGTTGCTCATCTTTCCGACAGTGCCGCAGCTTGTGCTCGTTTCAGAGGCTTTAGGATATAGTCCATCACGGTCTTCTCTCCTGTCAATATGTCTACCGAGGCGATCATGCCGGGCATGATCGGCAACGGGTTTTCCTTCGTGCCGAGGTAATTGCGGTTGGTGCGGACCTGGATCTGGAAGAAGTGTTCCCCCCGCTCATCGGTGATCGTGTCTGCGCTGATCAGTTCCAGGACCGAGTCGAGGCCCCCATAGATAGAGAAATCATAGGCCGTGAGCTTGACGGTCGCCTTCTGCCCCGGACGGATGAAGGCGATATCGGAGGGTCTGATCTTGGCTTCCACCAGTAGAGTATCGTTAGCGGGAACGATTTCTACAAGATCCATGCCCGGCTGTATGATGCCACCGATGGTGTTGACAAGAATCTGTTTGACCGTGCCGTCCACGGGGGAACGTACGTCCGTTCGCTCAACCCGATCTTCCAACGCCAGGTTGGAAATGGAGAGACGAGAAAACTGGGTCTTCGCCTCGTTTAGCTGTGTCTGGGCTTCGCTGATGAACTGCTGTTTCCGTTCGGAAATCTTACCTTCCGCCTCTGCGATTGCCGATTCGATCTTGGGGACAGCCAGTCGTGCAACATCGAGTTTGCCCACGGACTCGTTGACGGCGACCTGCAGTCGCAGCAGTTCCACCTGAGACACGGCCCCCGTCTTTACGAGCGGTTCCGTTAAGGCCAATTCCTTCTTTGCCAATTGGGCATTCCTATCGTATCTATCTATTTCCGAGGTCAATTCCCTCAGCGTCTGTTTCTGTTGACTGAGCTGTTGCGTCAGGATGTCGATTGCAGCGTCGAGTTCCACTTGCCGCGAGCGGAAAAGACTCTGTTCGCTTTGCAGGAACGCCCGTCCTTCCGCGGGGAAGTCGGTGGGCGGAACGAAGGCCTTTCCTGCAACTTCAGCCTCCAGTCTGGCGATCAGCGACTGCAGGGCGTGTGAACTGAGTTTGCCCTCGTTGTAGCTGGAGGCAAACCGGGTGTCGTCCAAGCGCAATAGGATGTCGCCTTTTTCGATGCGTTCACCTTCGCTGCACAGCACTTCGGCCAATATGCCACCCTCCAGATTCTGAATGATCTGAACCTGACTGGAAGGAATTACGCGCCCATCTGCTCGAGCCAGTTCATCCAAGGTGGCCCAATTGGCCCAGATGAGGGCGGCTAGCAGGAACAGGACGGTGCTCCAAAGTATCAAGTGCAGACTGATGGGGAGAGTCTCAATTTCAGCGGCGGCCGTCTCCGGCATGAACTGCATGTCTTCTCTTCTGCTGCTGTCCATTGCTGTTAGCCCCCCGCCAGTGCCTTCAATACATCACTCTTGGGACCGTCGGCGACAACTTGGCCCTCATTGAGAACGATGAGACGATCGACCAGAGTCAGCATTGACGTCTTGTGCGTTACCAGTATGAGCGTCTTTTCCTGGATTACCCCCGTCAGCCGGTCCTTGAAATTGAGTTCAGTCGTGTTATCCATCGAGTTCGTGGGTTCGTCCAGCACGAGAATGGCGGGGTCGCTGAGCAGTGCGCGTGCTATGGCGATCGCCTGTCGCTGGCCTCCTGACAGATTGATGCCGCGCTCACCCACTTGCAGGTCAAATCCCTGAGGATGCTGATTGATGAATTCGTCCAGGCCGGACAACTCGGTTGCCCACAGCACGCTAGCATCGTCCGTATCGGGGCTGCCGATGGTGATGTTATCCCTCACGTTGCCGTCGAACAGCATGATGTCCTGGGGAACGTAGCCGATACTGCCGCGTAGATCGGTTGGATCGATCTGCTGGATGTCGGTTCCTTCAATCAAGATGGCGCCTTCGTCAGGTTGGTAGAAACTTAAGATCAGCCTTTGCAGTGTACTCTTCCCCGATCCCATGCGCCCAACTATGGCCACCTTTTCGCCTCTTGCTATCGAAAAGCTGACGTCTCTAACAGCAGGAATCTGCTGTTGCTGATATGCAAAAGTCACCGCTTTGAATTCTATATTGCCCTCCAATTTTGGCCGATTCAGAAACTTGTGGCCGTCCGGCCTTTCCTCGGGTAGAGACATGATGTTGTTGATGGAACGATAGGCTGCAATGGAGTGATGATAACGCGTCAGTATTGTCGCGACCTGTGCCATAGGCGCGAGGCACCGACCGGTGAGTATCGTGCAGGCGATCAGACCGCCGACCGACATCTCGCCGGCCATGATCTGGTAAACGCCGGTAATGACGACTAGTACGCTGGCCGACTGCTGTACGATCTGGGCGATATTCACCGCACTCAGACTCAGGAAGCGTGACTTTAGGCCCAGTTTGGCTATGCGGGCGTTGAATGCTTCCCACTTGCGCTGCATGACGCCCTCTGCTCGAATTCCCTTAATCGTATCGAGGCCGGTGAGTGCCTCCACCAGCATGGCGTGCTTCTTTGCAGACTCGGTGAAACTGTCGTTGATCAGTCTCTGCAATGGGCGTTGCAGAGCGAGCCCCGCGCCTACGATCAGTGGGATAGCTGTGAGAGGCACCCAGGCAACGATGCCACCGATACTATAGATCAGCAGGATAAACAATATAACAAAGGGGAGATCGATGATGGCGACGAGGGTGGTAGAGGTGAAGAACTCCCGAAATCCATCAAATTCCTGAAGGTTGTTTGCGAACGAGCCGACGGAGTTGGGCCGCGCCTTCATTTGAATGTCTAGAACTTTAGAGAATGTCTTGCTGGAAAGGAGTATGTCAGCCCTTTTACCGGCAACATCGATAAAATACCCTCGGAGCGCCTTCATCAACAAATCGAAGAGCAACACGATCATCACACCGGTGGAGAGCACCCACAGCGTTTCGACTGCCTGGTTGGGAACCACTCTATCGTAAACGTTCATGATAAAGAGCGGCGACACCAGAGCAAACAGGTTGATCAGCAGTGAAGCGACCAACACTTCGCCATAGATGCCTTTGGATTTCTGGATGACGGACCAGAACCAGTGCTGTTCACCCCCCATGGCGAGGATGTTTTCCCCGAACTTGTAGGCCGGTTTGAAGTAGAGTGCGCGGCCAGTGTAGAGCTGGCCGAGATCTCCTTGATCTATCTGTATGTGGCTGGCGCCAGTCTCGGGAAAGATGACTTCGGCCTGGCCATCCTGGTCAGCTCTCGTCAGTATGCAGGCCTGTTCGTTTTTCAATAGGAGTACTACAGGCAGGACCATTTTGGATATTGCATGCAGATCTCGTGTCACCTGCTTTGCTGCGAAACCGGCTTTTTCCGCCGCCCGTATGAAGAGCTCCGGGGTGAGTTTGCCATCGACGAGGGGAAGGCCGGCGGTGAGAGATTGGGGCGAAAACGGCTTGTGGTGAATATGAGTCAACATCACCAGCGCGTCCAGCAGCGGGTCCTGTTTCAATTCCCTGACTTCCTGAGTGGCCAAATCTGCCATAGGTCCTGCTGAGTTAATTCAATACTGGTCTAAGAATGTCTCTTGTAATTACTTCCAAGCCGGAAACCGGGCAAATTATAGCACTATGTTCCGCCGGAAGGTCCGGCGCACCCCGCTGGTCGCTGCCAAGACGTTGTCGAGCCGAACACCGCGCGCCCCGACGCCGTCGGCTGTTTGTGATACATTACCGGATCAGGACCGGGCGCCCTGCACAGACAAACAGTATGGCAGAGGAACGGCGTGCTGTCGGCCCCGGTGCGATTCCACTCAAGGTGCGTGAGTATTGACACGCGAGGAGAATGATGTGAGCAGTTTGATAAGCCGTGAGGTCCATCTGATATCACGACCTGAAGGGCTACCCGTGCCGGAGGACTTCACGCTGGTCGAAGTAGACGTCCCATCACCTGAAAAGGGTGAGGTGCTTGTCAGGAACATCTACATGTCGGTGGATCCTGCCATGAGGCCACCGATGACCAATGGCCAGACCCAACTGAATACCGTAATGGGAGGCGGCGCCATAGGCAAGGTACTGGAATCCGATAATGACCGCTTTGAAGAGGGAGCTTACGTTCAACACAGATTCGGATTCAGAGAATATCTCGTATCGGACGGATCGGATCTGCAGCACGTGCAGACGGAGGGTGAAGCGGTGTCTACCCATCTGCATATCCTGGGGGGCACTGGGTTGACCGCCTACGGTGGACTGTTGGTGACCGGACAGTTGCAGGAGGAAGAGACCGTGTTTGTTTCCGCGGCGGCCGGCGCGGTAGGCAGTATTGTCGGACAGATAGCAAAGATCAAACGCTGCCGGGTGGTAGGAAGCTGTGGTTCGGATGACAAGGTGGCCTATCTGTTGGACGAACTGGGATTTGACTATGCGTTCAACTACAGGACGGCCAGTATCCGCAAAGAACTGCACATCGGCTGCCCGGATGGCATCGACGTGTACTTTGAGAATGTAGGTGGCGAACACCTCGACGCGGCCGTCGGACAGATGCGCCCGCTGGGCCGTATTCCTGTCTGCGGAATGATCTCTGCGTATCACAGCAAAGGGGCTCGTTCAGAAGGGGTGACCAGCCTTGCCAACATGATATACAACCGCGTGACCATGCGGGGTTTTGTTGCCACCGAATTTGCCGGTATCCGCGGTCAGTTTCTGGCCGACATGCGCAAGTGGATGGCAGAAGGACAACTCAAATACAAAGAGACCATCCTCGAAGGGATCGAACGGGCACCGGATGCGCTTATCGGACTTTTCACAGGACTCAACACCGGTAAGATGCTGGTGCGACTTGCAGATGATGTTTGAGCAAGTGCCGCTTATTTACCGGAAATGAGGGATCGAAGGAACTTGGCGATTACGGCTTGGCTCTGGCCTCTGACGAAGATCAGAATCCATTCAGGGTTGCGTACCGATCTCTATGATAGGCCGCATCGCCAAACGCCTGCTGAACCACCCGGGCACGCTTAAGGAAGAAGCCGATATCGAATTCGTCGGTCATGCCGATGCCGCCATGCATCTGAATGCCTTCATTGCTGACCAGGAAGAACGTATCACACAGTTTGGTCTTTGCCAGGCTGGCAATCTGAGGGATGTTGTCCGCCCCTTCGTCCAATTGGCAGAACGCCTCTCTCACGACAGATTTGGACAATTCGATCTCGCAGAACATCTCGGCGGCACGATGCTTGAGGGCCTGAAACGAACCGATGACGACGCCGAACTGCTCCCTCTCCTTGAGGTACTGAATGGTGCGCTCGAAAACTTCCTGTACGCTGCCCAACATTTCCGCAGCGATACCAATCCGCCCTATATCCAACACCTTTTCCAAGGTCTCATAGCCTTTGTCCACTTCCCCAATCACGGCCGCGGCATCCACCTCGACGTTTTCGAGTTTGATATTCGCAGAGTTGCGGCTGTCCACCATCCAGGTACGCTCTATGGTGAGCCCGGCAGCTTTGCCGTCTACCAGAAACAGGGTGATGCCATCGGAGTCTCCGGAACTGCCTGATGTCCTGGCAACAACGATCAATCTGTCGGCGACGTGACCGTCGAACACGAACTGCTTTTCACCGGTAATCGCATACCCGGCGCCGGCCTTCTCCGCCTTACAGCTTATCTCGGTGGGGGCGTGATGGGGCTTTTCCTCCAGTGCCAGCGCCATGATTGTCTCGCCGGCGATGATTGCGGGAAGAATCTCCTTCTTCTGGGTATCGTTGCCGCCAATCTGGATAGCCGACCCGCACAGCAATACCGTCGAAATCAACGGCGATGCAGTCAAGGTCCGCCCGGTCTCCTCAAGCACCACGCCGAGCCCACCATAGCCGAATTCGAGGCCGCCGTATTCCTCCTGAAACGTGATTCCCGCCCAGCCCAACTCCACCATCTGCTGCCACAATTCTCTGGAGAACCCGGTTTCATCCTTATCATCCCGCAGTTTTCGAAGCGCAGTGATCGGTGCGTTTTCCTGACAAAAATCCTTAGCAGTATCCCGTAGCAGAACCTGCTCTTCAGTAAGTACCATTGACATAGTCGTTTTCTCTCTTGGTTAGGGTCCCGTCGGTCAGGCAAGCTCGTTTGGCTGCTTGATCGCCTCGCATGCTTCCTGGCTGTCAAAAATCGCGGATGATAATACCATCGAGACACGTGGGTTGCCATGCGATAGGTCAAGAGGGCTGGCAACAACTGAATGTCGGTGGTATAACCTTTGAAAGGTGTCGTTCCCAATGCCCACCCCCTTGGATCCCAGCAACCCAATGCGCAGCGAGAACGTACGTATCGATCTGGATGGGCTCAATTCACCCATCGTCATGTCCGTGCATAAAGAGGACGACCGGGTATCAAAGGAGATCCTGGAACACGGCGTGTGGGAAGCCTTTGAATCCGCCATCGTGGTGAAGCGACTCAGGTCGGGCGCCGTATTTGTCGACGTAGGTGCCAATATTGGTTACTACACCTTGCTCGCATCCTCTCTTGTGGGTGCGCAGGGTCACGTCCTGGCGTTTGAGCCTGAGCGGAAGAACTTCGATCTGTTGCGCGACAACAGTAGCAGGTACGGCGCCGCGAACATTCGTGTAGTCCACGCCGGATTGTCGGATGAGGAGGGTGACGGGCT
>CEQE01077075.1_pt1 | contig 31368 bp, 29 predicted proteins | sample 356201 | NCBI WGS metagenome assembly CEQE01 (sample SAMEA2619970, study PRJEB7988) | marine metagenome | biome: marine biome (ENVO:00000447); feature: mesopelagic zone (ENVO:00000213) & marine oxygen minimum zone (ENVO:01000065); material: "saline water (ENVO:00002010), including plankton...
TTATATTTTGGGGCTAAACCAAGGAGTATATCGACATTTCCAAGGCCTGTATCCGCGTCAAATATAAGAGTATTTTTATCATGCTTTTCTAACGCGAAGGCCAGGTTTGCTACCACATTAGTTTTACCTACCCCTCCTTTGCCGCTGGTCACAGCAATTATCCTGACTGATTCATTGTTGTTTTTCTCTTTTTTCATTTCTTTTCGACTCTCAGAAAAATTAGTTTTATTAGCTATTTTTCGCAGTGTATCTGCTTGATCCATCGTTTTCCTTTACTGAAAAATTAAATCGATTGCTTTTCCCGCAGTAGCTACTTCTATATCTTCCGGGACTTTTTGGCCTGTTGTAAAGTAGGAAATTGCTTTATTTGTTTTCATAGCGATATTAAACAACATCCCAAAAGAATTTGCTTCATCAAGTTTGGTAAAAATAAGACGATCTACAGATAACGGATAAAAACGTTTAATATTTCTGATTAAAATGTCTTCCTGATCTGTTGAACTGAGGACAAGGTGGGTTTCAACCGAAACATTTCCATTAAGAAAATCCATTAATTCCTTCATCTGTTTTTCATCTTTTCTGCTGCTCCCGGCTGTATCAATAAGCAAGATATCTTTATCCTTATAAAGCTGCAACGCCTCATGAAATTCCTTTTTATCTCTGGCAATCGATATGGGAATATCAATGATCTTTGAATAAATTTTTAATTGTTCTACTGCGGCGATTCGATAAGTATCAAGAGTCAGCAATGCCACTTCTTTTTTTTGGTTTAAAGATAATTCTGCTGCCAGTTTAGCTATTGTTGTTGTTTTGCCTACTCCTGTCGGACCTACAAATGAAACCACTTTTGGCTTTTTCACACCTGTCTTAAGAGGTCCTGCGGTTTTAATAAACTTCTCCATCTCCATAAAAAATTGAGCTTTAACGTTATTATTTGAAGAAGATTTATTTATTAGCCGACTGTTAACTTTTTCAATAAGCTGAAAAGCCAATCTCTCATTTATACCTTTATTAATAGCTTCTCTGTATAAATTGATTAAGGAGTCATTAATACCAAGGTCTTTTAATATTTTTGTGTTATTAAGTAAGTAATGAACAATAGATTTAAGTTCGATAGCTTCTTTATTAAAAGAGTTATCAGCATTTTTTTTAATAGAACCGAAAAGATCAGGGGAAATGGATTTTACAATTTCCTTGAGTTCCGCAATCTCCTTTTGCAGCGGTTGAATCAATTCTTTTATTTGTGGCATCTCTTCACAATTAAAATCCATTGCTGCAGTTACTTCTACGGCATGCCCTTTCCCGTCATTCGAAACAGGTTCAATATCTTTTGTAGATATAATAATGGCATCGGACCCCAGTTCTCTTTTTACGAGCCTTAAAGCTTCTTTTATGTTTTTCGCTGTAAATTTTTTTACATGCATTATAACGTAATTACTCCAAGATTCTTAATCTTTGCCTTAGGCGCTATTTCATTATGAGAAAGGCATACCAGATTTGGTATGAACCTTTCTGTCAATTTCTTTAAGTGAACTCTAATATTTTGAGAGGATAAAATAACGGGCTGAATTTCCATAGGAGATATTTTCTCCAAGGCATCTTTTATTTTTTTGAGCAGATTTGTTGCCATATCCGGTTCAATAGAAACATAGGAACCAAACTCCGTACGCTGTATTGAACTTGTCAGGATATCCTCAACTTTCTGATCAACGGTTAATACCGGTATTTCCCCTTTAGCAGTCTGGTATTGGTTGCTGATAGGTCTTGCCAATGCCTGCCGGACATATTCAGTCAACAATTCCGTATCTTTAGTCGTAGGCGCAAATTTTCCCAATATTTCCAGAATAGTTAAGATATCCCTTATGGAAACCTGTTCTTTTAATAAATTTTGCAATATGGTTTGAACCTGAGCTAAAGAAAGCAAATTTGGGATTATATCTTCCACTGCTTTAGGATGAGTTTCTTTAACATTATCCAGCAGCGCTTGTGTTTCCTGCCGTCCAAGCAAGTCATGGGCATAATTTTTTATAATTTCTTTAATATGCGTAGTTACTACTGTGGCATTATCGACTACCGTGTATCCTGCCATCTGTGCTTTTCCTTTTTCACTTTCAGTTATCCAGGTAGCTGGCAATCCAAAAGTAGGTTCTTGAGTGGGAATTCCTCCAATATCACCGGCTTCTGCCCCCGGGTTCATAGCGAGAAAATTTCCCATCATTAATTCTCCTCTTGCCACTTCAGTTCCCTTAACCAGAATAGAGTATTCATTTGGTTTTAATTGTAAATTATCACGGATGTGAACAGGCGGAACAATAATTCCTATCTCCAGAGCAAACTGGCGGCGGATCGATTTAATACGATTCAAAAGTTCGCCATCCCTTGAAGCATCTACCAGGGGGATTAGTTCATATCCCACTTCTAATTCTACCGCATCAAGCGGGAGAATTGATTCTACCCGTTCCTGAACAGGAGCTTTTTCTTCCTCTATTTTTTTTACTTTCTCTGCTTGAGCCGTTTTTTGGGATTCAAAGGTAAGGTAAGCAATGACGCCTACCGTAATTGCTAAAACAAAAAAAGCAAAATGAGGTAACCCCGGAACCATTCCAAAAAAGAACAATACAGCGGAAGCAATCGCAAACGCCTTTGGATGAAACAAAAGCTGACCAGCAATCTCCCTGCCGAGACTTTTGTCGGATGAGGCCCGGGTTACTACAATACCGGCGGCTGTGGAGATAACGAGCGCAGGCAGTTGGGACACGAGGCCGTCCCCTATGGTTAGGGTAGTATAAACCTCGGCTGCCTGAGAAAGATCCATACCCTGCTGAAGCACTCCTATAAAAAAACCGCCAAGAATGTTAACACCGGTAATAATAATTCCCGCAATAGCATCTCCGCGTACAAACCGTATCGCACCGTCCATGGACCCATAAAAGTCCGCTTCCTGTTCCAGTTCTCTTCTACGTTTTTGAGCTTCTTTCTCATTAATCATTCCCGCATTAAGGTCAGCGTCTATACCCATTTGTTTTCCCGGAATAGCATCCAATGTAAAACGCGCTGCTACTTCAGATGTTCTTACAGAACCTTTTGTAATAACCACAAAGTTAATTATAACCAGGATGAGGAACACGACCATTCCGACAACATAATTTCCTCCAACCACAAAATCGCCAAAAGATCTGATAACCTGGCCCGCAGCGTTAGTTCCTTCATTTCCGTGAAGTAAAATAATCCGGGTTGAGGCAATATTGAGAGAAAGACGATAAAGCGTAACGATCAATAACAAAGAAGGAAATACTGAAAACTCCAGCGCCTGCGGCATATACATGGAGACCAGCAGGATAATGACTGAAAAGGTAATGCTGAAAGACAGAAGACTATCCAGAATAACAGTCGGCAATGGCATGACCATTATGATTAAAATGCCGACCACACCTCCTGCTAAAATTAATTCGCTATATTTACCTGATAATGAAGATTCGTTTGCCATAATTTACACCTTATTTTTCAGTTTGTATACATAGGCCAGTACTTCAGCAACGGCTCTGAATAAAGTATGAGGGATTACTCCGCCAATATTAACCAGCTTATATAGGGTCTGGGCCAGTGGTTTATTTTCCACAACCGGCACGCCGTGTTCTTTTGCAATTTCTTTGATCTTTTGTGCTATATGATTTGCCCCTTTCGCTACAACCATCGGAGCTTCCATAGAATCTCTATCGTATTTAAGAGCGATTGCATAATGAATCGGGTTTGTAATTACGACTTCCGCTTCCGGCACTTCCGCCATCATTCGTTTTCTGGCTAATTGTATCTGGATGTTCCTGACTCTGGCTTTAATGTATGGATCTCCCTCTGTTTCTTTTCGTTCCTCTTTAAGTTCTTGCTTGGTCATTTTCATGCTTTCTGAATAGCTATATCTTTGGAATGCATAATCAAAAAGAGACAGGAAAAGCATTGCCCAAAGGGTGCGTACCATTATTTTTATAGAAATTTCACCCATATAAACCGCTGACGATCCTGTTCCCGTATCCATTAATAGAGGAATAGTGGGAAATTCTTGTTTTACTGTTTTATACGCGATAAATCCGATGATCATGATTTTGAAAATAGATTTTATAAGCTCCATCAGGGAATTTTTTGAAAAAAGACGACCCATCCCTTTTATAGGGTTTAGTTTGGAAAATTTAGGTTCCAATGGTTTGAGCGATAGCCTGAACCCTTGAGTCTGAAAAACGTTAGCCAAAACTCCTGAGATTAAAATTCCAATAAGTATGGGAGCCAAAATTACAACCGTGCCTTTAAGAATATTTTGAAACAGGGTAAAAGAATTTGCCTCTGTAAGCTGAAATGTTCCTATGTTAGTTAGAAGATTCCCCCATAGTGACATAATATTTTGAGTAATCTGTCCCCCCATAAAAATAAAAACAAGGAGGCTCCCTAAAAGCACAAATGTGGAGTTGAATTCTTTGCTGACTGCAAATTGGCCTTTTTCTTCAGTTTCGCGCCGCCGTTTGTCCGACGCTTCTTCCGTACGTTGTTCTTTATCTTCTTCAGCCATTTTTTAATTCCTATAAAATGCTTCTCCGCAGAGCCTGTCCTGAGCGAGATTCTTCAGTCGCTTTGCTCCTTCAGAATGACAAGGCAATGAACTTGTCTTTTTGTTCCATAATCAACAACCAATAACTAATAACCAATGACTTTTATTACATCGCTTTCATAAGCGCGAAAATATTTTGCTCTATTAAACCTGCAATATTATTAATGACCATATTAAATAATGGTAAAGTAAGACCGATCATAAGAAGCCCTAACCCGATTTGAAGTGGAAAACCCACTATAAACACATTCATCTGCGGAACAGTCCGCGCAATCATTCCAAGCGCCACACTTGTAAATAACAGGGTGGCAATCAGAGGACCGGCAATTTTTACGGATACCACAAAAACATCTCTAACAATATTCATGTAAATATTTACCATATCCCCGCTAAATTCAAATCCCAGGGGAGGGATTAACTGAAAGCTGGAGGCAATAGAGTTTAGAATTATATGATGGGCGTTGATTGACAAAAATATTAAATACCCCACAAGATTTTGGAACTGGGAGATTACTGAAACTTGTAAACTGGTAACCGGATCGATCACATTAACTATTCCAAAACCCATTTGAAAACCAATTGTTGTCCCTGCAATTTGAACTGCGGACATCAACAGCCTCACAGAAAACCCGATTATCATTCCTATTAAAAGCTCCGAACTGACAAGCAAAGCAAATGAGAAAACACCTTTTGGGTATTCAACAAATTTGAAATCAACCAGAGGGAGGAGCATTAGAGCTACAAAGAAAGCCAAGCCTATTTTCGCGTGAGAAGGCACATTGGCGCCCCCGAGGATAGGAGTAAAAAAAATCAAAGCCCCTACACGGACAAACATTAACATAAAAAGTAAAACCTGACTTTCCGAAAGGTTAAATGGGTTCATATTTTTACCTTACTATCTGTGGAATAATAATTATGACTTTAGATGTAAACTGCAGCATGGTTTGCAGCAACCATGGGAAAAAAATAAACAGGGCTGCTACTACAGCTAATATTTTTGGAATAAATGTCAGCGTCATTTCCTGGATAGAAGTAACTGCTTGAAAAATGCTCACTGCAATTCCGGTAATCAGCCCAAACCCAAGCATGGGCGCGGAAAGCAACAGAGCCACTTTTAAAGCTTCCATGGCAATATCAATAGCAAATTCTTGAGTCATATCTTTCTCTGTAAAAGTACTGTTAACCGCAGAATGCTGAGATCAGAACACAACGGAGTCGCAGCCAAGAAAAAAATAAAATCACAAATTCGATCTTTGCGGTAAACATTACTATCCTCCAAAACTTTTCATTAATGAACCGATAATTAAATACCATCCGTCAACGAGCACGAACAGCATCAACTTAAAAGGCAGTGAAATCAAAACAGGCGGCAGCATCATCATACCCATTGAAAGCAGAACGCTGGCCACTACCATATCAAGAATCAAAAATGGTAGATAAATTAAAAAACCAATTTGGAATGCTGTTTTCAATTCACTTATTATAAAAGCCGGTATCAGTACATGTGTCGGGACTTCAGAACGGTTATTAGGCCGATCAATCTTCGACATATTAATAAACATAGCCATATCCTTTGGCCTTGTCTGGTTAAACATAAATTTTCTTATTGGCTTCAGAGCATTGGACATTGCTTCCGTCTGGGATATTTTTTCGGATAAATACGGTTCAAGCGCAAGAGAATTAATATCTTTCCAGAATGGAGTCATAATAAAAAAGGTGAGAAACAAAGCCAGCCCGATTATTACCTGATTAGGAGGCATTTGTTGCGTGCCAAGCGCCTGGCGGAGAAATGATAATACAATGATTATTCTCGAAAAAGAGGTTGTCATGATTAATAAAGCAGGAGCCAGTGAGAGTATAGTGAGAAGGAACAGTACTTTTAAACTGGAAGCAACCTGTTGGGGATTTTCAGTCTCTCCAATTCCTATACTAACTGTTGGCAAAGGAACCGCATAAATCTTGTCTGCAAAGCTGAACAACAAAAAAGCAGCAATGAGAAAGGCTATGACTCTAAATTTAACAAAGTTTGAATCTCTTTTTTTCATTATTCAGCGTAAAATATTTTAAATAAATTTGATATTTATTTAGTAAAATGCAACTTTTAAACTGTTTTTAACTTGTTTATTTTCTCCTCTATTAAACGATTTATTACTTTAACTGAACTACTTTTTTTCCCTTTTTCATCCGTTTTTGATGTGTAATCATCCAGTTGCCTGGAAAACGAGGATATAATCTGTTTATTTTTTTTCCAGTTAGCTAACCGGCTTTCTTTTTTTCCCTTTATCCTTTCAGCAGCTTCCTTATTTTCAATTTTAGTCAGCAAATTGATATTCGATACTGTTACACCTAAAACTAAAATTTCTCCAGCGACCTCAACCAGGGAAATGCTCTTTTTGGGTGCTATGTAACTTGTAGAAATAACTTTTACCTGTTTATCCATTCCTAATAACGAACCGTCTTTTAGCAGATATTTCTTCACAAAATAGTAAGTTAGCAGAATTAAAGAGAGGACTATTGTTAGTGCTGTAACTACTTTTATAGATGAAGAAAAAAGGGTTGGGCCGGTGACGTTATTAGAACCAATGTTTTTTTCATTTTTATTAACATCCAAGCTGACTTTGTTTTTATCAGTTTCATCATAGATAACCGGTGTCAAATCCTCTTGATATTTTGCGTCTGAGAGGAGTTCAATAGGTTTATTGAAATGTTTTTCAATATCTACAACGGGTAAGCTTAAATTTTCTTCGAACATATTATTCAGCAAATCCGTACTTTTTTTTGAAACACTTATTACCAACTGATTACCTTTTTTTTCATATGCCAATCTATCCTCATCCCATACATCCTCCTTGCCGATGATCAGCCTTAGTCGCACACTGTTTTTGTCATATTGATAAATATGTACATCAGAAATTAATTCTTCTCCAATGTTAAAGGTTTTTTTAGCCGGTTTAACATAAGTTTTATTAAAAGCAAATTGTATGGATTTTTCAAAAAATTGAGGTTTCCGAACATCATTAATCGGTTTACTAAAGTTTATAGCTATTTTTATTTCATTTTCGGATGAGGAAGTCTCTATGCCTTGCAAATAATTATATGCTGACAGATCTACTGCAAGGACCGGTGCTCCCCAAAGCATAAAAACAACCATAGACAGAACATAAAATATTTTTTTCATTTTTTACTATCCTAAGCTTTCGATACGTTCCATAGGTGAAACTATGTCAGTTAAGCGAACCCCGAATTTTTCGTTGACAACAACAACTTCACCCCGTGCCACCAATTTTTCATTTACAAGAATTTCTAAAGGCTCTCCAACTAATTTGCTAAGCTCAATAACAGATCCCTGTCCTAACTGAAGAAGGTCATTAATCATCATCTTTGTTCGGCCCAATTCAACGGTCACAACAAGTGGTATATCCAGGATCATATCGAGATTTTTATTATCAGTTACTTTCTCCAGGTCTTTGTCCAGTTGGGCTTCCAAACCCACCTCTCCTCCGGAATCTTGTGATGCTATATCTCCAGAGTCACCGGAAGAAACATCCTCAAAGGAACCTAATACATCATCATCTGCCATAATATTCACTCTCCTCTCTTAATAAATTGTGAAATTTTAACAGCTTTATTACCCCTTGACACACCGGGGTATACTTTATATTTAGGAATTCCTTCAACCATGAGCAGCAATTCGTCGCTCACGTCATTATCTAACTGAATAATGTCTCCTAAATCTAAATTTATTAACTCATTGGATCTCAATGTTGTTTTCCCTAACTCTATCAATAATTCCACCTCAGCAGTCTGCAACTTTTCTCGCAACCTTTTTACCCATGTCTGGTCAACTTCCAATTGATCACTCTGAAATCCCGCTCTCAGTTTAGTAATAATTGGTTCAATTGTTGAGTAAGGGAGACAAACCGTAATTGTTCCTGTAACATTTTCCATTTCAATTTCAAATAAGATAACAACCACAACATCCGTAGTTGGAACAATTGCGGCAAACTGCGGATTTATTTCAGATCTGACAAAAGATACCTGGACTGGATGCACGGGCTTCCAGGCCTTCTCCAGATCTTGCAGAGCCCCAAGAACAACTTTTTTAATCATCTTTTGTTCAATAGAAGTAAAATCGCGTCCTTCAACCTTGAAAGAAGTCGCGCTGCCGCCACCGAAAAAATTATCCACGAGAGAAAACACCAGCTTGCTTTCAGCGGCAAGCAGGGCAAATCCTCGAAGAGGTTCCATTCTAAAAATATGCAGACTGGCCGGAACAGGAAGAGATTTAATGAATTCACCAAATTTAACTGTATCAGTAGAAACAGTCGTAACATCGGCGACTTTACGCAGCATAGCGGATATGCTGGTACGAAAAAGCCTGGCAAATCGCTGATTAATAATGTCGAGAGTAGGCATTCTCCCGCGAATAATCCTTTCCTGGCTGGTTAAATCGTAAGGAACTATGCCGGAGTCGTCTATAGGTTGGTCTGTTTCCGTTTCAATTTCTCCGTCGGTGACGCCTCTTAATAGCGCATCGACCTCATCTTGTGATAAAACCTGACTCATAATATATCTCCAAAAAAATTATTGAATAACAAATTCTGTAAAATATACACTTTTTACCTGTCCTGTAACTAAAAAACGGTTAATTCTAGCGGTTATTTCATCGCGTAGTTTATATTTGCCCTCAACAGTATAAATATCCTTAAATGTCTTGCTACTCAACAAGATCAATATTGAGTCTTTTATTTTGGGAACGTTAGCAGTTATTTCGTTATTTAATGCCGAATTACTCAGCTCCAACTCCATTGTTAATTTTAAAAACCTTTTTCCACCCTCTCCAGAAAGATTTAGGATAAATGAATCCAGAGGAAACATGGTTCCGGTGCCAATTTCTGCACTTTCAGACTCCGTTTTTTGTTTCTCTTCTTTAACAGTTTCTTCTCCTACCCCAATGGCCGGAGCAATAAACTTAAACCAGGCGAATGCACCACCGCCTCCCAAAATTGCGAGAACCGCTACAATAATTATTATAAGTTTAAGATTTCCGCCTTTTTTAGGGGCCTCTTCTATTTCTTCTTTTTCTTCTATTTCTTCTTCTGCCATTTTAATATCCCTTTAAAGAATGTGTGAATATTAAGCTAACCCCTGGATACCAACGGTTCGGTAAGGCCTGTCATGAATAAGTCAAATGAGTCACCACAACATAGCCACCTGATATTTCGACAAGCTCAAAATGATATTGCTTGCCGAAGAGTTGTCGAACCACGTTCATTCTTTGAGGAAAGCTACTACAAAAAAATAATTCAACTAAATTTTTGGTTTTTTAAAAATTACTTCAATCCTCCTGTTTTTTTTACGGTTCCCTATGGAATCGTTGGAAACTAATGGTTGAAATTCACTATATCCATATGCTGAGATTCTCTTTGAATCTATAATAAATTTATTTTCTATAAAATAACGCATGATATTAGTTGCTCTGTTTACAGATAATTCCCAGTTGGAGGAAAACACTGCATTCTTAACTTTAGTATTGTCTGAATGCCCTTCTATCTTTATGATATACGGCGTTTTCTGAAACCAAGTTCCCATCATCTTCAAAATCGCAATGAAGTGAGGATTAATCTCAGAATCCCCCGTTTTAAATAACAATGAGTCAGGTAAATGAACGGTTATTCCTTCCGGATCATTTGCTACCACAATGTTTTTAAGTTCATTTGCTTCTTCTTCTGAAAAATCAGTAAATTTTGTTTCGGCGTCACGCGCAAGTTCAGTGAATAGCACCTCAAGTTCCTCAGCATCCTTCGCAATCGTTCTGGCAGACACCTGCCTAAAAGGTAAACCCACTATACCACCTTGTTGTCCCATTTTCGGGCTCCCTCCTTTAGCATCCATAACACCATATGACTCTATTTCCGCGGTATCATGTGCTCCTTCCTCATAGTAGAGACTGTCAAAAATACTAAAAGCCTCTTTTACTTCTTGAGGTTGCACAGTCGACATGGTTAAAAGCAACACAAAAAAGGTCATCATCAATGTTAACAGGTCAGAAAAAGTAACCATCCAGGCGTTGGGATCCACTCCTCCATCTTCAGATTCTTCATTCTTTTTTTTCATTTTAAAACTCAATTTTATTACAATTTCTCATAGTACTAACAACAATATTTAAAGCTCATTTTTATTTTTTAACAATACTATTTCCACCCTCCGATTATGACTTCTATTCAGCGAGGTATCATTTGAAAATAAAGGTCTGTCGTTGCCAAATCCCGCGGCAGCGATTTTTGTTGGGTCAACCTTTCCTTTTTCTATAAGATATTTGAGAATATTAACAGCCCTTGCTGCTGACAGTTTCCAGTTGGATTGATATTGTTTTGTGTTAATTGGAATATTGTCAGTATGTCCTTCGATATGCGCAACAAAGCCGGTCCGGTTAATCAGCGTGGCGATCTTATCCAGAATCGGAAGCATTGGCGGCTCTATTTCAGAGCTACCAGGGAGAAACCCGACCTTTTCAGAAAGTGAAATAATAGTTCCCTCTTCTGTAGTAAAAAGTCCAAAGTCCTTTCCCATATCTTGCAGTATTGCAAATTCTTCGAGTTCCCTTGAAAGAGTATGTACTTCAAGTTCTCGAATTGCCAGGATTTCAACTTCAGAAGAAAGTTTCGGTTTGATTCCCATTAACCATCTTATATCCGAAGAAAGCACCCCAAAGCTGCTCCTGATGGAATGAACAGCTCTTGCAACTTTCTGATCGTCAACCGTAGACATTGTATTAAGCAAAACAAAAAAGGCCAGAAGAATAACACTTAAAGATGTATACATAACAATAAACGCGCCACCTTTTTCTTTTTTAATTAATTGTAATATTCTATGGAAAAGTTTTTTTGTCATTTTATTTTTCAAAAGTAGTCTTTCTTAATTTAGGAGGTAAAAATGAGTTTAATTTTTGCTCCATAATCCTGGGGTTGTCACCCCCCGCTATACTCAAAATTCCTTCTAATATCAATTCTTTTATTAACATTTCTTCTTTGCTTCTGGCTTTTAATTTTCCGGACATTGGAGTAAACAATGTATTTGCCAGAAGAGCTCCATAAAAGGTTGTGATGAGCGCTACGGCCATCGAAGGCCCGATAGAACTGGGATCATCCATTGATTGAAGCATTAATACGAGTCCGACTAAAGTTCCAATCAGTCCGAAAGCAGGAGATAAAGTTGCCATGGTAAAGAAAACATCGGCACCGTGTTTGTGTCGGTCTTCTATTCTTTCAATTTCTGTTTCCATAATTTGTTGTATAAATTTAGGCTCCAGCCCATCAACCGCTAATTGAATGCCTTTGGCTAAAAATTCATCTTTAATAGACCCGACAACCGATTCTAAGACCAGAATGCCTTCTTTCCTTGCTCTACCTGCATATTCAACCAAATCCCTAATAATCAGAGAAGGGTCGGTACTCTTTACAAGAAAAACATTCTTTCCAACATTAATGGCTCCAATAACGTCTTTCAATGGGAAATTAATCATGGTTGCTCCAATAGTCCCCCTAATTACAATGAGAGCGGATGGAATATTAACAAAGAGTATCAATTGCGTGCCGATAGCCATAATTATCAGCCCATAACAAGCAATGATTCCAATGATAGACGCAATATCCATAAAAATTATTTCAACTTAATAGAAATAGATCAATAGGTTTTATCAAAAAGAGCAATTAAGATGCCATTATAGAAATTTTTATCTTAACTAATTGATTTTCAATAAGATAAAAATTATCCTCCTCTTATATAAGTATTATAAAACTAAATCTTTGACATTGAAACACCTTTTTTGTCAAATAATTGGCGATACCTTTTAGACTCACATACGCAAAAAAACAGCTATTTTCTTACCACTTATGAAACTGATTAAAGCAATCTTCTACGCTTTTTATACAAACTATTTTAGCATTTTATTTTAAATATTTATATTTGATTTTTGCTTAGTACCATGATATTGAAAAAGGAGCTTACCATTTAATTAAGACGGAGTTGACCTCCGCCTTTTATTTATTAATATTATCAGTTGCAAACTAAAATGGATTACAAGAAAACTTTAAACCTTCCTAAAACCAATTTCCCAATGAAGGCAAACCTGTCTCAGTTGGAACCTGAAATTCTGAAAAAATGGGAATCGGAAAATTTATACGCAAAAATCAGGCAGCATCGAAATGGCAAGACCAAATATGTCCTCCATGATGGACCCCCTTATGCGAATGGCCATATCCATGCAGGTACAGCTCTCAATAAAATTCTCAAAGATTTTATAGTTAAATCAAAAAATATGGAAGGATTCGATGCTCCTTATATTCCGGGATGGGATTGCCATGGCCTTCCAATAGAGCATCAAGTTGAGAAACAACTTGGATCCAAAAAAAAAGATTTTACTAAGAGCAAATTCAGAAAATTGTGCCGTGAGTTTGCTGAAAAATTCATAAACATTCAGAGATCCGAATTCAAACGTTTGGGTGTTTTTGGAGATTGGGAAAATCCCTACCTTACTATGACATCTTCTTACGAAGCGGCTATAGTTAGAGAACTTGGAAAATTTATAGAAAATAACAGCCTTTACAAAGGACTTAAACCTATTCATTGGTGTGCTCGCTGCCGGACAGCTCTGGCTGAGGCGGAAGTGGAATACGCTGATCATGAATCTCCTTCTATCTATGTAAGATTTCCGGTTCAAGATGATCTCGAAGATAAATTTCCAAAATTAAAAGGTAAACCTGTTTCAGTGATAATTTGGACTACAACTCCCTGGACATTGCCGGCCAATTTAGCTATTTGCCTCCATCCAAAATTAAAATATTCAGCAATTGAGGCAGGAAAAGAGGTATTAATAATTGCCGAGGAACTGGTAAATCCTGTTATGGAAAAATGTGATATTAAATCTTTTAAAACACTTCAGACCTTTAGGGGCGATGAGTTGGAAGGGATTGTTTGCCGTCATCCCTTTATAGATAGAAAGTCGCCGGTGATTCTGGGAGAACACGCTACATTGGAACAGGGGACAGGTGCTGTTCATACTGCTCCGGGTCATGGACAGGAGGACTACGAAATTGGTATGAAATATGGCCTGGACATTTATAACCCTGTTGATGATGGCGGTTTTTTTATCGATTCCGTGGAACAGTTTGGCGGGATGAACGTGTGGAAGGCCAATCTTGAAATCAATAAAAAATTATCGGAAAACGGATATTTATTAAAGGAAGAAAAAACCACTCATTCCTACCCTCACTGCTGGCGATGTAAAAGCCCTATCCTGTTCAGGGCTACTACCCAGTGGTTTATTTCTATGGAGACAAGCGGGCTTCGACAAAAAGCCTTGGAAGAAATTAAAAAAACAAAATGGGTTCCGGAGTGGGGAATGGATAGGATTTACGAAATGGTGGAAAACCGGCCAGATTGGTGTGTGTCGAGACAACGAGCATGGGGGGTCCCTATCACTGCTTTTTGTTGCAAAGAATGTAAGGAGTTTTTAAAGAGCAAAGAAATCTCGGAACATATTGCGGAAATGGTTGAAAAAGATGGAACCGATATATGGTTTGAGAAAGATGCTGTGGATCTATTGCCGGGCGGAACAACATGTTCCAAATGCGGAAATAAAGATTTCCAGAAAGAAACGGACATTCTGGATGTCTGGTTTGATTCGGGTGTGAGTCAAGCGGCAGTGGTTGAAAAAAATGACGTTCTTCACTGGCCTGCAGATCTTTACCTTGAAGGTAGTGATCAGCACAGGGGCTGGTTTCAGAGTTCTTTATTGACTTCTATCGGAACCCGTGGGAAGGCGCCTTATAAAACTGTTTTGACTCATGGTTATGTTGTGGATGGAGAAGGAAAAAAAATGTCGAAATCAGCGGGCAATGTTATAACCCCGGATCAGGTTATTAAAAAAAGTGGCGCAGAAGTGCTCAGGTTATGGGTCGCGTCCGAAAATTATCGAGAAGATATAAAGATTTCTGATGAAATTCTTAAACGTCTTACCGAAGCATATAGAAAAATTAGAAATACAATCAGGTATCTCCTTGGAAATTTATATGATTTTAACCCTCAACAACACCAGGTGAAATATGAAGATCTCTTTGAAATTGATAAACTGATTCTCCATCGGCTTCAGGATGTTGTCCGTAAAATTGAGAATGCCTTTAAGAATTATGAATTTCATATTTTTTACCATACTCTTCATAATTTTTGTACTGTCGACTTGAGTTCGCTTTATCTCGATATTCTTAAGGACCGTTTGTATACATTCCAAAAAGATTCCCCGGGTAGGATATCTGCTCAGACAACTATATATAAATTAATCTACACTCTGACAAAATTGATTTCTCCTGTTCTTTCATTTACTGCTGAAGAAGTTTGGGGATATTTGCCAAAAAATGGAAGTGAACCGTCGTCTGTTCATATGGCATTATTCCCGGAAGTTAAAAAAAGTTATATCAATGATGATCTATCAAAAAAATGGGATCAGGTTATTCTTTTAAGAAAGGAAGTTTCAAAAGCTCTGGAAATAGCGCGTCGCGATAAAGTCATAGGTCATTCCCTGGATGCTCTAGTCAAGCTAAGTTCGCCTGAAAATTTGAATAATCAGATCCCGTTAGAAACAGAGGAATTAAAAACAATTTTTATTGTCTCTGGTGTGGAAAAGATTTGTGGAAATAGAGTCAAGCATAGTAACGCTAATTCAGAATCAATAGTGTTTAACAGTGAAGAAATTAAAGACCTGGAAATATCAGTTTATAAGGCTCCCGGAGAAAAATGCGAGCGGTGCTGGACTTTTAGTGAATCTGTAGGAAAGGATAGCAGCCATCCTGCCATATGTTGTCGTTGCAAGGAAAATTTGGGATGAACAAAAAGTATAAGACATTATTACTGATTGTAGTTGGAATGGTTTTTCTGGATCAGGCCACTAAAATTTATGTAGATTCACAGATGAAGTTACACCAATCAATAGAAGTAATAAAAAATTTCTTTCAGATTACATATATTCGAAACTCAGGAGCTGCTTTCGGCATTTTGTCCGGTTTTAAAAGTCCATGGTTAACTCTTTTTTTTATACTTATCTCAACTGTTGCCGCCGGCATAATTCTGTTCTGCTATTATAAAACCCCTGAAAATCAACGTTTGACACTTGTTTCTTTTGCCTTGATTATCAGCGGCGCCATAGGAAATTTTATTGACCGTGTTTTTTACGGAGAGGTTATAGACTTTTTATATTTTCACTGGTATCAACATTACTGGCCGGCTTTTAACGTTGCGGATTCATGTATTACTATCGGCGTCATTTTATTGCTGTGGAATATGTTTTTCCCCGAAGCGGTTTTAAAAACCAGGGACAATTTAAATTTATCAAGAGATAAGTAAATCTCTCTATATTGCAAATCTGTAAAATTGCGTTTTTTTTAGGCGGTGTTTAGTTATGCTTTTTACAGCGCCTTATCCATGGCTTAGTACAATTATTATTAGGAAACCGGGCGGCAGCCTATATGATTATCGGCAAAGCTGAGCTTAGCTCTGCCATCACGGACCTTAACCCTTAGGGCGGCCTTCCTTCGGAATCCGTACAATTCGGTTTTCCTTACCGACTTGTGGTTGCTGCTCCATTGCGTTATGGATTATCAAGAAATTTACATCAAATTAGGATTGGCTATAGCAACTTTAATCGCGTTTTACTTTTTAGTGGCGCGGCATGACGGAAAAGACAACAATGATGATTGAAATCTTTGGTCCAATAGAATTTAATTTTTTTTTTATAAAAGACCAAGATTGGTTTTTGCTGCAGAATGATCAGGATTAATTTTCAATATAGACTCAAATAATTTTTTTGCCTCGATTTCTTCTCCCATATATACATAGCAAACACCCATATTAAGCAATGCGTCAATATTTTGCGAATCTATCTTTTGAATTTTTGAATAGATAGGAATAGCATTTTTATACTCTTTCTTTTTCAAATATTGATCTCCTAAACCAAATAAAGCAATCATTAATTTGTTTTTTGATTCAATATGCTGCTTGTTTAAAAAGAATGCTTTTTCAAAATAAAATATTGCATTCTCCCAATCCTCTTTCTTTAAAAAATACAGCCCTTTATTAAAATAACTAAAAGAAAAAAATGGATCAGTAACAATTGCCTGGTCTAAATAGCTGACAGCCTTTTCTAAATTACCTTTTTCCTTCCACGCGGTTGCTATGTTGTTGTAATCTTCCGCCCGGATTCGATCCACTACATTAACTTTAGGTTCAAGGAAAACGATGAAAAGAATAATGGCTGTGAATGATGCTACAACAGCATTCTTGAATTTCTTCTGAGATATCCAGGAAATAATTAAGTGGATAGTATATGAACTGAAAATAATAAAGTACGGCACCACCGGTATACGAAATCTTGCCGTATTATAGAAAATAATTATAGATAGAGATAGTGAAATGATATAAGAATATAATAGAAAGGTCTGTTTATTATTTTTAATTGCCAACAATATTCCCATGAGCCCCAATGAAGAGTATAAAGAAAAATGCCCTAATAACAGCGGTAAAGTATTTGATAATTTTCGGTAAAGATAGATCGAAATATTTGTTGGTGCTTCATAATCGTTGAAAAAATAATATAGTTTGCGAAGATAAAGTTTTATAAACCCTAATAAGTCTTCTGAAATTTCTTGAAATAATAGATGTATATTTGGCAGGAAGCCTGATGCATTTTTACTTCTATAATCTTCAAAGAGAGCAACATCATGACCCACCCCTGAGTAAGAGGTAAGATTTCCGGAAATTAAAGCAAAAGGTCCACTGGCATCAAAAAAAACAAACTTACCATGGACCAGGTAACATTGGATAAGCAGAGGTATAAATGATAAAAAGAGGGCGCCGTTAAATGTAAGCCAGTATATAATTCTTTTATCTGGTTTTAGAGAGTGAAAGATTTTATGCAAAAAGACGAATACAAAGGGGAGACAGAAAATTACATTCGGTCTCCCCTGGATGAATAATGAAAGGGATAGAGCTGAAATTATTAAATTGGCTGGACTTAAAGAATAATTTAAACGGGATAAAAGATAAAATGATAAGACTCCAAAGAAAGATATAAACGCAGCCCTTAGAATTATACCTTCGTAAATAATTTGAGGAGAGTAAAAGGCAAAACCCGTAAAAGCTATTACACCGGCGCGAAAACCAAAGAGATCTTTTGTAATTAAATAGATCAATATTGCGGAGAGAGACCCCATGGCAAACTGTATTAAGTAAATAACATCAAAGTTTCTGCCGAAAAACAGGTATATTATTCCTAAAAAATATTTATATAAAGGAGCAAAACTATTATTTGCACTTCGAGCTAAGAGATCACCTTTGGAGAAATTCATCGCTCCTTGATCAAAATTAGAGTGATCGAAAGCTGATGGAATAATGTCGAAAAAAGGATTTTTGTAATGGAATTCTGATAGGTAGATAATTCTGATACTAAATGCTACAAAAAACAGGAAAATTAGAAAAATTACCTGACGCCTATCTTTAATTAAAGTCATGGCAGTCGTCATGTCGCTATTGCGGCGTATTGAGGCCAGAAAAATTGTGATTGCTTATCATTATGTGGAAAACTTTTTTTATTAACCACCCCGTTTTCCCTCCCTGCTAGGAGGGGGATTAAGGGGAGGTTCCCCACATAAGAATCTTTAAAATACACTGCGCGGCAAGTTACCGCAACAAAAAGGGCTTCACCCGTTGCCCAGCAAAACTTTGTTAAAAAAACGAGATGTGCCGGTTAGCAATACAGAGAGCTTTTTTAGAAACGTTGAAAGCGGTATTTGACCAAAACCCAAATAGTTATTAAGCCGTCAATCCACCTGATCTTCTTTCCTTCATGCCAGAGTCTCGGGTTGTAAGAAATATGAACTTCATAAATTTTGATTTTGCGCCGTAGAATTTTGGCAGTAACTTCAGGACAAAAATCAAATCCAGTACTTTTTAAATCCAAACCTTTTAACAAAGATGTTCTGAAAACTTTATAACCGGTAGCTTCATCGGTTACATTAGAACCATATAGAATATTAGTAATCCAGCTCAAAAACCGGCCTCCCCAATAGAAAGCAAAAGAAGAACGGTCATTTTTTTTTAAATTTCTTGAACCATAAACTACTTGAACGTGATCATTTTTAAACAGCTCAAGAAGGGCTTCATAATCGTTGGGGTCATATTCCATATCCGCATCTTGAATTATAGTTAAATCTCCTTTAACTTCTTCCATTCCATGAATAATAGCAGCCCCTTTGCCTTTATTCGTTTCATGGTGGATTACGTGAATACTATTATATGGAGTCTTTGCTATGTTTTCTAACAGTTTGCTCGTGCCATCCGTTGAGCCGTCATCCACGATAATTATTTCTTTTTTGATTGGAGTAGCTTGAACGCGTCTCAGAATTTCCTCAAGAGTTGCTTTTTCGTTATAAACTGGGATTATAACAGAGAGTTTCATTATTTTGTGTTAACTAAATTTATCAGTTCCACTAATGAGCCGGACATTAAAGTCTCATTAAATTTGGACAGGGAACGGGACAAAGTATCTTTATTAGAAAATGAAACTTCCAGTTTTATCTTTTTTCCTTCAAAAGAAAGGGGTGGAATGATTTTTATATCCTGTGGTAAATGAAGTTCTTTTATGAATTCATTCCATTCCCTTTCCATTTTTGCCAGTTGCGGATATCTTAGCCCCTTTAATTTTTGCCTTACCATTTCTGTTCGTTCTTTTCTGCATATTGTAGAATTTTTAACCATGTTTACGAGATATTTCTTAATAAGATCTGATATGGAACACTTTTGTATTAAAGCAATTTCTTCTAAATACATGATAATTTCCTTCAAACGGTTTATGCCTGGCATTAATATTTCTGCCATTTTCATTACAGCAGCTCTATCAGATTTCTGATACCTTGCTAATACTGCAGAAATTTTTAAAGGAAGATTCCATTCGATAACCCTCATCTTGCTTATAGTATCTAGTGAATTAAGACTCATAATATCTTCATAGATTTTTCTGCTCTTTTCCAGGTTGAGATAAGGCATATATGTTCTTATTATTTTTTCCCGGCATATGCCTGTTTCATTAAGCAGTTTAAAAAGATGAGCCTTTTCAATATCATTTAACTCCCTGCTTGAAAGGTTGATTTTAAGGCTTAAAAGAATAAATTTTTCGCAATCCAATGTATTTTCTTTGATAATGGAGCATGGCAGGGCCTTTATTCCCAATTTTTTACAGGCCAGGACCCTTCTGATCCCTGAGACAACATAATACTTATTAGTATTTTTTTTTTGTCTATCTGTGCGATGAACGCAAGCAGGTAAAATTATTGGTGGGTTTGCAAGGCCAATGTTTGAAATGGAATCAAATAGTTTTTGATCAAATTCAGGGAAAGAAAAGCTGAAAGGTCTTTTAGCCAAATTAATGTTTTGAATTTTAATCTCTTCGTAAGAATATAGCACTTAGAATAAGCATAGAATGGTTGCAAGTTAAAAATATTTTCCCAGCAGCTCTTGTTTTTTGGCTTTATATTCTTCTTTAGTAATGAGTCCTTTTTGCATAAGTTTTTTCAAGCGAAGGAATTTGGCTTCAATTTTTTTCTGCTGAGTTGAAGAAGCGCCTTTTTTCGACTGCTCTTTTGGAAGAGTTTCTAAAAAATCCGTGTCTGATTCATCATTTAATTCTTTATAGGTATCTACTTTTTGATCGCCTTTATTGGAAAGGCTAACATTAGGCCATGTTTTATCAACCGGATAAATAATCCAGTTTTTTGCTACCCTGACACCAAATAGCTCCTTCTCACCATAATATTTTTGCCCTTTTTGGAGAACAATTTTCCATCCGTCGAGGTAATCCTTTGAATTCCGTCTTTCATAGGAAGCGCCATTAATAATTTTGAATTTCCAATTAAGTTTTCTTTTAAAAATAAAAACATCCCCTAAAATGCGGCCTTTAGGAGACCTGGCATCAACTTCAATAAAATCATTTTTACTCGCTCTTTTGAAGGCATTTACTAAAAGAGGACTGATCTCTTCAGCAAATTTTTTGTCAAAAACGTTTTCTTCTCTGCTGAATAAAGCAAGTCTTTTATACTTAAGAGATGTTAAGTTATCAAAGATTTTTGCCTCTGTAAAAGTGTGAGGATGCTCCAATTTCTTTTTTGAAAGGTAATGAGCATCCATGTCTTTTTCAACAATTCTTACTACCAGTTTTCCTTTTTTAAATGTTTGTTTTATAATTCTTGACTTGTTAAAGGCACATGAGGCTGTAAGAAAGGAAATTAAAGTAAAAGAAATGAAAAAAAGAAGCCCTGATTTTTTTGCATCATTTATTTGGCAAAAAAATAACATTTCTATCCAATAAATATTTTCAAATGAAATAAAATTTTAATTTATCAATTCTATGAAGAAATTGCAAGAGGTCGATAAATTCGGTCAATTGACAATGTAATATAAAAATGATAAAAGTAAAATTAACTTTTAAAGTACGCAACTGACAATTGATCTTGAGAAATCATTTTAAACAAAATATTTACTAAAAGACCCCTACGTAGCGAGGGTGGCGGAACTGGTAGACGCGCTGGGTTTAGGACCCAGTGGGAAACCGTGGGGGTTCGACTCCCCCCTCTCGCAGTGAAATTTTTTTAAGAGACACAATGAAAATCGATATTAAGGAAATTGGCCCCTGCACGAAGCAGTTGAAGATAGAAATTCCTTTGGAAATATTTTCGCAGGAAGAGGAAGATGCTTACCGTGAACTTGGTAAAAAAGTGAAAGTTCCCGGTTTTAGAAAAGGGAAAATACCAAAAAGCTACCTTAAAAAATTATACCACGATCGTGTTAAAGGTGATGTGCTTAATAAGATTATTCCGGAATCATACTATAAAGCTGTGGAAGAAAAAGATCTGAAACCGGTCGGTTCTCCAAAGCTTGAAAATATTAAACATGAAGAAAATTCACCGATAACTTTTTCGGCTACCATAGAAATTATTCCTCCTTTTGAAATAAAAAAATATGAAGGATTGGAATTTACAAAAAAGATCGCAAAAATTACTGATGAAGATATAGATAAAGAGTTTGAATATATAAAGGATCGATATGCTGCTTTTGAAGAGATAACCAACCGCCCAGCGAAGGAAGGTGATCTTGTTGTCGTTGATTTCAAAGGTTTTGTCGATGGTTCCGCTACCCAGAAGGAAGAAACAAAAAATTATCCCCTTATAATAGGGGCAAACAATTTATTAGAGGATTTTGAAAAAGGCTTTATCGGTTTGAATAAAAATGAGGAAAAGGAGTTTACAGTAACTTACCCAGCCAGCCATCCCAACAAAGATCTAGCCGATAAAGAGGTGCTTTTTAAAGTCAGGGTCAACGAAATTAAAATCAAGAAACTTCCTGAAATTACCGATCAGTTTATAAAAGATGAGATGGGAAAAGAGAAGACTGTAGCGGAGTTAAGGGAGGAAGTTCGGCAGCATCAGGAGAAAAGAGGAAAAGCGATGTCTGAGACTGCTCTCTATCTGGATGTTATAAATAAATTAATTGAAATGAATCCTCTTGAAATCCCTCAAATTCTTATTGAAGATCAGATCAATTTCATGGTTGAAGATTTTAAAAATAAAATGCGGCTTCGAGGAATGAAAGATGACAGTATGAAAATTGACAGAGAGAATTTTAGTGAGGATGCAGTGAGAGTTATCAAGGGGGAGTTGATTCGACAAAAAATTTCAGAAAGTGAAAAAATTGAAATTGATCAAAATCAAATTGACAGTGAATTGGAAAAATTTGCGGCCGAGAAAAAAATGGCAAAAGAAAAGTTAAGAGTCTCCATGCAAAAGGATGATTCATACAATAACTTTTTGAATGAACTTAAAAGAAAAAAAACCATGGATTTTATACTGTCCAAACTAACAATAAAGGAAGTTGAAGTTGATAGGAATGAACTTGATACTGCGTCATAATCAAGCTAAAATTATTTTTAAGGGGGAAAATTAGACAATGACTTTAATACCAATGGTTGTTGAGCAAACAAGTCGTGGCGAACGTGCCTATGATATTTATTCCAGACTGCTGAAAGACCGGATTATTTTTCTTGGATCCGCGGTCGATGACCATATAGCAAATTTAATAATTGCCCAATTATTATTTTTGGAAGCCGAAGAACCGGGACAGGATATTTATATTTATATAAACTCTCCGGGTGGCATTGTAACGTCCGGAATGGCTGTTTATGACACAATGTTATATGTCAAACCGGATATTCAGACTATATGTATAGGTCAAGCATCCAGCATGGGAGCTTTATTGCTTGCAGCCGGGACAAAAGGGAAGCGATTTGCGCTAACTAACTCGCGAATTATGATTCATCAACCTTCCGGAGGCTTTCAGGGTCAAAGCGCTGATATAGACATCCATGCCAAGGAAATTCTAAGAATGCGTGATACTCTTGATAAAATATTATCTAAACATACGGGAAAACCTTTGGAAAAAGTTAGAGCTGATACGGATAGAGATTTTTTTATGTCTGGAGAGGATGCCAAAAAATACGGAATTGTGGATGAAGTTATCTCTTCGAGAGATGCTATGTCCAAAACATCAAGCAGCAAGGAGGTAAAAAAATGATTAGAAAATGTAGCTCTGGTTCTGGCTCTGATGGATCGTTGAGGTGTTCTTTTTGTGGAAAGGGTCCTGAAGAAGTAAGAAAGCTAATTGCAGGACCAACCGTATATATCTGTGACGAATGTATTGAGTTATGTAATGAAATCATGGTGGAGGAGTGGACTCAGGAAAAAAGCGCCGAGCTTCAACGTCTGCCGAAACCTAAAGAGATCAAAAAAATTTTAGATCAGTATGTCATTGGTCAGGAATCTTCCAAAAGAGTCCTTTCAGTAGCAGTTCATAATCATTATAAAAGAATTGATGCTCCGTTAGATACTGATGACATAGAACTCCATAAAAGCAATATTCTGCTTGTTGGACCTACGGGTTCGGGCAAAACATTTTTAGCACAAACCCTGTCAAGAATACTGGACGTTCCATTCACAATTGTAGACGCAACCACCTTAACCGAAGCCGGGTATGTTGGTGAAGATGTGGAAAATATCATCCTGAAGCTCCTCCAGAATTCTGACTACAATGTAGAAAAAGCGGAACGGGGAATAATTTATATTGATGAAATCGATAAAATTAGTCGAAAATCTGAGAACCCTTCTATCACAAGAGATGTATCTGGTGAAGGAGTACAACACGCACTTTTAAAAATTATAGAAGGTACTATAGCCTCTGTTCCTCCACAGGGGGGCAGAAAACACCCACATCAGGATTTTCTACAGGTTGATACAACTAATATTCTTTTTATATGTGGAGGAGCTTTTGTAGGGTTGGATAAGATTATAGAGAATCGTATTGGTAAAAGGAGTGTTGGTTTCGGCGCTATAATTAAAACCAGAGAAGAAAAGAATATTGGTGAAATATTACCCGATGTTTCCCCTGAAGACCTTTTAAAATATGGGCTTATCCCGGAATTTATTGGGCGATTACCGGTGGTTTCCTCTCTTGATGACCTTGATCAAAAGGCTTTGTTTGATATTTTAACTAAACCAAAAAATGCTTTGGTAAAACAATATCAAAAATTCTTCGATTTAGATAATGTGAAACTTAAATTTACCGAAGATGCTTTAAAAGCTATTGCTAAAATGGCCATAAAAAGAAAAACAGGTGCTCGAGGGTTGCGATCAATTATGGAAGAAATTATGCTGGATATCATGTATGAAATTCCATCACAACCTGAAATTATAGAATGTGTGGTTAATGAAAAAGTTGTTACGAAAAAAGAATCCCCTATGTTATTGTATGAAAAAAAAGAAGTTAAAACCGCTTAACGCATAAAAAACTATGAAAAAAAAAGAACAAAAAAAAACTAAAGAAATGACTCTCCCTCTCCTACCCCTTAGAGATATTGTTGTATTTCCTCATATGATTATTCCCCTTTTTGTCGGGAGGGAATGCTCTATAAAGGCGTTGGATCACGCCATGGCTGTTGATAGGAAAATACTCCTCGCAGCTCAAAAAAAGGCCAAAAAAAATGATCCGCTCCCTGAAGAAATTCATGAGATCGGCACAACCGCCAATATTCTTCAGATTCTAAAGCAATCAGATGGGACTGTAAAAGTTTTAATTGAGGGAATCCAGCGAGCAAAGATTGAGTCATTTCTTGAAAATTCTGCATTCTTTGAAGTAACCGCAATTCCGCTGGAAACCGAGCGAGAAAATTCTGTTCAAGCTGCCGCGCTGATGCGTAGCGCAAATTCGATTTTTGAGCAATATTCAAAACTTAATCAACGTGTTCCTTTAGAAGTAGTAAAAACTCTAAATACTGTTTCTGAACCTGATATTTTTTCAGATACTTTAGCAGCACAATTAGATTTGAAAACATCTGAAAAGCAAGAGCTATTAGAAACGATAAACCCAAAGGACCGGTTGGATAAACTCATTGATTTTATGCTCAATGAGCTTGAAATTTTAAGAATTGAAAAGAAAGTCAGAAACAGAGTCAAACGGCAAATGGAAAAAAGCCAGAAAGAATACTACCTATCTGAGCAAATCAGAGCCCTCCAGAAAGAATTGGGAAAAGGTGATGAAAAATCAGAAATCCAGGAGCTTACTGACAAAATAAAAAAAGCAGGAATGCCAAAAGAGGTATATGAAAAAGCCCAAAAAGAACTGAAAAGGTTAGAATTAATGCCGCCCATGTCTGCGGAGGGAACTGTAGTTAGAAATTATGTTGACTGGTTGATCGATATCCCCTGGAAACCAGGAACAGGAGATAAAATTGATATTAGCCAGGCATCAAAAATACTCGATGAAGACCATTATGGTTTGCAGAAAATCAAAGAACGGATATTGGAATACCTTTCAGTCAGAAAATTGGTAGACAAAATGAAGGGCCCCATACTTTGTTTTGTTGGGCCACCTGGAGTGGGAAAGACCTCTTTAGGCAAGTCTATTGCTCACGCACTTGGACGGAAATTCGTAAGGGTTTCTTTAGGAGGTGTTAGAGATGAGGCAGAAATCAGGGGGCATAGAAGAACTTATATTGGCGCCTTGCCTGGAAAAATTATCCAGTCGATGAAAAAAGCAGGAACTAAAAATCCGGTTTTTATGCTGGATGAAGTAGATAAAATGAGTACCGACTTTAGAGGCGACCCATCTTCCGCATTGCTTGAGGTTCTTGACCCGGAACAAAACTGCAATTTTAACGATCATTATCTTGAAGTAGATTATGACCTGTCTGAAGTCTTGTTCATTACAACTGCAAATCTCCTTCATCCCATTCCGCAACCATTACAGGATAGGATGGAAGTATTGAAAATTTCCGGATATACAGAAGACGAAAAAACAAAGATAGCAGAACAGTTTCTGATCCCAAAAAAAATACCAGAGCATGGTCTTAAAGATAAGAATATCAAATTTTTAAGAAATGCTATAAGAAAAATCATTCAACATTATACCAAAGAAGCAGGAGTCAGAAACCTTGAACGGGAGATAGCAACAATATGCCGTAAAATAGCAAAAAAAGTGGCTACAAAAGGGGAATCAATCAAATCAATCGTCAACTCAAAAAAATTGGAAAGCTTTTTAGGAGTTCAAAAATTTCGATATGGAAAAAAAGAAAAAACAAATAAAATCGGCCTGGCCACAGGTTTAGCGTGGACCGAGGTGGGAGGAGAGTTGCTGATCACTGAAGTTCTCATAGTTGCAGGGAAAGGGAAGCCCACTTTTACAGGAAAGCTGGGAGATGTCATGCAGGAATCTGCACAGGCAGCATTGAGCTATGTCCGCTCTAAAGCCAAGGAACTTAATCTCCCCAAAAGTTTTTATCAAAAAAATGATATACATATTCATATCCCGGAAGGAGCTATCCCAAAAGATGGACCCTCTGCCGGCATTACCATGGCAACAGCCATAGTTTCTGCCTTAACCATGATTCCGGTAAAAAATGATTTAGCTATGACCGGAGAGATAACTTTACAGGGCAGAGTCCTCCCCATTGGTGGGTTAAAAGAGAAGTTACTTGCGGCACACAGGGGTAAAATATCTAATGTTATTATTCCAATGGAAAATAAAAAAGACCTCGAAGAAATTCCAGTAAAAATAAAAAAGGCTCTTAAAATAACTTTAGTACAAAATATGGACGAAGTACTAAAAGCAGCTCTGGTAAGGAATCCCTTTAAAACTGTTGTAAAACATAAAGAAAAACTCCCTGCTGAAAAAACTCCAATTGCTGAAATTGCTGACAAACAAATCCCCAAAAATGTGCCTTTAAATTGAAGCTTCCTGCAGTAAGACCGCAGGAAATCTTTAAATGTAGAGAATGATTTTTATGTATGTTAGCTCGCTAACGCTCGCTAAGCATTTTAAGGCAATGTAAAAATGAAAAAAATATTTATTTTGTGGATATCTGTTCTATTGTTATCAGGCTGCGGCACTTTTCCCTCGTTTTCTCATAGTTTAAAAAGAATATTCGATTCAAAAACAAATACACGCTACTACGAAAAAAAGACCCACCTTTTAGTAAATCAGTTGATAGACCAAATAGAAATAGATGAAGAAAGTTCAGATTTTGTAATCAATAAAATTGCAGTTTTGGATTTAGTAGATCGTACAGGCAAAGTCTCTGACTTAGGTCGGTACATCAGTTTGAAAATAGCAAATGAAATTTCTAAAAATAAATATTTCAGGCTAACTCCAAGAAGAGATTTGCTGGATGCAATGAACAGGTTCGATATTGAATTCAATAATTTTGAAGTTTCTGCCTTAAAAGAACTGGGAGAAGCTCTTGAGATTGAAGCCATAATTGCTGGCAGGATAATTGACATTGGTACAAATCTGGACCTCAACGTAAATTCTATCAACATAAAGACAGGCGAAATAATTGCTTCAGCCTCACAAAGTATTGCCCGTAGTGATTTTGCCACAGAAATGCTTCGAAAGCATTAATTACTATAACAATTTCTGTAAGAGCGCATTTTTGCTTTTCCCTTCATTGCGTTGTTCAGGATAAAGAGAGCCCCCATCTCATAATATTTTCTTTAACCTCCACACATTTTCTGGTATATTAACCCTCCTATTCTGAATGTGTATAACAAATAAATTCAAATGAATACAACATGGAAATTTTAAAAAGTGACATCTCGATTGATTTTATTGGTAAAAAAAGGGGGGCTATGTTTTTATCTCTTTTTTTTATAACAATCGGTATTGTTTTGTTTATCGTTAAAGGTGGTTTGAACCTTGGCATTGATTTTTCCGGTGGCACTTTAATCCAGCTTCAGTTTAAAGAAAAAGTCTCTATTGATAAAATTCGATCATCATTCCATCAATTAGGTATGGGAAGCAGCAGCATTCAGCAATTTGGATCCGATAAAGATATTCTGATCAATACAGAGCGGTTTTCGGAAGCTTTGGAAGACTTGAATGTAACTGTTAAAAATCAGCTTGAAAAAGATTTTGCTCAGGACAGTTTCGAGGTCGTTCGTGTGGAAATGGTAGGCCCAAAAGTCGGTCGTGATTTAAGAGAGCAGGCTATTTTGTCCATTTTTTATGCTTTGATCGGGATTATTATTTACATATCCTGGCGTTTTGAGTTTCGCTTTGCCGTTGCTGCCATTATCGCGCTTATTCATGACATCCTGGTTACTACCACATTTTTTTTGTTATTTGATAAGGAATTTTCCCTTCCCATTGTAGCTGCTTTTTTAACAATCATTGGATATTCTTTAAACGATACAATAGTGGTATTTGACAGAATTAGAGAAAACCTGAGAAAGATAAGAAAGAAAAACTTCGAACATATTATCAATTTTAGTATAAATCAGACCTTAAGCAGAACAATATTGACTTCATTGACGACGCTTATTGTGGTTTTGGCATTATTCTTCTTGGGGGGAGAGGTTATCCATGATTTTTCGTTTGCTCTTATGATTGGTGTTTTTGTGGGCACATATTCATCCATATTCATTGCCAGTCCTGTATTGCTTGTATGGGAAAAACAAAGACAGAGCAAGCGATAGTGGCGCAGTAAAAAATAGAGATAAATCTCAAATGACAAGCTCCAAATAACATATAAATTCTAAACCTCAACTCTCAAATATAAACAAATTCTAATTAACCCGAAGGACAGTGTTCCAAGCCTTTAGGCGTGGGTGAATGTAAAATCGCCAAAAGGGCGCCAAGCGAAGATCGGGAAAATTCGTACCACGGGCTTGCCCCTGGGCATTTACATTACAAAACAAATGTTTTGAAATTTTCGCACTTGCTCTAATTCCTGTGTGCTTTAATCAATTGCTTCTTATAATCACTTTTTAAAATGGTTGTACAATGGAGAACAAATGGGCGATAGAAACAGAAAATCTGAAACGTTCATTTGGCCATATCGACGCACTGAATGGAATAAGTTTAAAAGTACCAGTGGGCGATTTTCTCACGATTTTTGGACCTAACGGAGCTGGTAAAACTACACTAATCAAAATCCTCTCCAATTTGATTTATCCTTCCTCTGGAAAAGCAATTATATATGGAAATGATATATCTAAAAGCGGAGATGCTATTCGAAGCAAAATCGGGTTAATTTCCCACAATACGTTTTCTTATAATAATCTCACTCCTTATGAAAACCTCAAGTTTTATGGAAAACTGCATGGTTTATCCAACCTGGATACCCGTATCGAAGAATTATTAAATGAAGTGGACTTGTTTCAAAGGCGCAGGGATCCGGTGCGTACCTTTTCAAGAGGTATGCAGCAACGGCTTGCTATTGCAAGAGCCATGTTGAATAAACCGTCTATTATTTTTCTGGACGAACCTTATACAGGCCTTGATCAACATGCTACAAAGATTTTAACAGGCATACTTAAAAAATTACATACAGCTCAAAACACAATAATTATGACCACTCACAATTTAAAACAGGGTTTAGAAGTTAGCGATCAAGTTATTATTATGGCTTTCGGAAAAATAGTTTTTCAAAAACCCGTACCTGAGATCATTTCGGAAGAGTTTGAACAAATCTACTTTGGTTGTGTAGAAAAGCGGAAATAGATTTATGAAAAAATACTTTAAAGATATTAGTACTATTATTTGGAAAGACATTTTGTCTGAATTCAGAACAAGGGAAATGTTTAGCTCAATGTTTTTGCTTGCTGTTCTGATATTAATAATTTTTACTTTCTCAATTGACCTTAGCAAGGTAAAAAACCTGGATATTGCCCCAGGAATTTTATGGGTGGCGTTTATCTTTGCTGGGACAATTGGTTTAAACCGTTCTTTTCTAAATGAAAAGGAAAATGATTGTCTGTTAGGGATGATGGTTACGCCTGTGGATCGAAGCGCTATTTACTTAGGCAAAATGATTGGCAATTTTATCTTTATGACAATCATGGAAATATTTCTCTTTCCTGTCTTTGTTGTTTTTTTTAATCTTTCATTTCAATTCATAAAAGAAATATGCTTGATCACCTTTATGGGTACGCTTGGATTTGTAGCTCTTGGAACCCTGATGTCTGCCATGTCTGCTTCATTTAAAACAAGGGAAATTATGCTTCCTATCCTTTTGTACCCGTTAATTGTTCCGGTTGTCATTGCGTCTGTAAAAGCTACCGGGGCTTTACTGCACGGTAGATCTTTAGAGTCAGTATCAACATGGTTGAAACTGCTTATGGTATTTGATATTATATTTTTAATCGCTTCTTTTATAGTTTTTGAATACATCATAGAAGAGTAGGGAGAGATAAACAATTAACAATTGGCAATTAACATTGAGAATTGTTAACTGATAATTCTTCAAGGATTTTTTTATGAATAACATAGGCTATCTTTTCGCCGCGAATATAATATTCTGGATTGCTCTGTTTTCCTATATTTATAACCTTGTACGCAAAAATGCCAGGCTATGCAAAGAGATAGAATCTCTTAAAGAAAACATATCAAGCGTCGGTAAATAAATGAAAAATGAAGAGCCTTCATATAGTATTTTTAGCTGGTTAACCTTTATAGCTGTTAGCGCGGCGCTTTTTTGTATATTTCTTTATGCGCCAACAGTTAAACATGAAGGCATTGTCCAGCGTATCATGTATTTTCATGTCCCTTCAGCCTGGATTGCTTTTTTTGCCTTTTTTATTGTCTTTATCGCTTCTATATTATTTCTATGGAAAAAAGAAAGAGAGTGGGATATTATTGCCCACTCTTCAGCTGAGATTGGTGTTGTTTTTTGTTCCCTCGTTCTACTTACAGGTCCTATCTGGGCAAAACCGATATGGGGCGCATGGTGGGTGTGGGATGCTCGCTTAACTTCCACGTTGATTTTGTGGATGATCTATGTGGCGTACCTTATGATAAAGTCTCAAGCGGGTCCCGGCTCACAAGGAGCCCGCTATGCTGCCGTCCTGGGAATTGTAGGATTTCTGGATATTCCAATCATTCACTTTTCCGTCTTGTGGTGGAGGACTTTTCATCCACTACCCAAGATGCTTACAATGGAAAAAGTGGGATCCGGCTTGGAACCTTCTATGATAATAACTCTTATGGTTTCCTTAACAGCTTTTACTTTTCTCTATTTCCTTTTCATGGGTCAAAGAATAAAATTGGAAAAAATGAAGGACTCTATTGAAGAACTAAAAAAAGTAAAGAACCCCGTGCTTCCGCACGGGGCATTAAAAACCTAA
>CEQE01034060.1_pt1 | contig 31146 bp, 32 predicted proteins | sample 356201 | NCBI WGS metagenome assembly CEQE01 (sample SAMEA2619970, study PRJEB7988) | marine metagenome | biome: marine biome (ENVO:00000447); feature: mesopelagic zone (ENVO:00000213) & marine oxygen minimum zone (ENVO:01000065); material: "saline water (ENVO:00002010), including plankton...
GCAGCCGTCGTAGGCGCAGCCGTCGTAGGCGCTGGAGCCTCAGCCGGAGCAGCCGTCGTGGGCGCCGAAGCCGTGGTCTCCTCATCATCGCCGCACGCCGCGGCAATCACGACGAACGTCAGCAGCGCTGCCAGAACCCGTCCCACCCTTACTGAGCGCTTCCACATATTTTTCTCCCCCTCTATGTATACCGAAAGATGGCTGTCTCCTAAATTCCGATTACCACAATTTTCGATAATCGATGACCCTTCACAGTATGGATCTGTTCATTGGGCCCGTCAACTTGATCTCATTGGTTCACATGCCTCCCAATTCAATTCGAAGGCCCATCCTGCTCCCGGTTGACCGCTCGCGGAGATCCCTAGATCCGGTAACCCTCCTTGAGCTGTTCGGTGGTCAGTTCATTGGCATCCCCGACCAGGAAGGCCTCCCCCAGGCTCAACACCATGACCCGATCGGCCACCTCAAGCGCCTTAGTGGCGTTCTGCTCTGCCAGTATGATGCCGACGCCCCGGATCTCGTGAATTTCAGCAATCTTCTCGAAGAACATGTCCACGTACAGCGGTGAGAGGCCGGTGGTGGGTTCGTCCAACAAGAGCAGTGTCGGGTCCTGCATCAGCGCCCTCCCACAGGCCAACATACGTGACTCCCCGCCGCTGAGAGTCCCCGCCATCTGGTTCGCCAGGCCAGCGAGCATCGGGAACCACTCAAGGATCTCGTCCATCCGCTCTTCCAGGGGACGGGTCCCGATCATGCCTCCCACATTGAGGTTCTCGGCAACAGTGAGATCCGCAAAGACACCAGCCTCCTGGGGCACGTACCCCAGGCCACGCTCTGCTGTCACCCATGCGGGCAACTGCGAGACGTCTTCTCCCTTGAAGACCAACTCGCCATCCATGAGCGGTATGAGCCGGGCCAGGGTCGCCAGCAGGGTGGTCTTACCGGCTCCGTTGGCGCCCAACACTGCAAAGATCTCATCTCCGACCTCAAGATCCACGCCCTTGATCACGGTGACCCCGTCGTAGCCGCTGCGAACATCTCTAGCCCGCAACATGGCCTTTTCCCAGGTACTTCTCGATGACGGTCCTATGCTCCCGGATCTCCTGAGGATCACCTTGCAGCATCACCTCGCCCTCGGCCATGAAGTGCACCTGCTCACAGATGCTCCAGATGACCGACAGATCGTGCTCCACGACTACGATCGCCGTGCCCTGGGCCGCAAGCAGCCTGATGGCCTCCATCACCTTTGCGGTCAACTCATCGGGCAAACCCGCGGTGGGCTCGTCGAGCAGCAGAAGCTTCGGCTTGAGGAGCAGGCAGCGCACGAGATCCAGCAGTTTCTTCTCGCCCGCCGATTGGGCAAACCCAGTCGGGTCGGCGAATGAGAAGAAATCCAAGTACTCCCGGGCTTCATCAGCATGGTCTTCAAAGACGGGGGCCTCGCTGAAGATCCGATGCGGCCGCTCATGCTTGGCCTCGGCCACGGCCAACAGGAGCGAATCCCAGATGGTCAACTTCTTGAAGTCCATGATCACCTGGTTGCTCTTCACAATCCCAAGGCCCGCCATTCGGTGAGTGGGCAGATCCGAGAGCACCACCCCGCCGTCCTTGCCGACACCAGCCTCGAAAAACGTGACCGTCCCCCCGTCGAGCTTGGTTGAGTGCATGATCATCCGCATCAAAGTGGTCTTACCCGCCCCATTCGGCCCTATCAGACCCTCGATCGGCTGATCGCCCAGTACGAGGTCGTCAATGTTAACCACGACGCGTCCCGAGAAACTCTTCGTTGCCCCTTCGATCCGGATCTGAGGACGAGTCACCGTTGCGGCCTCCCTGACATCACTCACCGTGCACGCTCCGGAACAACTTGTCCCGCCTCATATCGCCCAAGATGCCGAGTGGTTTGATGAGAAGAACGATGACCAGGGTGGCGCCGAACACCATTTCTCGGAGTACCGGGATCGCCTGCGTGTACCACGAGCGGGGAAGGGGAAGATAGGACTGAACCACGATGTCGAAGATCCCTACTGCGAGAACCACTCCGATGACCGCCCCCCATGGCCGGGCCATGCCACCCAGTATCAACCCCACCATCGCGGTAAGGGTGACGTTGATCCCGATGGTCTCGGGTATCAGCAAGTGCGCCATCACGCCGTGGATGGCACCAAGCAGCCCCATGCCGGCCGAAGCCACCGCGAACAGCCACAACTTCGTTCGGAAGGCCGGCTTCCCCAAGCTACCGGCCAACGGTTCATTGTCGCCCAAGGCGATCAGTAGACGTCCGTACGGCGAACGGTGGAGCCGCGACACGTAGTAGAAGATCGCACCCACGACCACGAACAGAACCCCGAACCACAGCAGTTCGTTCGCTTTGGTCTTTCCGATGTCAAAGGGAAATCTAAGCCCACCCATGCCCAGCGCACCACCGGTGAGACCCTGTTCCGTGGTAGTGAGGATCCATACTGCCGTGGCAAACCCGAGCGTGCCAACCAGCACGCCCTCCGTTTCGAGGTCAGAGATCAACCAACCAACCACCAACCCTGCCAAACCGGCAACGACCGCCCCGAAGACCATCGAGATCAGGAAAGGCCAGGGCGCTCCGATCGACCAATCCACCTTGACGAACAACACAGCGAAGGCGTACGCCCCGGTACCCCAGAAACCAACGATCCCGAAGTTGGCGATCCGGGCCAAGCCCATCTGTAGATGGAGCAACAGCGCTAGACCGATCACCATCACTACCTGAAACGCTCCTTGAAGCAGGAAGGCATCGAGCCAGTCAAGGTTCATGCGCTAGACCTTCCCCGCTCCGACGCTCCGTCTGCCTCTCACCTTCATTAGCACGACGAAGGCAACAATTAGTCCCAGTTGTGCATAGAGCACCTGGCCGAATTGCAGGGTCATCGCGGCCAGCACCACGCCAGTCACGGCCCCAACGATGATCACACCGCCGGTGTTCTTCACCCCTCCGACCATGACGACCAGGAAGATGAAGAGGAATTGGCGCCAGCCAAGCAGTGGTGCCACATTGGACCCGACCCCCCAGAACGCACCGGCAAGCCCGCCTGCGACCCCGGCGATGAACCAGATCAACACGGTGACAAACAATGGTCGGATACCACTCACCTGTGCCAGGTCCTCATCGCTGGCCAGCGCCCGGATCTGGAGACCGAGCCTGGATCGCTGAACGAACCAGTAGAGCAACAGAGCCAGGATGACGACGCTGCCCAACGCCAGCAACCGGAACGACGACACTCCGACACCGAGAACCCGGATGGTGTCCGGCCTAGGCACCTCGTAAAACCGCACCGGGTACCCGAAGATGAATTGCAGGCCGTGCCGCAGGAAGATCGACAATCCGAACGAGATGATGATCATCTCGAGGACTCCCGCGTTGCGCTGCTTCGCCGGACGAAAGATAGCGAGATAGGTGGCAGCGCTGATAAATCCGGCGGCGATTCCGGCCGGCAGCAAGGTGGCGTAGAAATTGAGGCCAAAGGTCGTGTTGATCCACATTCCGATGTAGGCACCGAGCGTGATCGTTTCTGAGTAGGCGACATTGATGAGGCCCGAAAGGCGGTAGATGAGAGCAAGACCCATGGCGGAGAGGATGAGGGGGGCGTACTGGGTCAGTCCGATCACGAGAGATTCGGTGTAGAACTCCATCAGATTGGGGCACTTCTGGCGTCGTAGATTCCTGAAACTCCCGACATGCGCTCCCCACTGAGCCCCCAAAACTTCAGGCATTGAACACTCACTGAGTCGTCACCGGCCACTTGGCTCCTTGGCAAGACACACAACGGTGGACCGGCCGTCTACCAGGCTATTGATTCTTGTTGGAAGGAAACCACCCCAGTGCACAACAAATGCAATGGTAGTCTCCCCGATTATCGATAATCAATCGGACGGAGGATACGAGCCTCTACGAACTGTCGTCAACCTGATACCACTCACAATGACTAAGCCGAAGAGGAAACCGCGGGCCAACCTGGTCCGCGAGGGGACCTTTGAGTATTCGGGTTAGTTCTGGCGTGGAACAGACATGAACATGGCGGACGCTCCAGCCGTCTTGGTAAGGCGACAGGCTAGACGGTGCTTTCAAAAAACACCATCTGACCTGCATATTGTTTGTCGGGCTGAGAGGATTTGAACCTCCGACCTTCGGTCCCCCAGACCGACGCGCTAACCAAGCTGCGCCACAGCCCGCTGTGGAGCGGCCACTCTACCGGCGGGCCTCCCCCGGGCACGCTCAGGTGACCAGCAACCAGATGCCCTGCACGAGGCGCCACAACAGGTAGATCCCCGCAGCGCCGACAAACAGCCAGAAGTGCCACGGAACCTTCTGGGAGCCAGCCAACTCACCGTCGGCATCGGTCACCCGCTCACCGCACTTCGGGCACGTTCCCACCACCGACACCGCGTTGGGGCTCAGGTACCTGTCACACGGCTCACACCAGGGCACGCCTCAGACCCCCGCCGGCAGGCTCAGGTCTTGCGGATGGCCAGGATGGCCACGTCATCTTCGACTATGCCCTTGTTGAAGTCGTTGGCTGCATCCAGCAGCTGCTTGCAGAGCACGTCGGGGGCGATGCCCGGGTTGCGGCGCAGGGCGTCGCCGATGCGTTCCTCGCCGAACAGTTCGTCGCCGTTGCGGGCCTCGGCAAGGCCGTCGGTGTACATGAGCGCCATGTCGTCACGCTCCAGGGGGATCTCACGGCTGAAGTAGGAACCCTGCGGGTCGAGCATCAGGAGCGGCCCGGTGGACCGCAGCGGGCGAACCTCGCGTTCATGCCACAGGAAAGTGGCGGGGTGGCCGGCCGATGCGTAGCGCAGCGACTCGGCCTCGGTGTCAAACACAAGCACCACGAGCGAGATGAACTCCTCGGAGCGGTCCACGGACGCCATCTGGCGGTTCAGCTCCTCGAGCGCCTGGGCGGGATCACGGAACTGGGCGAGGAACGTACGCAGCAGGTACTTGGCCTGGAAGGCGGTGATCGAAGACTCGATGCCGTGCCCGGCCACGTCGCCGATCACCACAGCCAGGCGTGTCGGGGCTGCCTTGAACACGTCGAAGAAGTCGCCGGCCATGAGCCCCGTGCCAGCCTGGTAGACCTTGCCGACCTCGAACCCGGAGTACTCGGGAAGCTCCTCGGGGGCCAGGCGGGCCGCCCACGCCTTGGGCGCCAGCTCCTCCTGGTCGAGGGCCTCCTGGGCTCGCCTCTCCATGTCGATGCGCTGGCGTGCCATGCGGGCCTCCCTCAGGCCGTGGCGTGCCCACACCGTGGACACCATGGCGGGCACCGCGACAAGGGCGAACACCACCTCAGCATCGGCAAAGGCCGTCACAAATGCCGCTAGCGCCAACATGCCGTAGAGGCTCGCCGAGTGGGCCTCCTTGCGGAACGTGGACCAGGCCAGGGTGTAGGCGTCGGGCGCCACCTCCATGTCGATGCGGCGCACCAGGCGGTAGCGGTGCCGCGCCGAGTTGACCCAGCCGTAGGTGGCTGCCAGACAGACGATGCCCGCAAGGACCAGAACCGGGGTACGCATCCGGCACCATCGTACTCCCGCAGCGTGATCGACGTTCCTGACCGCCGCTGCAGCACACACCGGGCCAACCCGGGTGGGCGCCCGATGTCACTCAGAGCGTCTGCGGACCCGCAACTTGATCGGCGTTGTGCCCAACTCCAGGTCATCGCGCAGCTTGCGCTCGAGATAGCGCAACCAGGTTCTGGGAACCTCGTGGTTGGCGAAAAGGGTGAACGTCGGCGGATCGGTCGCCCCCTGGGTGGCATACAGGATCCGTGCCCCCGCCGGTGCAGGGTGCGCCGCCTGTGCGGCCCTCACCACGTCGTTGACCCGGCGGGTCGGGATGCGGGTCTGGTAGCCCTCGATGGTCGCAGACAGGGCCGGCCACAGGCGCACCACGTTCTTGCCGGAGATGGCGCTGATCTTGATGACCGGAGCCTCGCCGACAAAGTGCAGCTTCTGGCCGACCTGTTCGGTCACGTCGGCCCGCTGCTCGGTATCGCACAGGTCCCACTTGTTCAACAGCACCACGATAGGGCATCCGGCAGCGTCGACACGCTCAGCCAGGCGCTGGTCCTGGTGGGTGACACCCTGGGTGGAGTCGATCACCAGCAGCGCCACATCGGCCGTGTCGAGCGACTTGAGGGCACGCACCAGCGAGTAGTACTCGGTCTCCTCGTCGATGCGGGCCTTGCGGCGCATACCGGCCGTGTCGATGAAGCGCACCGGCCCCTTGTCGGAAGCCACGACGGTGTCGACCGAGTCACGCGTCGTGCCGGGTCGGTCGTGCACCACCGAGCGGTCCTCGCCGATGAGCCTGTTGAACAGCGTCGACTTGCCCACGTTGGGGCGTCCCACGATCGCCACGCCCACGACCTTCTCGGCGTCGTCGACCACCTCGACAGGCTCGTCGTCCACCTCGTCGGGCAGCATCGCCACGAGGCGGTCCAACATGTCGCCGGTGTTGCGACCGTGGATGGCGCTCACGGGCTCGGGATCCCCCAGGCCGAGGGACAACAGGTCCCAGATGACAGCCTCATGGCTGACGTCGTCGACCTTGTTGGCCACCACGATCACCGACTCGGCTCGGGGACGCAACAGCCTGGCCACCCGCGTGTCGTCCTCGGTTACGCCCACGGTGGCATCCACCACGAACAGCACCACGTCCGCGGCCTCGATTGCCGCCTCGCTCTGACGGCTGACCTTGTCGTCGAGTGCATCGCCACCGACCATCCAGCCGCCGGTGTCGACAAGGGTGAACTCACGGCCACGCCAGTTGGCACTGACCTCCTTGCGGTCGCGGGTAACGCCGGGCCGCTCCTCGACAATGGCCTCACGCCTGCCGATGATGCGGTTGAGGAGCGTCGACTTGCCCACGTTGGGGCGCCCCACGATCGCCACGGTCGGCTTCACCGGGCCACCTCCATGGCAGACACCCCGGTCAGCTCACCGCGTAGCGCAGCACCGTCGGTGGCGACCACCTCGACAGGCCGCGGCAGGTCAGACGGAGTCGTGCCATCGAGGAACCGTCCACCGCTGAGGCACACGTCGGGCAGCAGGTAGCGCCGCCCCTCGGGCTCACCGGCCAGAACCCGGGCAAGGTCCTCACCCACCAGCAGGCCGGTCACGCCCACGTTGCCGCCGAAGAAGCGGTTCTCCACGGCCAGCACCTCAACGTCATCACGCCCGACCTCGGCAACAAGGGGGGCCAGAACCTGCGCTCCCAGCTCACCCGAAAGCACCGTCACCGGTGCATCTGGCCGCAGCCCCAGGCGAACAGGCGTCGCACCGTCGTCCGTGCGCGGCGCCCGGTAGCCGTCGGCAGGGGCGCCATCCACCGAGGCGAAGAACCCCGACGGCGCCTCACGGCCCACGTCCAGGCCCGAGAACTCCATCTCAAAGGCCCGCGCCATGCCGATGCCGTCCTCGTACATGTCGAACTCGCCGTAGGTGTCAGCACCCGGAAACGGCCGCCCGGCGAGCAGGTAGTACTCGTCGGCGGCAAACACCAGACGCCGACCCAGCACCTCAAGGAACCGCTCCTGCCACGCAGCGACCGTGTCAACCACGGCCGCGGCCTCGGCAACGGTGTGGGCACGCATGCGGGCCTCTGTCGTATGTGCGCTGACCCCGAGCGGCACAACGGCCACAGAGGCCAGCTCCGGGTAGCGGTCAGCCACGCCGGCCAGGGTGTCCTCGAGCCAGAGCCCGTCGTTCACCCCCGGGCACACAACCACCTGGCCGTGCACCTCGATGCCCTCGTCCAACAGCGCCCGCAACCAGCGCAGGCTGGTGGCACCCCGCCGGTTGCGCAGCATCTCGGTGCGCTTGCCCGGGTCGGTGGCGTGGATGCTCACGTACAGCGGGCTGAGACGCTCGGTCACCACCCGCTCAAGGTCCGCCTCGGTGAACCGGGTCAACGTCGTGAAGTTGCCGTAGAGAAACGACAGCCGGTAGTCGTCGTCCTTCACGTACAGGCTGGGCCGTAGCCCCTTCGGCAACTGGTAGATGAAGCAGAACTCGCAGTGGTTGTCACAGGTACGCACCCGGTCAAACAACGCCGAGTCCACCTCGATGCCCAACGGCTCTCCGGCGGCCTTCTCAACCGAAAGCTCCCGCGCAAGGCCACCCGAATCCACGTCAAGGCACACGGAGGGCTCATCCACGAGCAGCTGGTACTCGATGACGTCACGCGGAACGGTGCCGTTGATTGAGAGGATCAGGTCGCCGCTGACCACCCCCACCCGGTCTGCAGGCGAGCCTGGGACAACGGCGACGACCACGGGGGTCGACATGCCTAGAGGCTACCGACGCGCCGTCAGGAGCCCGTTCCCGAGCGGGAGGTAGGGTCCCGACCGTGAACGTCGACCGGGTGCTGCTGGCCGAACCTCGTGGATTCTGTGCAGGCGTGGAGATGGCCATCAAGGCACTGGCCTGGATGGTGCGGGCATTTGACGAACGCGTCTACTGCTACCACGAGATCGTCCACAACAAGGTTGTCGTCGAGCGCTTCGAGGCCATGGGCGTCGTCTTTGTAGATGACATCTCCGAGGTGCCCCTGGGCGCTCCGATCATGCTCTCAGCCCACGGCTCGGCCCCCGAGGTCGTTGCTGCGGCCCACGCTGCCGGTGGCTACACAGTCGACGCCGTCTGCCCGCTGGTCACCAAGGTCCACCACGAGGTCCGAACCAGGGCCGCCAAGGGCTACCAGATCGTCTACGTGGGCCACGCCGGCCACGAGGAGGCCGAGGGCACAATCGCCGTGGCCCCCGACTCGATGCACCGCGTCGAACACCCCGGCGACGTCGACAGCCTCGACGACATGGGTGACTACGTGGCAATCCTGGCCCAGACCACGCTCAGCCACCGCGACTGGGAAGGCATCGTCGACGCCGCCGCCGAACGCTGGCCAGACCTGTGGTCGCCTGGCCGCAGCGACCTCTGCTTTGCCACCACCAACCGCCAGGGGGCGCTGCTCGACATGGTCGACGAATGCGACGCCGTGGTCGTCATCGGCTCCACCAACAGCTCCAACACCCGGGCACTCGTCAAGCTGGCCGAAGGGGCCGGCTGCGAACGCGTCGTATGGATAAACCGGGCCGACGACCTGCCCCACGACCTGACCGGAACCGTCGGGGTCACAGCCGGAGCATCGGCCCCCGAAGAGGTCGTAGAGGCCGTAGTGGCAGCCCTCTCCCCCACCAACGGTGTCACCGTCGTACGCCACACCGACGAAGACGAGTACTTCCCGCCGCCACGCAACCTGCGTGACCTGCTCTCAGCCGTGAGGGGCTTCGCCGGCCTCGGCTACGGGGCACCACCACCGACCACCCACCTCGATGACCGGTCCATAGACGCCTCTGCCGCCCTCGAGGCCCTGACCCTGAACCGCACCGCCGACTAGCCCGGAACCTCCAGAGGTGCCCGGCCCTGGATGCGCAGCGCCTCGTCGTAGGCCGCCTGGATGCCCTGCCTGACCTGCTCGGTCAGGTCGGTGACCACCCGTCGCGGCACCCGCCCCTCAACCAGCGGTGCAGGAATCGGCTCACCCACCACCATCACCGCCTTGACGGGCTTGATCCACCTTGCACCCGGCGGCATGGCGTGGTCGGTTCCGGCGATGCCCATAGGCACGATCGGCACACCGGCCCGGGCAGCCACAAAGGCCGGCCCGTGGTGCATCTTGTCGGCCTCCACCACCGCCCCCCACTGGCGGGTCCCCTCGGGAAACATCACCAACGGCTCGCCCCGTTCCAACACGTCCTGGCACGCACGCAGCGCCGCCCGATCGGCCGTGCCGCGCTCCACGGGGAACCCACCCACGATCGTGAGGAACCCACCGAGGAACCAGTTGCGCCACAACGACTCCTTGCCCAGGAAGCGCTGGCGCCGCGCAGTCACCATGCCCCCCACCGGCGTGTCCAGGTACGAACGGTGCACCGGCGCCAGGATGTACGCCCCGGTGGCAGGCAGGTTCTCCCTGCCGACAACCGTGAACCTGAACCAGACCTTGGTGATGATCCAGAGCAGCGACCAGACGAACCGGTAGTTGAACCTGCCCCACAGGCTCAGGTCGTGTCCCAGCCTGCTGCTCACGGGAGCATCCCCACGACCAGGCCAACCACCTCGTCGATACCCAGATCCGAGGTGTCGACCACGACGGCTCCCGGCGCCTCCACGAGGGGGCTCGTCTCACGCCCCGAGTCGGCGGCATCACGCCGCTCGATGTCGACACCAACCGCCGCCACGTCCCGGCCGCCGGCCTCGCCGGCCCGGCGCATCGCCCTCACCTCGGCCGAGGCCGTCAGGTAGACCTTGAGGGTCGCGTCGGGAAAAACCACCGAGCCGATGTCGCGGCCCTCCATGACCCCACCACCCCGCTCCGTCGCCCACGCCCGTTGGCGGGAAACCATCTCCGTGCGAACACCCGGGTTGGCAGCCACGACGCTGACGGCACCGGTCACCTCAGGACCCCGAATGTCCGCCGTGGCATCCACACCATCCACGACACATGCATCACGGGTCAGCTCCAGCCTGATCGTCCTGGCCACCTCTGCGACCGCCCCGGCGTCGGCAGGGTCCACGCCACGCCGCAGCACCGCACACGCGACCGCCCGGTACATCGCCCCCGTATCCAGGTAGGCGAGCCCCAGGCGGTCGGCCACGCCACGCGCCACAGTGGACTTTCCCGAACCGGCGGGTCCATCAATGGCGATGACCCTCAGGTCGCTCATACCCGCAGACCCTCAAGGTCACGCCCAAAGGCCGGATAGCTGGTGTCCACGGCCTCCCAGCCTGACACGACCGTCGGCCCCTCTGCCACGAGCGCCGCCACCGCACACGCCATGGCGATCCGGTGGTCGCCGTGGGAATCCACCTCGGCACCGTGGATCGGCCCGCCGACGACGACCAGGTCGTCGCCCTCAACGCGCACCCGGGCACCCATGGCCCCCAGCTCAGACGAGATGGTCGCCAGGCGGTCCGTCTCCTTCACACGCAGCTCCCCCACACCGCTAAAGCGGGTCTCCCCATCGGCGCAGGCGGCCGCCACGGCCAGCACCGGCACCTCGTCGACGAGGCCCGGCACCTCGGCGGCCTCGACCACCGTGCCCTTCAGGGTCGACCCCCCAACGCTCAGGTTGCCGCTGTAGGCGTCGTGGGTGATGTCGGCACCCATCCGGGCAAGGACGTCGACAAAGCCTGTCCGAACCGGACCCGAGTACACGTTCGCCACCACCACCTCGGAACCAGGAACGATCGCAGCGGCAACAGCCCAGAAGGCCGCCTGAGACGGGTCACCGGCCACCCGATGGGTGAACGGAACGGGTCGGCCCGGCTGCACCGTCACGCCGCCACGGCCGGTTGTCACGTCGATGCCGAAGGCCGCCATCAGTTCCTCCGTGTGGGCCCGTGTCGGCTCGGACTCGACGACCGTCGTGGGGCCATCGGCCGACAGGCCGGCAAACAGGACACAGCCCTTCACCTGGGCGCTCGCCATGGGTGGCGCATACTCAATGCCGTGCAACCCGCCACCCTCAATCGTGAGCGGCGCCAGCGCCGAACCCCCGACCCCGCAGACAGATGCCCCCATGGCCCGGAGCGGGTCGACCACCCGGTCCATGGGGCGCCGCCTGATCGACTCGTCACCATCGAGCACCGACGTGAACGCCAGACCGGCCAGCATCCCGGAAAGCAGGCGAATGCCCGTGCCCGAGTTGCCCACGTACAGCGGCCCCTCGGCGGGTCCCAGGCCGCCACCGGTGATCGACACCACCCCGTCGACCATCTCGACACCCGCACCCAGGGCCTCCACGATGGACACCGTGTGGGCCACATCGGCACCGTCGCTGAGGCCCGTGATCTCAGACGTTCCGTCGGCCAGGGCCGCCAGCATCACCACCCTGTGCGAAATGGACTTGTCGCCGGGCACCGACAGCCGGCCGGCCAGCGGCCCGCCGGATGCGACGGCAAGCGAGGTCACGTCAGCGGGCCCGATGTGGGCCTGTAGCCCTTGGCCATGAGGCCACCCTTGAGGCGCTCAACCAGTTCCGTCTCGACGATGAGCAGCACAACGCCCCGGTCCCCCTCGGCCGAGTGGGCGATCTCAAGGTCGTAGATGTTCACATCCAACTCTGTGGCAAGGGTGGCGATGGCCGCGATCTCTCCGTGCCGGTCCGGAATGGGCACACGCACCTCGGCAAGCTCCGACGGCCGCGGTGCACCGGTCGGCAGGCTCACCCGGGCAGCCCTGGCTGTCTCGAGGCGGGCCAGCAGGCCCTCGCGGTCCGAGTCGGCCACCTCACGGCGCACGACCCCCAGAGCTGCGATCAGGTCGTCGAGCACCTCGGCTATCGCGTGGCTGTTCTCGGTACAGATGTCGGGCCAGATGCCCGGATGCCCCGCAGCCACCCGCGTCATGTCACGAAACCCGCCGGCGGCCAGGCGCAACACCGCGTAGTGCTCCTCTGAACGGGAAGCCGCCAGGCCCATGAGGGTCGCAGCAGTCAGGTGCGGCACATGAGAAACCAGCGCCACAAGGGCATCGTGTCGATCAGGCGAAAGGGTCACCACCTCGGCACCAAGGGAGGCAACCGTCGTGCGCACACGGGCGAAGGCGTCGTCGTCGGTGCCCTCACCGGGGGTGAGCACCCAGTTGGTGTCAACGAACATGTCAGCGACGGCACCCCCGATGCCGTCCTGCTCCGAACCGGCCATCGGGTGGCCGCCCACGAACCGCGGATCATCGACAGCAGAGACAACCGGGACCTTCACGCTGCCCACATCGGTGACAAGCCCTGACGGCGAGGCAGCGAGCGCCTCACTGACCGCATCTGCGATGTGGACAACCGGGGTCGCCACAAATGTGACCTCGGCGACCGGATCCCAGCCCACAGAGTCGATCACACCCATCTCAAGGGCCGTCGCCAGACAAACCTCGTCGCTGTCGACACCGCTCACATGCCAGCCACGTTCACGAAGCGCCAGACCGATCGACCCGCCGATGAGACCCACGCCCACAACGGTCGCGCGGCCGCTCATGACCGGGCTCTCAACAGGTCGGGCCGCGCCGCGGCCGGGGACAGACGGGTTGCCATGGCCGTCGATGCTACCGGTAGCCCCATCGGCTACTGGCCCGGTTTGTCGGCCACAGCCTGCTCCAGAGAGCGCAGTTCCTCGACAGCCAGCTCACGGAACGAACCCGGCGCCAGGGACCTGTCGGCGATTGGCCCCACACGTGTGCGAACCAGGCGCACCACCGGATGGCCCACGGCCTCACACATACGGCGCACCTGGCGGTTGCGTCCCTCGTGGATGGTCAGCTTCACGACCGACGGGTCCATCAGCGACGCCCTGGCCTCGGCCGTCATGCCGTCGTCGAGCTCCACACCCTCCCGCAGTGAGCGCAGCGCAGCCCGACCGGGTTCACCGTCGACCTCGGCCACGTACTCCTTTTCGACCCCGTAGGACGGGTGGGTCAGGCGGTGCGCCAGCTCGCCGTCGTTGGTGAGCAGCAACAGGCCCTCGGTGTCGGCATCCAGGCGCCCAACCGGGAACACCCTCGGCTCACCGGGCACCAGATCGACAACGACGGGGCGTCCCTGCGGATCGTCGGCGGTCGTCACCACACCGGCCGGCTTGTTGAGCAGGTAGTAGACGAGCCCGGGACGCACACCAATGGGCGCACCGTCCACCTCCACCTCCGCAGTCTCCGGATCTACCCGTCGACCCAGCACAGCCACCTCGCCGTTCACGGTCACCCGCCCAGCTGCGATCAGGTCATCGCACCTTCGGCGGCTGCCGAAGCCCACACGGGCAAGCACCTTCTGGAGGCGCACCTCCTCAGCAGGCTCCTGCCCGGCTGGCCCGTCACCTTCGGTCACGACTACGAACGGTCGTCGACCGCAACCTCGGCGTCGGACCCTCCTTCGGCCTCGCCGCCGGCCTCGGCTTCTGCCTCCAACTCGGCCACATCGGGGTCGGCGAGCAGGCCCCGCTCGAGGGCCTCGACAATCTCGGGACCCGGCACGAAGTCTCCGAGTGCCGGCAGGTCGGAGACCCTGTCGATGCCCATGCTCTCGAGGAACTCCCGGGTGGTCCCGAACATGAGGGCGTTACCCGGCCCGGGATCGGTCGCCACCACCTCGATGTAGCCACGCTGCTGCAGCGTGCGGATCACCGTGTCGACATCGACTCCCCTGATAGCCGACACCTGGTTGCGCGAGATGGGCTGCTTGTAGGCCACGATCGCCAGCGTCTCGAGGGCCGCCGACGTGAGGCGGCTGTGCTGGCCCTCCAGGACGAAACGCTCCACCCACGCAGCCTGGGTCGGATGGCTCTGGAAGCGGTATCCGCCACCAACGCGGACAAGGGCAAAGCCCCGCCCCTCGGCCTCGTACCCATCGGCCAGAGATGAGCAGATGGCCTCCACCTTCTTCGTGGGAACCTCCATCAACTGCGCCAACAGGTTGGGTGCCACCGGGTCGATCGACACCATCAGGATGGCCTCAATGGCCCGCCTGATGTCATCACCTTCACCGTTCACCGCGTCGTCAACCACAGGGTCAGCCCTCGTACACGTCGATCAGGTCGATCTCGGCCCGGTCGGCGCCAGGGCGCCAACTCACATGGATATCCCCGAACGTATCCACCTGGTCAATCTCGACAATGCCCTGCTTGAACAGCTCCAGCACCGCCAGGAACCGCACCACGATGGCGATGCGGTCGACCATGCCCTCGGTGAGGCTCCTGAACGTGACAGTGCCCTCATGGGGAATCTCGTCGACCATCTGGCACACAGCGTCGGCCACATTCTCCCTTATGGGAGCGATGTGTTCAGTGTCGATGTGGAACTCCGGCTTCGGCGCCAGGGCCCGCCGGCCCGCGTCGCGCAGGTCAACCGGCGACACCCCCGCCAGGAGGTCAGGTGCCAGGTGCAGGAAGGCATCTTCAAGGCCGGCACGCCTCGGCCACGACAGCGACGCATCGGCAGCCAGGCGCCGCAACTGGACGGCTGCATCCTTGAAGGTCTTGCACTCAAGCAACCGCGCCAGCAGCAGGTCGCGTTCCTCCCAGAGACCGAACTCGTCGTCGATGTCGAACCGGTCGTCGGTCGGCAACAGACGCCTGGTCTTGAGCTCCAGAAGGATCGCAGCGATCAACAGGAACTCGGTGGTTACCTCAAGGTCACAGGCACCCAGGTTCTCCAGCTCGGCCAGGTAGGCGTCGACGATCGACGACAGGGAGACCTCGTATAGCTCAACCTCCTCACGCAGGATGAGGTTCAACAACAGGTCAAAGGGGCCCTCGTAGACCGGGGTGGAAACCGTGACGCTCACAGGCCAGACCCTACGCCGTGGCCCCCATCACACGACGGACACCGCCGCCTGTCACACCCTCAGACAATGCTGGGGCACACCAGAAACATCTGAGGAAGCGGGACTATCGTGAGCCCCATGGCCGATGGCAGAACCTGGACCACAGACGAGCTCCTGGCAATGAGCCCAGAAGAACGACTCAAGGTCGTCAAGGCGGGCATGATCACCGACCTGAACGAGATACCCCCCGCAATGCTTGCGAGAGCTCAAGCCGACATTAGGGCCCACATCGCCGAAACCGAGTCAACGACACCAACCGAGCGGTGAGCACGCGTCGACCCGTAAGGGTTGACGACCGGTTCCTGGAGTTGCTCGATTCGCAACTTGGGTCGGAGAGGCACCAATCAGGTGGGCCCAGTACCACCGACTTCCTCCTGGTCGAACTTCCACCTATTACCGAACTGTTCGCCAGCAACTTTGACCGGCTGACGATGCCGATCCCCGGTCGGCCTGCCTATCGCTCGGTTCTGACCGTCGGCACTTACATTCCCAGAATCCTCGTGACTGGCCACCTGGGCCAAGGTGGCTCCGTGTCCCTCCTCAGCGTCCAACTCGACCTCGACGCCGCCTGGTAACCGATTGACACCCGCCTCTCACCGACCAGTGACGACCGGGGTCGAATCTCCCGGTAGCCACTACCGGCCAAAATGTCTCCGGAAGGGCCGCCGCTGTAGCCTCGTCTGGTGGCAATTCCGAGCAGCGGCAGCGTCCCCCGCCCCGTAATCCAGTTCCTGGCCTTCGCCTTCGCCGGGCTCATCGCCATTGCAATCGGAAGCCAGTTCCTCTGGGGTGGTGAGTCCGAGGCACCCCCCACCACCCGTGCACCGGCCCCAGTCACCACCACCACCCGGTCGCCGTACTGGATGAACAAGTACGGCTGGGACTACAAGGTCTTCCTCGACAACATGGCCTCCATCCCCGACTGCAGCGGCCTCCACAGCGAATACATCCGTGCCCTGCGGGCCAACGCCGAGATCAACGCCCAGTTCGGCACCGGCACAGCCGACCTCATGGAGTACATCTTCAACACCCAGGACTCCGCCGGCTGCTTCGGCTGAACGATCCCAACCACCCCCGCCCCGCACCGGTACCCTGACCGGCCATGGCAAGGGTCTTCTCGGGCATCAAACCCACCGGCGACGTACACCTCGGCAACCTGCTGGGAGCCCTCAAGAACTGGGTAGCCCTCCAGGACCAGGCCGAATCCGTCTACTGCGTCGTCGACCTGCACGCCCTAACGGTTCCCCACGACCCCGAGGCCCTGCGCGCCGACACCCTCTCGCTGGCCCAGGTGCTGTTCGCGGTGGGCCTCGACCCCGACCGCAGCACCGTGTTCGTCCAGAGCCACGTGCACGAACACACCGAATGCGCCTGGATCATGGAATGCACCGCAGCATTCGGCGAACTGCGCCGCATGACCCAGTTCAAGGACAAGTCCGAGAGCGCCTCATTCGTATCCGGCGGGCTCTTCACATACCCGGCCCTGCAGTCCTCCGACATCCTCCTATACGACACCGACCAGGTGCCCGTCGGCGAAGACCAGCGCCAGCACGTCGAGCTCACCCGAGACATCGCCATCCGCTTCAACCACCGCTTCGGCGAGACCTTCGTGGTGCCCGAGGCCGTCGTCCCACCGACCGGAGCCCGGGTCATGGACCTCCAGAACCCCACCTCCAAGATGTCCAAGTCCGACGAGAACCCACAGGGCACCATCCGGATACTCGACGACCCCGCCGTAGTCGAAAAGAAGGTCAAGCGCTCGGTCACCGACAGCGACAGCGAGGTCCGCTACGACCCCGCCGAGAAGCCCGGCGTCTCAAACCTTCTGTCCATCCTCGGGGCCTCAACCGGCCAGACCCCGCAGGCGGCCGCAGAGGGCATCGAACGCTACGGAGACCTCAAGGCCGCAACCGCCGAGGCCCTCGTCGAGGTGCTGCGCCCCATCCAGGAGCGCTACAGCGAACTTGCAGCCGACCCCGCCGAAACCAACCGGCTGCTCGCGGTCGGAGCAGACAAGGCCCGCCAGGTCGCATCAGCCACGGTTGGCCGCGCCAAGACCAGCATGGGCCTGCTGCCAGCCTGACTACCGGTCAGCACCGGCCAGCACCTCGGCCAGCCTCGCATCGACACTCCAGGAACCAGACGGATTCTGGTGCTCACGGGCCCAGGCCACCGTGAAGTCGTCGCTACCGGCAGCCTCCAGCAGCACCGCACCCGACTCAGGGTGGCAGAAGTAGCGGCCGACCCGACCGGTGAAACCCCGGCCCCCGGCCCAGGACACGAGCCTCGACCGCGACGTGGCGGCAATGAGCAGCGTCGCCGCAACACGGCCCATGGTCCCCAGGCCGCAGTCCAACTTGCCCACATCGTGCAACAGCGCCGCAGCAACCACCGGGCGCTCAGCGTCTCCCAACGCTCCGACCACATCGCGCGCAACCTTCACCAGGTGCCGCCGGTCGGGGTTGGGCAGGCGACGCCACAGCTGAACCTCGCCGGGGAGCAGATACGACTCGGCCCAGGCCTCGTCAACCGCCGATGGCCCACCGGGCATCAGGGAACCAAAGAAACGCAGGGCCAGGTGTGGGAGCCGACCCACGAGGCCCCGGAGGCCCACGGTCAGCCGGCTGCTTCGATGTCGACCTCGTCCAACTGCAGCAGCTGCGGGTTGCGGCCCTCGGCCCTTCCCATCGCAGCCTCGACAAAAGCCCTGAACAGTGGAGCTGGACGATCGGGACGGCTCTTGAACTCTGGGTGCGCCTGCGTGCCGATCCAGAACGGGTGGTCGTCGAGCTCGACGAACTCGACGAGACGGCCGTCGGGAGACTCGCCGGAGCAGACGAAACCGGTGCCGTCAAAGCGCTCGCGGTAACGGGGGTTGAACTCGTAGCGGTGCCGGTGCCGCTCGGACACGACCTCTTCGCCGTAGATCTCGGCAACCCTGGAACCGGGCCTCAACTGGGCCACATAGGCACCCAGTCGCATGGTGCCACCAAGGTCGGTCACATCGCGCTGCGACTCCATGAGGTCAATGACAGGGTGGGGTGTGCCCGGCTGGAACTCGCTGGAGTGTGCACCCTCGAGACCCAGGACGTTGCGGGCAAACTCGACGGCCATGCACTGCAGGCCCAGGCAGAGGCCCAGGCAGGGGATGTCGTTCTCGCGGGCAAAGCCGGCGGCGGCGATCTTGCCCTCGATGCCACGCTCACCGAACCCGCCCGGGATGACGAGGCCGTCAAGGTCACGCAGGCGGTTCTCGGCCAGCAGGCCCTCGACGTCCTCGGCCTGAATCCAGTCGATGTCGATGTCGGCACCGTGGTGTATGCCCGCATGGTTGAGTGACTCGACAACCGACAGGTAGGCGTCGACGAGGCTCACGTACTTGCCGATGAGGCCGATGCGCACCGGTGTGGTGGCATCGTCCACCCGCCGGTTCAGCGCCTGCCAATCGGTCAGGTCCGGAGGGCCGGCATCGATTCCGAGAACACCACAGAGGTAGTCGTCGAGCCCCTCGTCGTGGAGCACCAGCGGGATCTCGTAGAGGCTGCCGGCATCGGGGGCGTTCACGACACCCTCGAACGGCACATTGGAGAGCCGCGAGATCTTGCGTTCCAGATCATCGCTGATGGGCTCGTCGCTACGGCACACGATGGCGCTCGGCTGGATGCCGGCACTGCGCAACTCAGAGACCGAGTGCTGGGTTGGCTTGGTCTTGTGCTCCCCCGAAGGCGCGATGTAGGGCACGAGCGTTACGTGCACGTAGCAGACATTGGCGTCGCCGGCGTCAAGGCGGAACTGCCTGATGGCCTCGAGGAACGGAAGGATCTCGATGTCGCCGACCGTGCCGCCGACCTCGGTGATGACCACGTCGACCGCCTCGCCGGCGAGCATCCTGATGCGTCGCTGGATCTCGTCGGTGATGTGGGGAATCACCTGAACGGTGCGCCCCAGGTATTCGCCCCTCCGCTCGGCAGCGATGACCGCCGAGTAGATGGACCCGGAGGTGGCGTTGGAGTCACGGGTGAGGTTCTCGTCGATGAAGCGCTCGTAGTGGCCGAGGTCAAGGTCGGTCTCGCCACCGTCGTCGGTAACGAACACCTCACCGTGTTCAAACGGGTTCAGCGTGCCCGGATCAACGTTGATGTACGGATCCATCTTCTGGATGACGACGCGGAGACCACGCTGTTTGAGGAGGCGACCGAGGGATGCGGCGGTGAGGCCCTTACCGAGCGAACTCGCGACGCCGCCCGTCACAAAGATGTGTTTGGTCACGGGAACCCAATCTATCCGCGGGCCGACGGCTACGCGCGGAAGGCCGCAGGGAAGAAGCGGTGGTCGGTCACGCGTCGCGTGAAGCCGACGCCTCTGCAAGCAATTCGACGGCGTGATCCTGCGCTGTTCCGCTCTCGGGCGAACCCGAGAGCATGCGCGACAGTTCAACGACACGTTCGTCCTCACCCAGCACGGTTGCTGTGGCCACGGTCATCTCACCGTCGTCGTGCTTTGTGACCGTGACCTGGCTGTGGGCGTAGGCGGCCACCTGGGCAAGGTGGGTCACCACCAGTACCTGGCTGTGGGTTGCCAACTCGGCAAGCGAGGCACCAACTGCGTGGGCCACCTCGCCACCGATCCCGGCATCTACCTCGTCGAACACCTGTGTGGGTGGGGAAGCCGTGAGCACCCGGCGCACCGCCAGCATGGCCCTCGCCAACTCGCCGCCCGATGCCACCCTGGACAGGGGCAGCAGTGCGGCACCGGAGTTGGCAGCCAGGAGGATCGCCACGTCGTCGCCGGCCTCACCGTCGACGGATACGCCGATGGATGCCGCAGGCATGGCCAGATCACGCAGATACGACTCGATGCGTGAGGCCAGATCGGGAGCGGCACGGCGCCTGGCATCACGTACCACGCCGGCAGCCGCCACACGGGCCGCCTCGGCCGCGACCCGCTCGGCATCGAGCACCGCCGCCCTGGCATCGTGGTCCAAGAGGCCGGCAAGGCGTTCGGCTGCCTCGCGGTGGTAGGCCATGACCTCGACAAGGCTGTTGCCGTACTTGCGGCGCAGCTCGGCCAGCAGGCGCCGACGCTCCCCGACCTGGTCCAGACGTGCCGGATCCTCCTCGACGGTCTCGGCCAGAGCACGCAGCGATGCCGACAGGTCGGCAAGGTCGGCTCCCATTCCTGCCAACCTGTCAGCCAGATCGGAAAACGGTGGACGTTCGACCAGGTGGCCGAGTGCAGCGGCCAGCGCCTCCGATGCCGGGCCGTCACCGTCGAGGAGAACCAGGGCCGCCCCGGCAGCCTCACGGTGGGCACCCGCATCGGCCAGAATCGCCGCCTCAGCCGCGAGACGATCGTCTTCGTCGGGGTCCTCGATGGCCGCACCGTCGAGTTCGTCGACCTGGTAGCGGAGCAGGTCGATCTCTCGTGCCCTCGCCCGTTCGTCTCCGCCCACCGACTCGAGTTCTGCATCGATTGCGGCAAGGGCGTCGACTGCATCGTTCAGTGGTGCCAGGTCGACACCTCCGAAGCGGTCCAGTGCGGCCCTCTGGGCCGGACCGGCAAGCAGGTTCTGGTGGGCGTGTTGGCCGTGCAGGTCGACAAGGCACGATCCCAACTCGGCGAGGGCTGCAGCGGTTGCCAACTGGCCGTCGAGGTAGGCGCGGCTGCGGCCGTCTCGTGGCACTACGCGACGAACGAGCACCTCGTCGTCGCCGGAGAGAAAGCGGCCCTCGACAACGGCCTCGTCGGCACCGGGCCGCACGATGGAAGGGTCGGCGCGGCCACCCAGCAGCAACTCGATGGCACCCACGATGAGTGTCTTGCCGGCACCGGTCTCGCCGGTGACAGCGGTCAGACCCGGACCGAACAGGATTGAGACCTCCTCGATCACCCCAAGGTCGGCGACTCGCATCTCAAGCAGCATGGGGTCATCCTCGCATGCACCTGCGACACATCTGGGTGACCACCCGGCGAAACCTGTCTAGCGGTCCTCCAGGCCGAACTTGGCCTTCAGCAACTGCTCGAAGTCACGCCTGCCGAAGGTGACCAGGCGGGCAACCCGGTCGGCACTCGTGCACACAACCTGATCACCGGCAGCAAGGTCAGCCAGGAACCTCCCGTCAGCCGTCCCGGTGCCCGACCGGTCACCGAGCACCTCCACGCGGACCTCGCTCGTCGGGTTCAACACCAGGGTCCTGTCAAAGAGCATGTGCGGCGACACCGGCGTGACCTGGATGGAACGGTGAAGGGCATCCACGATGGGCCCCCGCGCCGAGAACGCATACGCAGTCGAGCCGGTGGGTGTCGCCACGACCATCCCGTCAGCCGCATACGAGGTGAAGAAGTCGCCGTCCAGCCACACACCCAGACGGACGGTCTGGCTGGCGGCTGTACGCTCCACCACGACCTCGTTGAGTGCGTAGTCGACGGCGCCGGGCGTTCCGTCGGCCCGCTCCACCTCTACCCGCAGCATCATCCGCTCCTCGATCCCGTGGTCACCGGCAAGGGTCCTCGCCACGGCATCGACGGCATCCTCGGGTTCAACTGCGGTCAGATAGCCGAGATGGCCGAAGTTGACACCCAGCACCGGGACCGGCCTGCCGTCGAGCAGGCCCACCGCACGCAGGATGGACCCATCGCCACCGAGGCTCACCACCAGGTCCAGGTCGCCTGACCCACCGGCACCAAAGCCGTCATCGCCCGAGCGCCTCACAACGTGGCCCTCGTCCTCCAACCGACCGGCAAGCACGTTGGCCTGCTCGACCGCCGCCGCCCGGTCCTCGTGCACAACAAGGCCCACGACCGCCATCAGGTACCTCGCCCACCTGTGAGGTCAACGGCCTCGGCGACCAGAGCCGCCGGATCAAACGCGGGTGCCTCGCCGCGAACCACGTGCACCAGGAACTCGACGTTGCCGTCGGCGCCCGTAATCGGAGAGACCATGCCCTCCATAATGGCGGCTCCGTGGCGGCGAATCGACCGTTCAACCTCGACGAGCACCCTCTCCCAGACCTCAGGGTCACGAATGACCCCGCTGCCACGGTCCACCTCGGGCTTTCCGGCCTCGAACTGGGGCTTCACGAGGAGCACCATCGGGGCCCCATCGGCCACCAGGGCGAACAGGTCGGCCATGACGGTACGCAGCGAGATGAACGAGAGGTCAGCGACCAGCAGGTCAAACGGCGCCCCCACCACCTCGGGATCAACCGACCTGACGTTGGTGCGCTCGTGAACGGCCACGCGTGGGTCGCCACGGAGGCTCTCGTGGAGCTGCCCCCTTCCTACGTCGAGGGCCGCCACCGACTCGGCACCACCTGCAAGCAGACAGTCGGTGAACCCACCGGTGCTCGAGCCGACATCGACAACCCTCATGCCTCCGACGGCAATACCAAGCCGCTCGAGGGCCGCCTCCAGCTTCAGGCCACCACGGCTCACGAACCTTGCGGGCGGCCCGGCAACCACGACGGCCTGTGCCGGGTCCACCAGCCGAGCGGCCTTGGATGCCGGTGCACCATCGACGGTGACACGGCCGTCGGCGATCACAGCCTGGGCAACCGAACGGCTCTCAACCAGGCCCAGCCTCACCATCTCCTGGTCGAGGCGCCGCCGCTGGCTCACCCCAGGGCCTCGTCGACAGCCGCAGCCAGGTCGGCGTGCACCGAATCGGGAACCGGGTCAAACGGCATGTCATCGTCGCCGATGACCCCCGACAGCACCAGGGCAAAGTTCCAGCCAAGGGCCCGCGCCAGGAGGCCGTCGGTATCCGGACGGTCTCCCACGACAGTTCCGGTCGGGCCGGCGGCATCGAGCACCAGGTCGCAGATTGGCTGATGGGGCTTGCCCGCGAACTGGGGCGTGGCACCCGTAGCCTTCGCCACGGCAGCCACCAGGGCACCAGCACCGGGGCGAATGCCGTCCTCGGCGGGCCACGACGCATCCTCGTTGGTGCCCAGCAGACGTGCCCCGCCCAGCACCGCCTGGACTCCGGCGGTCAGGCGCCAGTAGTCGAAGTCCTCGTGAAAGCCGACCACAACCGTGTCGGCCGGTCCCTCGCCTACGACGACCGCACCCTGTTTCTCCAACTCCTCACGTGCACCGGGTCCACACAGGCCCAGGACGATCTCCCCGGGCTCGACCATCTGGGCGACAGCCATGCCCGAGGTGACAACCCCACCCATGGCGTCGATTCCGTGAGAGGCCAACTTGGCCTCGACGTCGACCACCCGACGGCCCGAGTTGTTGGTCACAAACAGCACCTTCTCGCCCGCAGCCTGCAGGCGCCCCACTGCATCGGCGGCACCGGGAACGTCGTCGGTGCCAAGCCAGACAACCCCGTCGAGGTCAAGTGCCCAACTCATGGTGGAGACACCGAGCGCGAGCCCGTTGCGCTCAGACCTCCCAGGTGGGAAGGGAACGCAGGAGAGCCGAGAGGTCGCCCTTGCCGCGGCTGGCGGTCACCTCGGCGATCTGGTCTGCCACGGCCCTGCCGTACTCATCGCGCTTACAGGCGCGGAAGACGCCGATCGGGGTCGGTGTGTGCGGACCCTCAGCCAGGCGTGAAAGCGAGAACGCCGTGGACGGATCGGTCAGCGACTCGTCGTGCACGAGGATGGCCTCCTCGCCGACGTCGGCCACCTCGACGATCTGAACGCCACCTTCACGGCGGGCGACTCCTCTTTCGCGCTCGGCACCGAAACGGATCGATTCGCCGTGGCTCAGATCGACAAGCATGTCGTCGCGGGCAGCCTTCTTGGTGATCGCACCGAATGCCCCGTCGTTGAACACGTTGCAGTTCTGGTAGACCTCGACGAAAGCTGCCCCATCGTGGCGGTGGGCACGCCGGAAGGTCTCCTGCATGTGCCTGCGGTCCATGTCGTGGGTGCGTGCCACGAAGCTTGCCTCTGCGCCGAGGGCCACGCTCACCGGGTTGAACGGCCGCGGCGTAGCACCCATCGGTGACGACTTCGTGACCTTGCCGATCTCGCTCGTCGGCGAGTACTGGCCCTTGGTGAGACCGTAGATCTGGTTGTTGATCAACAGGATGTTCAGGTTGATGTTGCGTCGCAGGGCGTGGATGAGGTGGTTGCCGCCGATCGACAGCATGTCGCCATCTCCACCGATGACCCAGATGTCGAGATCGGGGCGGGCCATGGCCAGACCCGTGGCGAACGCCGGAGCACGACCGTGGATGGTGTGCACACCGTAGGTGTCCATGTAGTACGGAAAGCGCGCCGCACAGCCGATGCCCGAAATGAACACGGTGTTTTCGCGCCGCACCCCGAGCTCAGGAAGCAGGAGCTGGATGGCGGTCAGAACCGAGTAGTCGCCACAGCCCGGACACCACCGGACCTCCTGGTCGCTCTGCCAGTCGGATCGGGTCGTCTCGGGAGCCTCACCGAAATCGGTCGTGGCGACCTTGAGAACGTCAGTCATCGAGGGCTCCGAGCGTTACCTGTTCGATCTCTCCGGCAGTGAACGGCTGACCGGTCACCTTGCCGATGGCCTGGGCGTCGACGAGATACTCGGCCCGGATCATCTTTGCCAACTGGCCCAGGTTCATCTCGGGGACGAGGACCTTCCTGTGACGGGCCAGCACCTCGCCGAGGTTCTTCGGAAACGGGTTCAGGTGGGTCAGGTGAACCTGGGCGACCTTGTGACCGGCGTTTGCAACACGCCCTACGCCTCCGGTGATGGCACCCCAGGTTGAACCCCAGCCCACGACCAGCACGTCGGCCTCCGGGTGGCCTATCACCTCGATGTCGGGCACCTCAATCTGCGAGATGCGCTCTGCCCTGATTGCCACCATGTGACCGTGGTTCTGTGTGTCATAGCTGACGTTTCCGGAACCGTCCTGCTTTTCGATGCCACCGATCCGGTGCATCAGGCCGGGTGTGCCCGGAGGCGCCAGGGGACGCACCAGGTTCTCGTCGCGCAGGAATGGCCAGAACTCGGGCTCGCCGTCGGCGTTGGTGTGGTTGAACCCGGTGGCGAACTCCACGGGAATCGGTGCGAGGGAGTCGACCTCGGGGAGGCGCCACGGCTCGGAACCGTTGGCCAGGTAGCCGTCGGACAGGAGGACCACGGGGGTGTGGTAGGTCAGCGCAATGCGGGCCGCCTCGATCGCCACGTCGAAGCAGTCGGCCGGGGTGCTGGCAGCCACCACCGGCAACGGTGCCTCTCCGTGACGGCCGTACATGGCCATGAGCAGGTCGGCGGCCTCTGTCTTGGTAGGGAGACCCGTCGACGGTCCGCCGCGCTGGATGTCGACGATCACGAGCGGCAACTCGAGGCTGACCGCCAGGCTGATCGTCTCGGACTTGAGCGCCACTCCGGGGCCGCTCGTCGTGGTGACCCCGAGGTAGCCGCCGTACGAGGCGCCGAGGGCCGAACCGACAGCTGCGATCTCGTCCTCGGCCTGGAATGCGGTGACCCCGAACGACTTGTGCTTCGAGAGTTCATGGAGGATGTCGGTGGCGGGCGTGATGGGGTACGAGCCGAGGAACACCGGCAGGCCGGACAGCTCGCCTGCAGCCACCAGACCCCATGCCAGCGCCGTGTTTCCGTTGATGTTCGTGTAGGTGCCGGGCTGCTGGGGCGCAGCAGGCACAACCACACGCTGGTGCCCTATCTCGACGGTCTCGCCGAAGGCGTGGCCTGCCCAATACGCCGCCTTGTTGGCAGAGATGATCAGGTCACGGCCGGCGAACTTGGTGTCGATCCACTCCATCGTGGGTTCGGTGGGTCGGCTGTACATCCACGACACCAGGCCGAGGGCGAAGAAGTTCTTGGACCGCTCGGCATCGCGCGGCTTGACCCCGAGGTCCTTGCAGACCTCCTTGGTGAGGCTGGTCATGGGTGCCGTTATGAGCGTGTAGCCGTCGAGGTCCGAGCCGTCGAGCGGGTTGGCCTCGTAGCCGGCCTTTGCCAGGTTGCGCTCGTCGAATGCGTCGGCGTTCACAATCAGGGTGCCGCCGGGCACCAGCATGTGGAGGTCTGACCTGAGGGCCGCCGGGTTCATCGCCACCAGAACATCGGGGGCGTCACCGGGGGTCATGATGTCGTGGTCTGAAACCTGAACCTGGAAGGCCGATACGCCTGCGAGGCTCCCGGCGGGGGCGCGGATCTCGGCGGGGTACTCGGGAAGGGTCGCCAGGTCGTTGCCGAACAGGGCGCTGGCACTCGTAAAGCGGTCGCCGGTGAGCTGCATTCCATCACCGGAATCGCCGGCGAACCGGACGATGACCTTGTCAACGGGGTTTACGTCCGGGGGTGCCGCTGTATCGGTCACGTCGCCACCTGCCGTCTCATGCCCATCGGCGTTCCGGCCTCGTTGCCGGTAGTCCCCTGCACGCGCACAACCATAACCACGCGCGACCAAAAGGCCTGTGATCCGGGCACGCTATTTCCTGCGATGTTCGTCACAGCGCCAACGCCGTCGACGACCCGTGGACCAGGCGTCAGGCCACGCTCACCGAGGTGTCCAGATAGACGTCCTGGATGGCGTTCAGGAGCTCCACTCCATCGGAGATCGGGCGCTGGAAGGCCTTGCGTCCGCTGATCAGGCCCATGCCCCCGGCACGCTTGTTGATGACCGCTGTGCGTACCGCCTCGGCGAGGTCACCGGCACCCGACGAGGCGCCACCACTGTTGATGAGACCGATGCGGCCCATGTAGCAGTTGGCAACCTGCCAGCGGCACAGGTCGATCGGATGGTCGCTGGTGAGCTCGTCGTAGACGAGCGGGTGGGTCTTGCCGAAACCCGGAATGGCGTTGTAGCCGCCGTTCACCTCGGGCAGCTTCTGCTTGATGATGTCGGCCTCGATGGTGACGCCGATGTGGTTGGCCTGGGCCGTCAGGTCGGCTGAGGCGTGGTGATCGACACCGTCGACCTTGAAACCCGGGTTGCGCAGGTAGCACCACAGCACCGTGAACATGCCCAGCTCATGGGCCCGTGCGAAGGCCTCTGCGACCTCGGTGATCTGGCGGGTGGACTCGTCTGACCCGAAGTAGATGGTGGCGCCCACGCCTGCAGCCCCCAGGTCGTATGCCTGGTCCACCGAGCCGTACATGACCTGGTCGAAGGTGTTTGGAAGGGTCAGGAGTTCGTTGTGGTTGAGCTTCACGATGAAGGGGATCCGGTGGGCGAACCGTCGGGACACCGCTCCCAGCACACCGAAGGTGGAGGCGACCGCGTTGCAGCCGCCCTCGATTGCCAGTTCAACGATGTTGGCCGGGTCGAAGTAGGCGGGGTTGGGTGCAAACGATGCCGCCGCCGAGTGTTCGATGCCCTGGTCGACCGGGAGAATCGACACGTAGCCGGTTCCGCCCAGGCGACCGTGGTCAAGGAGCGACTGGATGCTGCGCAGCACCTGTGGCGACCGGTCGGTCTGGGCCAGCACGTCGGAGACATAGTCGGGGCCCGGACCCGACAGCAGGTCGGCCGGGATTCCCTTCGCCTCGTGCTCCAACAGGTAGGCGGCATCGCCGCCCAACAGGTTCTCGAGTTCCACCTGACTCCTCCCGGATCATGAACTGGATGACCGCCGTGACGCTGCCGCCACGGCACCGGTTCACCATACGCCGACCACGGGCGTCAGCGGTTACACGTTTTGGCCCACAGTCAGGTTGCAGCCACTCCGACGGGAAGGGTCGTGCCCAGGCGGGTTCGTGCAGACTCGAACAGCCTTGAGGCCCTGACGCCATTGCGTACCGGAACCACACGATCGGCCACCACCTCGGTGCGGCTCACCGTGGTGCCACCTGCACGGAAGAACCGCCGATGCACCCTTCCGACCACGGCCACCCTGTCGCCAGCCGAGAGAGACCTCTCGCTCGCCATCGGGCCGAAGCGGACAACCGGGACCGAGTCGGTCGCCCCACCGGCGCGCACGGTGACCTCGCAGCGCAGGAGCAGGCTGCCTGACTCCAGCTCCAGCGGCCTCGGGTCGCTGCTCAACTCACCCACCAGGACACACAGGTTGGTGTCAGACAGGTTCGTATCTGACAGGCCCGACTCGGACATGGACACTTCGTTGGCAGCCATCGAGGCTCCCTTCGCTCGGAGCCGGGCTCTGCGCCCGGACCACGTCTGGCGGGGAAGCCCACACACGAACCGTAGGCGGGGCCTGTGACAGGAGGCCCGCCGGTGTCAGCTGAGCGACCGGAGCCTCCCGGAGACATCGGCAAAGTCGGGGCTGCGGCTGGCTATCCAGCGGAACAGCTCCCGGGCACGGGGTGTTGCGCCCGACCTCTCGTAGAGGTCCGCCAGCGCATAGGCACGCCGCAGGTGATGATCGCGTGCCCGCTTCGGAACAGACCAGCCACGCTCAAGCTCACGCACCGCATCGGCCATGCGACCCTGGTCGGCCAGGGCGCCGGCAGCCACGAGGCGTCCCTCGGTCACAAGCGCCGCACCGGGCGATGCATTGCGAAGTTCGGCCCAGAGCACCTCGACATCGGCCCACCTGCCCTGGGCCCTGTAGCAGTCGGCAAGCACAGGGTGCTGCTCGGTTCCGCCGGTCAGGTCGCGGAACACCTCGAGCCTCTTCGCTGCGGCCTTCCAGTTTCCGATCCGGTAGTGGGTGAGGCCCAGGAGCTCGACCACCTCGACCACCTCGGGGGCACGCTCGACCAACGAGTTCAGGATGCGTCGGGCGTCATTGAAGCGTTCGTCGTCGAAGGCCCGTGCGGCCTCGCGCAACTTGGCCGACGCACGGGAACCGGCAGCATCGCCCAGTGCCCTGCGGAGGGCGACATCGGCATCGGGCAGGCGCCTCGGTGCGTCCGGAAGCGCCTGCCTCTCGAGAGCCCTGTGGACCCGACCCGAGCGGGCCGGGCCTACACCACGGGCCACAGCGTCAGCAGCCTCGCGGCGCAGACGGTCTGAGCGCCCAGGTGGCGTGCGATCGGGTCGGGTTGTCCGCTCGGCGGTCTGTTCGCGGCGCCAGCCGCGGTCTTCGGCCTCTTCCCGCTCGAGGCGTCCGGCAGCGCGCCGGGCAACCCCACCCCAGTTCTTCGGGCCGGCATCGTCAGGTGGTCGGCGACGACGATCGGGGTTCTGGCCGTCCGGTCGACCATCACCCCGGCGCCGTCCGTCGCGGTTCTCTCCGGTACCCCGATCGGGGCGCCGGTCGCCACCCCGGGAGCCTCCACCCTGACGGGGTGACCGTCGATCCTGTGGTGGGGCCATGGGCGATGAGGCTACCGGCGCCGCGCCGGCCACGAGCCTCACGCCAACCCCGGGTAGCGTTCCCCTGCACCCTCAGGAGACCCCATGACCCTCTCGATCGTCGCCCTCGACCCGGACACCGGCCAACTCGGTACCGCCGTGCACACAGGATGGCTGGCTGTAGGCAGCAAGGTCCCGTGGGTTGAGGCCGGCGTGGGCGCCGTCCTCACCCAGGCCGTCACCGAGGCCTCCTACGGGCCACGCTCCCTCGACCTGCTGCGCTCAGGTCACTCCCCCGCCGAGGCTCTCGGCGCCCTCCTCGCCGAGGATCCACATGCCGAGTCCCGCCAGGTTGCGATCATCGATCTGCAGGGTCGGGCCGCCGTCCACACCGGCAGCGCCTGCATACCCGACGCCGGCCACGCCGTGGGTGACGGCGTCGTGGCGGTTGCCAACATGGCGGGTGCCGACGGAGTCTGGGATGCCATACTCGAAGCCTTCAGTACCTCCTCGGGGCCCCTTGCCCGCCGCCTCTGCTCAGCTGTGACCGCTGGCCAGCAGGCAGGTGGCGACATGAGAGGCTCCACGTCGGCCGCCCTGTTAGTCGCCCCCGGGGAGACCACTGAACCGGCCTGGGCCCGACAGGTCGACCTGCGAGTCGACGACCACCCCGAGCCCGCCACCGAACTGGAGCGTCTGCTCGACCTGCACGACATGTACGACCTCGTGGGCACCGGCATCAACGCCGTGACCGCCGGTAGGACCGACGAGGCCATGGCCGCACTCGAGACAGCAGCCGACCATCCACTCGCCAACGCCCAGACCGGCTTCTGGCAGGCCGCGGCACAACTCCTGGCCGGCGACAACGAACGAGCCGAAGCCACACTGCGGGAGGCCACGGGCGACGACCCCGGCTGGCTCCTCCTCTGGGAACGCAACAGGTCGAGCGGCCGCCTGACCCCGCCCTCCTGAGCTCTTGACCCCGGCCCAAAACGCGCTCGAGCGGGGCCCTGGGGCCCCGCTCTCAGCGTGCGAAATCCGGCGGCGTCCTACTCTCCCAGGGCCTCTCGACCCAAGTACCATCGGCGCTGGCGGGCTTAACTTCCGTGTTCAGAATGGGAACGGGTGTGACCCCGCCGCCATAGCCACCGAAACCTTGTGTGCCCACCCCTGCGGGATGATGGGCACGAATTCAGTTGTCAAAGAGCGGTCCGAAGACCCCTCAAGCACTCCATAGCGAACACGAACATCGGAATCAAGGATCGATGTGATGTAACCAAGCCCTCGGCCGATTAGTACCGGTCGGCTGAACACGTTGCCGTGCTTACACCTCCGGCCTATCAACGTGGTGGTCTGCCACGGGCCTTACCCGGTTTCCCGGTGGGAGATCTCATCTTGAAACGGGCTTCCCACTTAGATGCTTTCAGCGGTTATCCCTTCCGTAGGTGGCCAACCAGCCATGCTCCTGGCGGAACAACTGGCACACTAGAGCTACGTCCGTCCCGGTCCTCTCGTACTAGGGACAGCCTTTCTCAAATCTCCTCCGGCTGCAGAGGATAGGGACCGAACTGTCTC
>CEQE01148902.1_pt1 | contig 30604 bp, 24 predicted proteins | sample 356201 | NCBI WGS metagenome assembly CEQE01 (sample SAMEA2619970, study PRJEB7988) | marine metagenome | biome: marine biome (ENVO:00000447); feature: mesopelagic zone (ENVO:00000213) & marine oxygen minimum zone (ENVO:01000065); material: "saline water (ENVO:00002010), including plankton...
CCTGCCACTGCAACTGGGCAGAGTACTGCAAAAATGATGATGTCAGCAGAAAAAATATGATTCCTGTCAACACAAGAAACAATGCAATCACAACATAGGCAATTGGTGATATAAAGTAAGATTTAAAATCCCTATTAAAAATTGTCATAATATTTCTCATTGTTCAACAACCTCCTCAACTTCTACTACTTCATCACTTGACATCAAATGAAGAAATACATCTTCCAATGTGGATTCTTCGACTTTCATTTCAATTAAGTCCCACCCTTTTTCCGATACCATTTGGGAAATATTTTTACGTACGTGGAATTGAAAATCACATTCAATGGTCAAACTTATGGCACCGTTGGATTGACTCTTCTCGATAATGTGTTTTACACCTGTCGTAGATGAAATTGCACCATGCACTTCCTGCTCCGGTCCTTCTACAATTATTGTTAATTTTTCAGCTCCTTTCAGCGATTGAGTCAATCCACTGGGAGTATCTTGAGCTATCAGTTTTCCTTTATCAATGATGACCACCCTGTCACATGTCATGCTCACTTCAGGGAGGATGTGTGTAGATAAAATCACAGTATGATCACCACCTAAGGATTTAATTAGTTCCCTCACCTCCCTAATCTGAATCGGATCTAATCCAATTGTCGGTTCATCAAGAATCAGCACCTCTGGATTGTGAATGAGTGCCTGTGCGAGTCCTACCCGTTGTCTAAATCCTTTTGAGAGCGTTTTAATCACTTTATTACTAACGTTTGAAATTGCCACTTTCTCACACACTTCAGACACATCGTGATTAATATCTGCTTTATCCACTCCCTTTAATGATGCAACAAAATTCAGGTATTCCACCACTTTCATATCAACATATAGTGGAGGATTCTCCGGTAAATATCCAATCCGTCTTTTCACTTCAAGAGGTTTTTCGAATACATTAAAACCACCGACGGTGACACTTCCTTCCGATGGCGGCATAAATCCGGTAATTACCCGCATAGTTGTCGTTTTTCCTGCAGCGTTTGGACCTAAAAATCCCAAAATTTCACCTCTGTTTACATTGAAGGTAATGTTATCCACTGCAGTGAATGAACCGTAGTTCTTCACAAGGTTTTTTACTTCAATCATAATTTTTCTCCAATTGATTTGATATGTTGTGTCTTACCATAAAATCCATCTTTGTTGAATTTAAAAACAGTTCCACCAACGCCAAGTCCTCCTGGCATTGTGCTTGTGTCTGTTCGAATTTTGCAAATTTTGAAAGGTCGGCTCTTTTCAGGACTTCCAAAACCTGATTAAACAATTCACCTTTCACAGGTACAATATCCTTTAACCACAAAATTTCTTCAGTTGTCATTTCAAGTGCTTTAAGAAAAAATTGATTTTCAATAAACTCTCTTACGATAAAGGACAATTCTGTGTAAAATTTCTTTTTTTCATTATAGGATGATATTCCATACCCTTTCAGAGAATTCAATTTTTCCATGGCAACATTAAAGGGAGGTCTGAGTGGTACCACTACTCGCCTCTTTTCTTCACTGGCTTTTTCACGTTTTTTCCATAACCACATAATTAAACCGGTTAATGCTAAAATGCCGATAACCGTTGATATAATTTTGGAGGGCAGCATCAAAGGAATGGGGACAGGTGGTTTTAAATCTCTCATGACTGGGTTGGGGTCAGTTATCACTGAAAATATTTCGATTTTCACCTGATCTGTTGATAAAACGTAATCAACTTTGCTGCTGTCTTCTGTCAGAATATTTACAGAATAAGGCGGAATGACAAAATTGCCAGTATCCCAAAAAGTTACTTCGAAGGCAATGCCAAAATGATCTTTATACTCTCCAGTCAATTCCTTTCTTTCACCCAATGAGAGATTCTGGTCAAAAGGTACTAAATCAGGAAATTGAATCACCTTGTCACCCGAACCATTCACCCAGACTTGAAATTCCAATACATCACCTATATTAGCTACCGTCGAATCAATTAAACTATAAACCTGAAAAGGTGCCGGCGAAAAATCCTGATTAGTACAAGAAATAAAAAACCACAAAATGCACAAAATAATGGAACTTTTCCGAGCCAATCTGATCATTTTTACTTTCAACATTAAAATCTCTTCTCCCTCTTCTGAAAATATCTGAGCATCGGTTCAATGTAATCTGTGCCGGCTTCAATGGGAATTAAATCAAAATTTTTCTTTTGACATTTTTTGTAAAAACGATCAGTCTTCTGCTTCACCAATTTTCGGAATTCATCACGGGCTTCTTTAGAAGTGGTATCCAGCCAAAATGTTTGCTGCGATTCTGCATCGTGAACTTTAACAATCCCCACATCCTCTAATTCCGTTTCTGCCGGATCGTAAATCTGAATTCCTATAAAATCGTGCTTTTTGTTAACAATCTGCATGGGCTTTTCAAACTCCGAATCAATAAAATCTGAAATTAGAAAAACAACACTTCGGCGATTGGCAACCCTCAAAAGAAAATTTAATGCATTACTGATATTGGTAGATTGTGATTCCGGCTTATGATAAAGCAATTCCCTGACCACTCTTAACACATGAGAACTCCCCTTTTTAGGTGGAATAAAATTCTCAACTTCATCTGTAAAAATTAACAGCCCTACTTTATCGTTGTTTCTGATGGCTGAAAAACCGAGAACAGCGCCAATTTCAGCCGCAATTTCTGATTTGAATTTTTCACCTGTTCCAAAATGTCCTGATCTGCTCGCATCGTACAGAATGAAAACGGTTAATTCACGTTCTTCTTCAAACACCTTTATGTATGGAAAGTTATATCTGGCTGTAACATTCCAGTCAATTAACCGTATATCATCACCCGGCGTATATTCCCTTACTTCCGAAAATGTCATCCCCCGTCCTTTAAAAACAGAGTGGTATTCACCGCCAAATGTTGAATTGACTAAATTTTTTGTTCGAATTTCAATCTGGCGGACTTTTTTAAATATTTCCTGGGGAATCATAATCTATATCAGGGCACCTCAATTGATTCAAATAACCTCTGAATGATATTCTCAGGTGTGATTTCTTCTGCCTCAGCTTCATAGGTTAAAATGATTCGATGACGGAGAACATCTTCACCGACATGTCTGACATCCTCAGGAACAACATACCCCCGGCCCTCTAAAAATGCCCGTGCCTTTGCTCCCCGAATTAAATAAATAGTTGCACGGGGCGAACCTCCATAGGAAATGAGATTGATTAAATCCTTAAGCCCATAATCCTCCGGGTTCCTGCTAGCTATAACTAGATCAACAGCATACCGCTCAATCTTTTCATCAACATAAATATCCTGAACCACCGAACGGGAATCGACTATTGATTGAACATGTACCACCGGTTTTAAATCCGGAATTCCATTCACAATTTTTATTCTTTTTAGAATCTTCAGTTCTTCATCTTTATTGGGATAATCCACTTTCAGTTTGAACATAAATCTGTCAATCTGAGCTTCTGGAAGAGGATAAGTTCCTTCTTGCTCTATGGGATTTTGAGTGGCAAAAACCAAAAACGGATCATCAAGGATATAGGTCTCATCTCCGAGAGTCACTTGCCTTTCCTGCATACATTCTAATAATGCACTTTGAACTTTTGCCGGCGCTCTGTTTATTTCATCTGCAAGGATGATATTTGAAAATATGGGTCCCTTTTTGGTTTCAAATCCGCCTGTCTTTTGGTTGTAAATAAGGGTGCCCAATAGATCGGCTGGCAGCATATCCGGAGTAAACTGAATTCGCTGGAATTTTGTGTCGATCAATTGAGCGACAATTTTTATTATGGTAGTTTTGGCAAGCCCCGGAACACCCTCCAAAAGTATGTGTCCATTTGAAAGCAACCCAATGAGAATCTTGGTAATAATTTCTTTCTGACCAACAATTACCTTTTCGATTTCATCCCTTAGGGGTTTTACGAAATCAGACTTTCGGGATATACGATCATTAAGTTCAGTTAAACTGAATTCATCCATTTTTTATCTTATAATTGAGGTTTAGTTTAAATCAGGATCCAATTTCTTGAAGTTCGCTAATTTCGTGTAAATCCTTACCCAAATTTTCTAGCTCGAACTTTGCAGATTCTACAAGACCCATGTCTGCCCGCTCGGAATAATCTTCAAGAAATTTTTCAAACTCCGCTTTTGCTGAATTAAAATCCTTTATATGGTTTGCGTAAAGATATCCGATCATGAACTGACCCTGAACAGCATAAGGTGATTCGTGGTAATTTTCCACAACACTTCTAAATTCAGACAATGCTTGATTAAAATCATTCGCATGGCTCATGAACGCTTTCCCCAACATGAGTTGTGCTTGAGGCGCTTTGTCATGCTCTGGAAATTTTTTCACCAACGTCCTTAAATCTTTGATTGCATCCACGTAATTGTTTTCATGCATGTACTTTTCAGCACGGGAAAACAACCCATCTGCAGTTTTCGGCTGCTTGTCCATACTGCAACCTGTAAAAACAATCAACAATCCAATTCCGATAATAAGTAGTTTATTCATTTTTTCCTCTCTGTTTCGTAATAAAAGCCGGGAAATTTAATAGATATTTCAGGTAGCTTCAATAAAAATTTAACCCCAACTTATTTTTTAATGAATACATCGTCGAATGATTTGTTCTAATTTATAACGATTCTTTTTCATTTTTCTAAAATGCATACATGAGTCCAATATTGGGTGTTACTTTTTTGTTGCGATCAGAAAGTCGTACTGCATAATAAATCCTCACAGGTCCAATAGGTGTTGATATGGATAATTCCATACCACCATCCCAGCCAATCCACTCAGACCATTCTTTAAAACTACTTTTAACATCTCTTAAATAATCTTCAAGAATTCCACCTTCTAAAAATAAATTAATTCCAAACCTGCCCCAGACCGGAATTCTTAATTCTGTATTTATCAATGCTTTGTAATTCCCTCCCATAGATGTTTTATCTTCATTTATTATCTCAGTTTTAAATAAATGCTGCTCCCATCCCCTGAGAGATGTACTTCCACCCAAATAATATTTGTCATAGGATGGTACTTCAATTCCAGAACCGCCTATTCTGCTTACCCACCCGATTTTCATTCGCAATGCCAGAACCCACGAATTCCTAATTGAATAATATCTTCGATAATCAAATTCAGTTCTGTAAAAATAACTGGTCGTATTTGTCTGGTACCAAATAAATGAGTGCTGGACACTGAAAAATGCGCCTTTTTTGGGGGTAATGGGATTATCAACTTTCCTGTACCGGTACATTAGGTTAAAGCTTTGTTTTTGTTCCTGAGTTTGGTTATCCACTTCAGATGAATGTATTCGTGCCAATTTGAGACCACCTCTCCAAAGGGAGTATTCGCTGCTTTTATGGTGATAACTCCAGTCAAGTCCATATCTGGTTAACCTTTCTGCATCAACTTGTAATTCCGGTAATTTTTCATAAAAAATCTTTAGTGTAGTGGGGAATCGTAATCCACCTAACCACTGTCTCGAAGCAATCGTTTCAAATCTAAGGATTGGATTTGTAATTACATTTTCATCAGAAGAAATGGGGATTTCAAGAGTATTCTTTATGCTGAACCGAGTCCCTTTGCTGAAAATATTCCGGTTTCTCCATTCCATAGTAATACCTGCACCGGGAAAAGGTTCACCACCTTCACTTGTTGACTGAATGGGGTATAATCCACCTTCGGATAGCCATTCACGCTTTTTGAATTCCCGTAATTCAATCCTTAAATCTACCCAATCTTCTCCTCGCGTACTTTTAAATGGATAAATTGAAACAATGGAAAAAAGTCCCGTTTCAAACAATCGTCTTTGAGAAAGAAAAATTTCCTCTTCATTATATATGTCACCGGTGTTGAATTTCAGTTCTCTTAATACAGTTGTTGAATTTACAGTCTGTAAACCATCGATTTTTATTTTATCAATTTTTACGGTTAATCCTTCATCGAAAATAATAAAATACTCTACATCAAATGTTGGTGATAAAGAATCTTTATAAGAGAAATAGAGTTTTCCCAATTTCTTGTATTCTTTTTCTAATACGAAGAATCCGTTGTTGATGGTCACAGGATCAAATGGTTTATTGATCTGAAGCCCAAGAATTTTTTTAATCTTCTTTTTCGAAATTAAGAAATCACCAGTAATATGAAATGATCTTAAATGAAATCGTTCTCCTTCTTCAATTTTAAATAAAATATTTATTTCCCCTGACTCTCTAACGACATAAGACTCTTCAACATTAGTTTTAAGATAACCCTCTGAAATGTAGAAATTACGTAGTGAAATGGCATCAAGCTTTAGTGTACGTCTGTTAAATTCAGTCACTCGGAACAAACCGGGTTTTTTCAATTTTAAAATCGATCTCAGACGTGAATCTGAATATGATGTATTGCCTTCAAATAGAACTCTCCCTACATAATATTTTGTTGCAGATACCTGCCCTATTACTGGAGACATAAGGGAAATTGTAATAAAAAGGAGGAGGGGAAAATATTTGTTAGAAATCAATCTAATATTGATACTTCAGCCGGTATTTCAAATGGAGTTGTCCTTCTTCATCATAACTGCCTACAACTGATAAATTTTTATTCAACCGGTATTCAATACCGACTTCATCAGGCTGCACCAATGAAAAATGACGTTTATAACTCAAATACAAATTTTGTGAAACTCGCTTACCAAGTTTTAACGATATATCGCTGTTTTCAGGATTTCGTAATAAGTTGCTCGAACCTTCAATCTCAAATTCATCCAATGGACCCATTCTTATCAAACTTTTTTCAAGTTCATTCTCAATAATTTTCCCAAAGATATTAATGGATTGACTGCGTATAGCATCAGAACTCATTTCCTGATCCTCGAGCCGTTTTTGAATTGTTAGAAGTTGTAAAAGATCACTTTGACTGTAATAATCCCCCGAACCCAGTGTTTCTATCAAAATAGTCGGGTCACCAAGATTCCCAGTAATTGTTACTTGTATTTCAATATCTTCCACTTCAATGGTAGCTTCCACATCAACAATGGGGTAATCCTCGGTGGGGTCTAGGATAATCCTACCATCTTCTATATTAAAAATATCCGATAAATAATAATATTTACCTTTAATGACTTCCAATTCTCCGGAGTAACGATAATCTTCGTTGCCAAACCTGAAAATTGACATATCACCAATTACATCAGCATCCACCTGACTGTTTCTGATAACTAAACTTTTTTCAATGGGGAAATGAATATTATAATAAGTGACAGTACTGCCCTTTTCTTCAATTTCACTAAATCTATCACTCTCACCGAATTCAGTTCGAATGATCGCCTCCTGCGGGATGATATCACCGACAATATTAACTGTGTCTTTCCCCGTCATGGAAAGTTTCAAATCTCCCACACCTTCTATCTCTCCGAGAAGCGTTCTGATATAGACATCTTTTCCAGTGATTAAATAGGCATATTTCGGGCTAAAAAATTCAGTCATATCCATACTTCCGGTGATTTTGATGTTTGGAGGTAATTTAGCAACTGATCCTTCTAAATCTACAGAGAGAGTATTCCTTTTTATATTAGCCGAAATATCTTTTAATATATTTCCCTTTCCCTCTCTAATGCTTGCTGCGGTAAATTCATCAATGATGAATTGGTTATCCTTTATAACTGCAGAACCATTTACATCATGAATGGGAAAATCCAGTAAAAATGCATAGATGGTACCATCTTCTAATGATATATTTCCGTTCCTGACAGGATTTTCCGGAGTGCCTTCCAAAGTTAAATCAAATTTAATTTCACCTGTTATAGAATCAACACTGGTAATGTACGGTGTTAAAAAATCTATTTCGGATGTAACGCCATGGAATTCAAAGGACATTGGAGAAAAAGTAGAAAATCGACTATTGTTAGTCACTAATGAAAGGTCTATGGGTAAATACCCACTACCGGAATATTTTCCTGATTTGGTAGTAAATACCATATCCTCGAAAAACAACCTTTGATCAATATATCTACCTGACGCGGAAAAATAATCTCCTTTTATCCTGCTTATGATGGGATTCTCAATTGTGTATTCATAAATCATTTCCGGTGAGTGTGCAATTCCGCTCATGACAAATGTACCGGTTAATTTTCCATTCATTGGTATGTTAAATGGCAGGTATTGGGACGCCAGATCAAATGAGAAATTTCTGAATACACTTGTAAAACTGATATTTCCATCAGGATTGATTTTTAATGTTTCTGAGTTACTTTTTTCCTCCAAGTTACAAAAACCTGAAAGTTCAAAAGACGATTCGCCAAGTCCCAATACACTATATTCATGGATTTGCAGTATTTCATTATGGAGGGATAGGTTACAATTTAATTCAGTGAATTGCAGATTTCCCCATTCACCATCTTTAAGATGAATATTTGTTCTGCCTTTAAGTCCTCTGCTTGTTTGATTCAATGAAATACTTCCAAATGCAGAACCCTTATATGGAAAATTCACTTGTGTGATATTTTTAATCATTTCCAGATCAACATTGGTTAAATGGAAATTTCCTTCCTCAATTTTTGAATCCACTAACTTAAAAGAAACATTTGCAGAACCGTTATCAAGACTAAATTCAACTGGGTTAAATATGAGACCTCCTTTTATCAAATTGATTGAAATTTGACCTAAATTTGAAACAAAATGGTCACCTGCAGACAATTGTAGCATGTCGATAGTAAAATTCTCATTCCCTGCATATTTCCCCGAAAACTGTACATAGCCATCATCAATTTCAATCTTTGCTTTTGCAATTTGGATTGTATCATTATTAACATAGAAATCAGCATTGCCCATTAGAAAATCCTGACTAAATACATTCCCATTTTTGGTTACTACGGTAAAATAACCGTTTGGCCTTTCAATTAATGAATTATACCTGAATGATGTGATAAGAGATGAAGATTTAAAGTGTTTGAATTCAACATTGTCTATAGATAATACCCCTTCCACAGAAGGGTCATGAAGGGAACCGACCACGTCGATAGAACCGTGCAAGGAGCCGTTAATGTCCAAAGCAAGATAGGGCTCAATTGCACTTAAGTCCAAATTATCTGAGGAAATTGTTAGATCATATCTTGCTCTCGCAAGATCCATACTTCCGGCTAAAAATAATCTTCCATTGTTTAAATCGACAATGAGTGAATCGATAATCTGAAAATTCAAATCGTTATATTCTAATTTCCCGAAAGTATAAATATATTCCGGTGAACCTGGATATTCATTCTGAATTTTGATATTGGTTACAAGATTCTCAAGATGATTATCGTTCAATACACCTTCAGTTTCTATATATCCTTTCATCTGCGTATGCCAATCTATAATATTATTTTCCGAAAGATCGAGATTCTCAAAACTTGTTGTTAATGAAAAACTGTCATCTTCACCTAATTCACCCAGGAGATTAAAAATTAACGATTCGGATATAAATTTTCCATCATCTATGCGGAAATCCTGTCCGTCGTAATATATATTTAAATAACAATGCCCAATTTTTTTATCTGAATCAATTTCTCTGAATCCAAAATTTAATCCGTATTGGACTAAATCTGTTTCCAATTCAAAGTGAATATCGAGTTTTTCGTAATTGATAAGAGACATAAAATCGACAGGTATTAATGTTTTCACCGGGAATTTTTCTAGATCGATTGAGGTATGAAATGAAAGTTCAGGATTTAATATAACCTCTAATTTCCCGGAAACTGGTAAATTATTGAATGAACCATCTTTTAGATTAAATACAATTAAATCTTCTTCTACCTCGATTTCAGATTCAATCAGATTAAATTGGATATTTCCTTCTAAATCTGTTAATTTGAAGAAATCAACGCCAAACACAACGTCATTTTTAGAATTGATAATCCTCCCACTGTAATCTATGTTGTACAATGTCTCATCAGAATTATTTTGAACTAAAATGGAGACATTCTTTAAATCCAAATCATTAATGTCAATTTTTGAATTAAGTAATGTTTTTAGATTTAAATCAATTAATGTGTTCAGGGAGGTAAGAGATGGTTTTCGATGCACTTCTTTTTGTTTATAGGTTACCAAAACGTTGTCCACTGACAAGTGGTCTAATATAAAATTACCTGCTAGTAATTCTGTTATCCCAATGTCAAACGTGGCAGTTTCCCCGAATATGGTCATTGACCCATCACTCTTTTTCAAATACACATTTTCAGCTTGTACATCTGAAATTAAGTCACCATTTAATTCTTCTATTGAAAGATTCCATCCGTGGTCTTGAAAGTAATTTTGATTGATAAAACTGATAATTTCATTTGTCCAATAAGCCGGTCGAAGCATTAGATATGTAATGCACCCAGCCATAAGGAAGAAAAGTATAAATATGTAAATGAGGACTTTTAATTTCTTTTTCATCGTATTGGACAAACAAATTTAACCTATTTTAGTTCCAAAAACAAAAAAGCGGGAGAGATCCCGCTTTTTTACTGTGCTTAATTGACAATTTGTCGTCTATTAGTTAACAACTTCAAAATCAGCATCTTCAATTTCACCGTCATCCTTTCTTTTTTTTGTAGCTTTCTTCTCGGATTTTTCCTCTGATTCAGGTTGCTGTTGTTTTGCCGCATCATATAATGTACTTGCTATCTTATTCCAAACAGTGTTCAATTCATCAATTTGTTTCTTAACATCATCAACATTGGAACCCTCATTAGCTTTCTTTAAAGATTCTACACAGGCTTCAAGCTGTTTTCTATCGTCAGATGCCAGTTTATCATCAAATTCCTTTATGTTCTTCTCTGTCTGATAGATTAGCTGATCTGCCTGGTTTTTAACATCAACCTCTTCACGCTTCTTCTTATCTTCGGATTCGTGTTTTTTAGCATCATCCATCATCTGTCCAATTTCTTCCTCGCTCAATCCACTAGAAGCTTCGATACGAATACTTTGTTCTTTACCAGTAGCTTTATCTTTCGCAGACACACTCAAAATTCCATTGGCATCGATATCAAAAGTGACCTCTATTTGAGGTATCCCTCTTGGCGCTGGTGGTATTCCTTCTAAATGAAATCTACCAATCGTTTTATTGTAATTAGCTATTTCTCTTTCACCTTGAAGCACATGTATTTCTACCGAAGTCTGGCTATCAGCAGCTGTTGAGAATATTTGACTCTTTTTGGTCGGTATGGTTGTATTCCGTTCAATGAGTTTTGTCAATACTCCACCTAACGTTTCAATACCCAATGATAACGGAATTACATCCAATAAGAGGACATCTTCCACATCACCAGAGAGAATTCCACCTTGAATTCCGGCACCCATGGCAACGACTTCATCGGGATTTACACCTTTATGAGGTTCCAGGTTAAATATATTTTTCACTATTTCCTGTACTTTGGGAATCCTTGTGGACCCTCCTACCAGAATTACTTCATTAATGTCTGAAGGTTTTAATCCGGCATCTTTTAGAGCCTTTTCACACGGTTCCTTTGTTCGTTCAATAAGATCATCAATAAGTTCTTCAAATTTGGCTCTCGATAAAGTCATATTTAAATGTTTCGGTCCGGAACTATCTGCCGTTATAAATGGCAAATTGATATCAGATTGCATTGAAGTGGAGAGTTCCTTTTTGGCATTTTCAGCTGCATCCTTGAGTCTTTGGAACGCCATGGGATCTTTTTTCAAATCAATGGTATCACTCTTTTTAAATTCACCTGCTACCCAATCGATAATTCTTTGATCAAAATCGTCACCACCCAAATGACCGTCACCGTTACTTGCGTTCACTTCAATGGATTTTTCTCCATCAATATCCATGATATCCAGAATAGAAATATCAAATGTACCTCCACCCAAATCGAAGACAGCAACTTTTTGATCTTCCTTTTTATCAAGTCCATAAGCTAAAGCTGCGGCTGTCGGTTCATTGATGATTCTGCGAACATTCAAGCCAGCAATTTTTCCAGCATCTTTCGTTGCTTGTCTTTGGGAATCATTAAAATAAGCGGGGACAGTGATAACGGCATCCGTAACTGATTCCCCGAGATATTCTTCCGCTGTCTTTTTCAGGTTCTGAAGTATCATTGCGCTAATTTCAGGTGGTGAATATAATTTGTCTCCTAATTTTACCTCCACACCGCCTTTCTTACTTTTTGAAACTTTATAAGTTACCTCCTTTAATTCAGAACTGATTTCATCGTATTCTCTGCCCATGAATCTTTTAATAGAATAAATTGTATTTTTGGGATTAGTAACAGATTGCCGTTTGGCGGGTTGCCCAACGGGTCTATCACCATCTTTTGTAATCGCCACGACTGAAGGTGTTGTGCGCCCCCCCTCAGAATTTGTAATAACTTTTGGTTCTCCTGCTTCCATTAGTGAAACACAAGAGTTTGTTGTCCCTAGATCAATACCAATAATTTTTGACATTTCGTTATATCTCCTATTTTATTTAATTAAGATTATTCCGGATAAATAATTTGACCTATATGAGGCAATAAATATGCCAAAAGTGATTATATGTTTATGTGGCTGAAAGTAAGGAATAATCAGCTAAAATTAAGCCGATTTGTCAGATTTTTCCGGATTCTTGGATTCTCTTTTTTTGGAGGGTTCGGATGAGTCCGACAAAGGAGAAGCGGTTTTTCCTTTTTTTGAAAAGATAAATTGTTTCGATTTTACATCGACATTAATTATATCTCCTGATTCAAATTCACCTTTTAACAACATCTCAGAAAGAGGCGCTTCTATGGAATTTTGAATCTCACGTTTAAGGGGACGAGCGCCGAATTCATTGCTGAATCCATTCTCAACAATCAGATTTTTTGCTCTTTTGGTGATTCTTATTTCAATTTTTTTATCTTCTAAATTTTTATGTAAATCTACCAATTGAAGATCAATGATTTTTAAAACACTCTCTTTTGGCAACTGTTTAAACACAATTGTTTCATCAAGCCGATTGATAAATTCCGGATTAAATATTTTTTTCACTTCTTCAATAATATCTTCTTTCATGTTCTTGTAATCAATATTTGAATTTGATTGTCCGAACCCATAGGATGCGGTATTGCCAAAATCCTTCGTGCCGGCATTAGAAGTAAGTATAACAATCGTATTCCTAAAATCAACTTTTCTTCCCATATTATCTGTTAAAACACCTTCATCCAGCAGTTGAAGCAGTAAATTAAATACATCCCTGTGTGCTTTATCAATTTCGTCAAATAATACAACCGAGTAAGGATTTCGTCTTACTTTCTCTGTGAGTTCTCCTCCTTCTTCATACCCAACATAACCCGGAGGAGCCCCTACCAATCTGGATATTGAAAACCTCTCCATATATTCAGACATATCAATTTTTATTAAACTGTCTCGATTGGAAAATAGGTGATCGGTGAGTACTTTTGCAGTTTCAGTTTTCCCAACGCCCGTGGGTCCTAAAAACAAGAATGCGCCAATAGGTCTTTTCGGATCTTTCAATCCTGCGCGTGCTCTCTGCATCGATTTCGCAAGAATTTCAATGGCTTCATCCTGACCAAAAATAAATCGTTTTAAACTTGTTGCCATCTTCAGCAGCTTATATGATTCCGATTCGGCTACCTTGGAAATTGGGATTCCAGTCATTACTGAGACTACATCGGCAATATCATCTTTTGATATTATAACAGCATTTTTGGATTCTGTTTCAACCCAGTTTTTTTGAGCAATATCCAACTTCGATAATAGTTTGCGTTCATCATCCCTTAAACCGGCGGCTTCTTCAAACTTTTGCATGGAAATAACATCATCTTTTTTTGCCCTGATCTGCTCAATTTGTAGTTCTAAATCTACCACTTCATCGGGAACATTCAGATTCAACATGTGCATCCTTGCGCCGGCTTCATCCATAACATCGATCGCTTTATCGGGAAGAAACTTATCAGGAATATAACGGTGACTCAATTCCACGCATGCTCTTAGCGCTTCGCTATCATAACTAACATGATGATGTTGCTCATAGCGGTTCTTAAGTCCCTTCAGAATTTCCAAGGATTCATTTATAGACGGTGGTGAAACCATTATTTTCTGGAACCTTCTTTCCAGAGCCCCGTCCTTTTCTATATGCTTTTTAAATTCATCAATGGTAGTTGCGCCAATACAGTGAAGTTCACCTCTCGCCAGTGCAGGCTTGAACATGTTTGAAGCATCGAGAGACCCTGATGCGCTCCCAGCACCAACTAAGGTATGCAACTCATCAATGAATAGGATAATATTAGTAGTGGATTCCAATTCATTCATAATCGCTTTCAATCTTTCTTCAAACTGACCACGATATTTTGTCCCTGCAACGATTGCAGAAAGATCAAGCGCAACCAGCCGTTTATTGTAAAGGAGCCGGGGAACTTGTTTTTTTATGACACGGTGTGCCAATCCTTCAATAATAGCTGTTTTACCTACTCCGGGTTCTCCAATCAGGACTGGATTATTTTTCTTTCGTCGGCAAAGTATTTGGGCGATACGTTCAATTTCTTCCTCTCTTCCAATGACAGGATCCAGCTTATTATTTCTTGCCAACTTTGTAATATCCCGACTGAAATGATCGAGAGCGGGAGTTTTTGATTTTTTAGGAGGAGCTTCGCTTCTGACCGGTTTTTCTGGTTGACTTTTACTTAATATCTTTTCCATCACCAAATCATAATCGACGTCATAAGCATTTAAGACTTCACAGGCGACTCCTTCATTTTCTCTTAAAATAGCGAGCACGAGATGATAATCATCTGCAATGTTTACCCCCAGATTAGTCGCTTCAGTAAACGTATTTCTCAAAATTCTTTCCGATCTTCTGGTGAATGGCAGATGTCCGAGCGTCATCGTCCCTCCTGAAGGTTTCACCATATCTTCTATCATTACCCTCAATTCATTTAAATCGCATCCAAGAGAAGTTATACTTCGAACTGCTTTTCCGTTTCCTTCCTTGATAATTCCCAGAAGAAGATGTTCAGATCCTACATAACTATGCCCGAGGCGAACTGCCTCTTCCTTGGCATATTTCATAATCGTTTGCACGCGCTTTGAATAATCTTCTTTCATTTTCTTGTCTTATGTTATGCGAAAATTTACGAGTTTGCTCATCTCAAATCAATTCACTTTTTTCATTAGCTGATAAAACTTGTCCTAAATCACTTAATTCACCATTATTTAACCGGAAAACTTTATCGCACTTTGATGCAAGTTCCGGACTGTGGGTCGCTATAAGAAATGTACACCCATGTGAAATCTTCAATTCTTCCATCAAGGTAAATACTTCCGATCCCATCTCAATATCAAGATTTCCCGTGGGTTCATCTGCAAGAACAAGTTTTGGCTTGTTCATCAACGCCCGAAGTACCGCAACTCTCTGCTTTTCACCACCCGATAAGGTGAAAGGTTTATGATGTTGAAATTTCAGCATTTCGACTTGTTCGAGTAACTCCAAACTTCTGTTTTCAGCTTCATTTTTATCCTGCTGATGAATCATTGTAGGTATTAGAAGATTTTCCAAAACAGTAAATTCGGGCAGCAAATGATGGAATTGAAAAATGAACCCGATGGTTTGATTACGAAGATAAGATAATTTTTCGTCATTAAGGTCTAATACATCCTGTCCCTCAATTAAAAGGTTTCCACTGTCTGCGGTGTCCAATGTTCCCAGAATATTCAGAAGGGTTGACTTGCCGCACCCCGAGGGTCCCACGACTGAAACCATTTCACCGGCTCTAAGCTCAAGATTAACATCCTTCAACACGGTGGTTCGTTCTTCACCGTTTCTATAGCTTTTTGTAATATGTTCTGCTAATAAAATCATTTTTCAAAGTAAACAGCTTTTGACGGATTCAGTTCCGATGCGAATTTACCCGGGTAGATAACTGATAATCCAATTAAAATTATCGAAATAATTACGATAATAATACAATCAAAAAGGTGTAATTCCATGGGTAATATATCAAGGAAATAAACTGTTCCGGGAAGTTTAATCAGCTCAAATTTGTTCTGTAAGGTCACTAATCCCAATCCGAGGATCAATCCTGAGAATATGCCGGAAGCACCAATTATAAATCCGATCTTTGCCATTATTTTACGGATGCCCGTCTTCGAAATACCGAGTGTTCTTAATATGCCGATTTCTTTAACTTTTTCAATAATAAGCATAACAACAGTGGACATTAGATTAAATGAAGCAAGCAGCACGATCAGGCAGAGAACAACCGTACTACCCACTTTTTCCATTTTCATGGCTGCCAGCAACGTTTGGTGGCTTTCAATCCAGGTTGATACCTGAACCTGATTGTGCAGGAGTCGGGTCAATTCTTTTACCGCTTCATGCTCAGCAATTCTCGCGGTTAACTTAACATCGAATCCGTCCATTTGATTAGTATTAAACACCTGACTGCCGAGCTGATATGGAATCAATGCAAAATTGTCATCAAAATCGGGGATATCTGTTTTGAATATGCCAGCGACAATACACTTTGTAATGGGTGTAAAACCGAGATAAACATGACTCCCCAGCGGATTCATTAATCGAATAGTGTCTCCTTTCGAAAGATTCAATCTGCCTGTAATTCCGGCTCCTATAAAAAGATTGTTCTCCCTGAAATCAGTCTTTGGATCAAAATCAATATTGAGGTGATAGACATTGTCAATCTGGGAAAAATTAACCGACTTAACTCTGACCAACCTATGGTCATCGCCGGATAAAATGAGTCCTTTTCGTTCAATAAATGGGGTGAATCCTTTAATAAAAGGATGATGATTTAATTCGTTTTTCACCTCTTCCAAATCAACATTTCCCCACTCTTCACTGCTCAATTTCAGGTCCGATTCGAATCCCCGGATTCTATCCTGAACGGCGGTTTCAAAACCACTCAATACTGCCACCGTTATGATTAAAGCAAAAACCCCCACAGAAATCCCAATGATAGAGATTATTCCATTCCACGAAATGAGTCCCGTCTCTTTTCGGGATAATAAAAACTTTTTTGCAATCCAAAAGGTGCAGTCCATCATTCGTACCTCAGTGCATTTGCCGGTTCAACTTTGGAAGCTCTTTTTACCGGATAGCCTGTTGAAAAGACCGCCAGTAAAAGTGTAATTAATCCAACCCAAATGAATTGAGTGAAATTAAGTTTAATGGGAAGTTTATTCATAAAATAAACATCTTCAGGAATGCCAATGATGCCATATTGATTTTGTATCCAACCAAGCAGTAGTGCAAGAATTAATCCTATTACCAAACCCGAAATACCTATAATGAATCCTTCTGTTACAAATATTTTTCTTATGGTTTTTAGCGGATACCCCATAGCGCAGAGAATACCGATATCTTTCCCTTTCTCCATGACAATCATGGTTAGGGATGATGTAATGTTCAGTCCCGCTACCAGTACCACAAGAGCGAAAATTATTGTGATGGGATATTTCTGAATATTGAGCCACTTAAAGAGGGTTGAATGGCGTTCCTTCCAGGTTGATGCAAAATAGGGATAGTTTAATTTTTCATCCAATTCATTCGCCACATAAGCGATATTATCAAGGTTATCAACTATGAGTATTTCACCGGTCATCTGATTATTCAGACCTGCCAACTGCTGCGCTTGATTGAAATCCATGTAAACAACCGATTCATCGTATTCCTTAAGACCGGTACTGTAAATGCCGGTAACCGTAAACTGGGAAATTCGAGGAGATTTTCCCGAGGATGCCAAACTTTGGAGATCAAATAATACTACCTGATTACTTAAATCAGCACCTAGTTTTTCTGCAAGTCCTTCACCAACAACGATTCCCCTGTTCTTACCCCCAAAATTGAAAATTCCTTTTTTCATAAGTGCAGGTGTACCGAAAACTTTCTCTGCTGCTTCTTGCCCGATCCCCTCAATAACAACACCTTCCGTTTTACTTTTATGGCGAATCATGGTAACGTGGCGGATATAGGGAGCCTTCACGTCAATATGACTAATGGAATTCAGAACGGAGTCCAATTCTGCGCTCTGTTCCGGAAGTGGATTACTTAAGTACCCTTTAATGCGAATATGTCCGTCAAAGGAAACAATTTTATCCTGTATTTCATGCTCAAATCCGTTGAGAATACCCAATGTCAACACGAGAACAGCAACACCTATGCCAAGACCGATGACCGATAGAAAACTGATAAATGAAATGTAGCTGAAACTGTGGCGGGAATTAAGGTGCCTGAGAGCGATGAAAAAAGGCAGTTTCATGAAGTATCATGAATCCTGCGGACGCATAGCAGGAAACAGAATCACATCCTTAATGGAGTGCTGCCCTGTTAATAGCAGCACGAGGCGGTCAATGCCGATACCAACCCCGCCTGTGGGAGGCATCCCTGTTTCCATGGCTGAAAGGAAGTCTTCATCCAGAGTCTGCGCTTCTTCATCACCCATTGCTTTCAGTTCCACCTGCGCTTCCATCCGGGACCGCTGATCAACCGGATCGTTCAATTCGGAAAAGGCATTGGCGAGTTCATTGCCACCAACAAACAGTTCAAACCGCTCTACAATATTTTCATTCCCGTCCCGGCGTGTTTTTGCCAAAGGTGAAATGACTTTTGGATAATCTATTATAAACGTGGGCTCAACCAGTTTTGGCTCCACCAGATTTTTTGTGAGTAATTCGTACAATTGACCAACGTGGGCATCATCCTCAACTTCGATATTATTTTTTTGACAATGTTTCCTGAGTACAGTTTCATCTGCTTCCGATACATCTTTCCCGACCGCTTCACTTAATAATTCCAGATAAGAAGCCCTGCGGAAAGGTTTTGAAAGATCGATTGATTGTCCTTCAATTTCTATGGTCTTCACACCCACAGCATCAGCCGCAGATTGAATCAGTTTTTCTGTAAAATCCATCATAAATTCATAATCCACATAAGCGGCATAAAATTCCAGCATGGTAAATTCAGGATTGTGGCTCCTGTCCATTCCTTCGTTCCGGAAATCCTTCGACATCTCATAAACACGGTCAAATCCTCCGATAATAAGACGCTTCAGATAAAGCTCGTCAGCAATACGGAGATATAATTCCTGATGGAGTGCATTGTGCATTGTTTTAAACGGCCTGGCAAAAGCGCCGCCATACAAGGGTTGGAGGACAGGTGTTTCTACTTCCACAAAACCGTGACAATCCAAATATTCTCTCATCGCTTTGGAGATTTTTGCCCGTTTCACAAACACATCTTTCACATCGGGATTTTCAATGAGGTCCAAATGTCGGTGGCGGTACCGCTGTTCTTTATCGGCAAATGCGGAATAGACTTCCCCGTCTTTTTCCTTGGCGCCGGGAAGAGGACGAATACTCTTGGACAGCAGTGTAACCGATTCAGCCGATACGCTGATTTCTCCCATTTTCGTTTTGAACACTTCCCCAACCACACCTGCAAAATCGCCCATGTCCATCAGTTTGAAAATGTTGTAAATATCTTCACCAACATTGTCCTGCTTGATGTACACCTGAATCTTCCCTTCTCTATCCTGAATATGAAAAAAGGATGCCTTGCCCATTCTCCGGAGAGAAACAATCCTGCCGGCAATGGAGACAGATTTGCCTTCCAGTTTATCGAATTTTCTGAGGATTTCTTCTGACGTATTGGACGCATCAAATTTGTAGGGGTAAGGATTCACACCCATTTCACGGAGTTTGTCCAGCTTTTCCCGCCGGAAATCCATGATTTGTTTTAAACTTTGTTCTTTTTCAGATGACATTTGTTTTTCCTTTTTTGTGTTTATTGACCCGCATTTGATTAGGGGAAAATTAGAGGTTCAACAGAGTTAATGGAAAGGAAAAGATTAATTAAACGAATTTGCGAATCTTACACACCCCTTCTCACAGAGTCCTGCGGATACTTGTACCCCCCCCCTTTTTAGAGGGGAATCATCTAATACTGTCATCCTGAATCAGCCAGTGGACGGTCGGGATCAGAATGACATTTTGTTAACCCTTCGCCGCTGTCTTTAGTAAAAACGACCGGATAAACGGCGTCAAGTCCCCATCCATCACCCGTTTGACATCACCCACTTCATATTTTGTGCGGTGGTCCTTTACCATATTATAAGGATGAAACACATACGACCGGATTTGACTTCCCCATCCTATATCCTGTTTCTGATCTTCCAGTTCTTTGATGGCTTCCGCCTGTTGCTCCAATTGCAGTTTGTGCAAACGTGCTTTTAAAACCTTCAATGCGTTTGCCTTATTTTTGTGCTGGGACCGCTCATTCTGACATTGGACCACAATTCCGCTGGGAAGATGTGTAATTCGAACAGCAGAGTCAGTCTTGTTTACATGCTGCCCGCCGGCACCGCTGGCACGGTAGGTATCAATTTTCAAATCGTCCTGATTAATCTCAACCTCAATCTCTTCATCGGAGGAAGGATAAACAAATATGGAAGCAAATGAAGTATGCCTTCGGTTGGAGGAGTCGAAGGGAGAAATCCGTACAAGCCGGTGGACGCCGGCCTCCGCTTTTAACAGTCCATATGCAAATTCACCTTTAACCTCAAGTGTTACATCCTTAATCCCCGCTTCATCTCCGGGTTGAAAATCAATGACCTTTGATGAAAATTCCTGCCGTTCAATCCACCGCAGGTACATGCGGTAGAGCATTTCCGCCCAGTCCTGGGATTCCGTTCCGCCGGCGCCGGGATGGATCGTGAGAATGGCATCGCTCATATCGTCTTCCGCACCCAGCATGAGCTTCAATTCAAGGTTATTTATTATGGACTTGTATGCATCCAGTTCAACTTTTAATTCCTTCAGAAGGTGTTTATCTTCACTTGATTTGTCCTCTTCTGCCAATTCAAACAGCACTTCCAGATTCTCATTCCGTTCATCCGCCAATCGGAAGGTTTCCAGTTCCTTTTCAATAACGGATATCTTTTTCAGCACAGTCTGTGCGTAATTTTTGTTATTCCAGAAGTTTTCTTGTAGAGTTTTTTCTTTGAGTGAAGCTAATGAAGCTTCTAATTCAGGTAGGTCAAAGACACCCCCTGAGATCGAGGTGCCTCTCATGTATCGATTTGTAATTCTCTTTTATTTCCGGATAATCCATGTTAGAAATTTAAAATTAAAATGTTGATGATTGTTTCACTTTTATTCCCCGGATTCAAGAAAAAGATTTTTATTCAAAAATCCCTTTAGACCCGGTTCATCCAGATTATGGTTAAATACGCCATTCATTGCTACGGATACACGTTTCTTCTCTTCAGAAATAACGATTACAATTACATCTGTTTCCTCACTGATCCCTAAAGCAGCTCTGTGGCGGGTACCCATCTCCGGGTCCACCTGGTCGCTTTCTGTGAGTGGGAGTATGCATTGTGCTGCTTCAATGATGTCATTTTGAATAATCACAGCGCCATCGTGCAAGGGTGACTGAGGGTTAAATATAGATACTAGTAAAGGTGCCGAAACTTCAGCTTTCATAGGTGTTCCGGCTTCTTTCATTGTTTTTAAACCTGAATCTTTCTGCAAAACAATGATACCGCCCCATTTCTTGCTTCGAAGTGTAAAAGATGCCTCCACAACAGCATCAATAATTTTGGAAGTTCCAACACTGAAAATCTTTCGAATAAATCTTGTTCTTCCCACATAAATCAAGAGCCGCCTCAGTTCCGGTTGAAACAGGATAACAAAAGCGACCACCCAAACCGTTTGAATCTGGGTGATTATCCACGTCATTCCGCTCATGTTCATAGCCCGGAAAAAAAAGGAGGAAATTAAAATAATGATCAACCCAACAAGCATATGCCAGGCGCGGGTGTCTTTAAAGTAATCGTACAATTTGATGAACAGCCAAGACACCAGAAAGATATCAATAACATCTATGAGTGTGATTTTTAAAAATCCCAGTTCAAACAGCGTCATGCCAAAACTCTACTTTTTTGAAATGTATCAGCAACGGTGACAACTCTTTTCATTTCCTTTACATCGTGGACTCTTACAATTTTAGCGCCATTTATTATGGAAGCGGTCACAGCAGCGGAGGTCCCTTCTATCAAATCTTCAAAGGGTAAATTCAACGTTTTGCTTAAAAATGTTTTCCGGGAAGGACCCACCAGCACGGGATACCCAAGTTCAACAATACTCTCCAATTCACGAATGATGTCAAAATTATCCTCTACCCGTTTTCCAAATCCAATCCCGGGATCCAGGATAATTTTGTCACCGGAAATTCCCTGTGATGATGCATGTGCAATTCTTTCTTCAAAAAATTCAACCAGTTCACTTATGAGATCAAAGTAGGTTGGATTCAACTGCATATCTTTGGGACTCCCCTTCATGTGCATAATAACCACATGACAATCATGTTCAGCCACCACATTTGCCATATCGGAGTCGAATCTTAATCCACTGATATCATTGATTATTTGGGCGCCAATCTCCAGTGCTTTTTTGGCTATTGTGGATTTGTAAGTATCTACGGAAATGGAAATTTCAACTTCACTAATAAGCCGCTCCAAAACTGGCATCACTCTTTTTTCTTCTTCCTCAAGAGATACCGGATCTGCGCCGGGGCGGGATGACTCACCGCCAATATCAATGATATCCGCACCCTCATCTACCATTTGATGCGCATAGTTAACAGCCGATTCCAAATCAAAATAAGACCCTCCATCAAAAAATGAATCAGGGGTTACATTTAAAATTCCCATAATTAACGTTCCGGGTTCTTTTAACAGGCGTGATACTCTCAATCATTTACCCCCAAAACCATCTGACTCTACCGATCATGGATGGAATTATGTGGCTGCTTCTTCTGGTTTTTTCTTTTTCCGCTGAGCTCTTTTTTTCCGCCCGTTCGACGGACGGGTAGATTTTCGGGTAATCTTTTTACCATCTAAGATATTATCAATATCTTGCCCGTCAATCGTTTCATGCTCGAGTAATTCTTCTGCGATTCTGTGAAGGAATTCAATGTTTTTCTTTATAATATCTGTAGCCGTATTCTCTGCTTCGGTAAGAATATCAAAAATTTCTTTGTCAATTTGATCCGCAGTATTATCACTGTAATCCTTGTGAGTTTGAATCTCGCGGCCAAGGAATAATTCTTCATCCTTTTTCCCATAAGTGAGAGGTCCCATAAGATGGCTCATTCCCCACTCGCAAACCATTTTTCTGGCAATATCTGTGGCATGCTCAATATCGTTCCCTGAACCCGTCGTCAGTTCATTAAAGATCAACTGCTCAGCAGCTCTCCCACCCATCAGTACAGCCAAACGGGATTTTATATATTCTTCCGCATAATTGTGTTTTTCATCAATGGGAAGTTGAGCTGTCAATCCCAGGGCTCTCCCTCTTGGTATTATGGTAACTTTGTGGATGGGATCAGCTTTTGGCATTTTTTTGGCAACAAGAGCGTGACCTCCTTCATGATAGGCAGTTAATTTTTTTTCTTCATCGCTGATAATCATACTTGTCCGTTCAACGCCCATCATTACCCTGTCCTTTGCATCCTCAAAATCGACCATTTCAACTTTTTTCTTTTTTCGCCTTGCGGCAAGGAGTGATGCCTCATTCACCAGATTGGCTAAATCTGCGCCCACCAACCCCGGAGTTCCTCTGGAAAGGATCTCCAAGTCAACATCTTTTGCGATTGGAACATCCTTGGTATGCACTTCCAGAATGCCCTTCCTGCCTCCTAAATCGGGGACATCAACGATAATTTGCCTGTCGAATCTTCCGGGCCGCAACAATGCATTATCCAAAACATCGGGACGGTTGGTTGCCGCCAGAATAATCACGTTGGTATTGGGCTCAAACCCATCCATCTCGACAAGCATGGCATTCAGAGTCTGCTCTCTTTCATCATGACCGCCGCCGAGCCCTGCACCCCTATGACGCCCTACAGCATCTATTTCATCAATAAAAATGATGGAAGGAGAATGTTTTTTCCCCTGCTCAAACAGGTCCCTCACACGGGATGCGCCGACTCCCACAAACATTTCAACAAAATCAGCTCCACTGATACTGAAAAAGGGTACACCTGCTTCCCCCGCGATGGCTCTTGCAAGCAATGTTTTTCCCGTCCCCGGAGGACCTAAAAGCAAAACACCCTTAGGAACTTTTCCACCCAGTTTCTGGTACCTTTTTGAATCTTTTAGAAAATTAATTATTTCACCTAACTCAGTCTTTGCTTCCTCACATCCTGCTACGTGTTTGAATGTAACATCCGGTTTATCAGAAGTCCACAATCTTGCTCTGCTTTTTCCAAAGTTAAACAACCCTTTAGTCCCTGCGCCTCCCTGCATTCGGCGCATGATAAAAATCCAGAAAACGATGAGAAGGAGCCAAGGCGCCATACTGAGCAAATACCCTGCCCAGTCAATTTTTTTCTCAATAAAGCTGTATTGTATCCCGTACTGATCCCATTCCTCCAGCGTTGTTTCATTTACATACGGGAGAATAACCGAAAACCGGTCAACTTGGCTGTAGGTCCGTTCTTTAACAGAAATATCTGTGAGAGAACCTAAAACTCCATGGAATTCCTTTTCCGCAATGACCGTCGCTTCCTTAATTAAATTTGATTCTAAGAATACCCTGTATTGAAAATATTCTACGACAGGTTCAGTTTTATCATTGCCTGAAAAAACATTGGATAAAAATATAGCTGATCCGAGGATCAGTATCCAAATCAGGGATGTCTTACCGGCCTGTTTCCACTGAAATTTGTATTGGGAATTTTTATCAGAAGAAGATTTGTTCTTTTTAGACTCCTGATGGTTCTTTTTATTTGACTTATTGCTCTGTGTATTTGCCATTGCTTACTAACATACCGATTTATAAAACCAATTAAAAGTCATTTTCTTCTAAGCGGTAAATTGATTTTAAATTTCGCATTTTCTGTTCAACATCCAGTCCGTAACCCACAACGAAGTCGCTGGGGATTTCAAATCCGACATAATTTAACTCTAAATTTAGTTGTGCTATTTCTGATTTAAAAAGTAAAGTTACAACTGCAACAGATGCAGGATTAGACCCTTCAAGCCGTTTAATAAGAAAATTCATCGTTAATCCTGAATCAACAATATCCTCCACAAGAATTATGTGCCTATTTGTAATATCCGCTGATATGTCCTTAAGTAAATGAACCGTACCGCTCGATTCTTTTCCATCGTAACTGTTCACTTTAATGAAGTCTACCTCGCAATCAATGGTGAGTTCCCTCGCCAAATCAGATAAAAATATAAAACTTCCATTCAAAACACCTATCAAAATGGGTACCCTATCATTATAATCTTTAGAAATTTCGCCAGCGAGTTCTTTGACTCTTTTTTGAATCTTTTCAATACTAAGGAGTTCAATCACAATAAATTTCCTGCTCTATTCCATTGTAATTCTCCTGCCGAATCTGTTTTGTCTGTTATCCTGAATCGATTATCAAGAACAACACCGCATAACCAGACAGTTTCATCACCTTTTTTTAATACATATTGGCGTTCTTTTTGAAACCGGTCTATTTTTCGATCAATCAGGATATCACTTACTTTTTTAAATTGATTCATTCCCAGTGGAATCATGTTATCTCCCGGCTGCCATAACCTGAGGATTAATGGTTCATTTAAAAGGGAATCAATATTTACAGTTTCTCTGCAAACATCATTTGAAAAGTTGGTGAAATTCTGCTTTTTATGAAGAGTCAATTCAAATTCCCCAACCTTCACAAAAGTTTTTTCCACAGAATTAATCTTGAACTGAATATTTTCTTTTATAGGTTTTTTGGATGATTTCTCCAAAATAAACTTATCTCTATTCCTCAAAATCTTAACTCCGCCCGGTAGTTCTAAAAAATCGCCTGTTTGACTTTTCCGAAGAAATGATTCCAGATTATCCCATGTGTGATGGCGCCAATTCAAATCAATACCTAAAAGTTTTTGAATCAGGCGTTTTTGAATCAGCATGGGGTGTGCTTCCAATTTAGAAACTGGAACTGTTAAATTTTCTGGTGTTCTCTCAACAATACCATTCATTAATTCGTTGACAGGACTTTCCATAAAATCTTCTAATTCATCCAAATTATCGGTCAATCTCTTGATACTTTTGTGAATTCCTGGATTCAATTCTTTCACCAGTCCGGCGATTTTATGCCGAAAGAAGTTTCGCTGAATGGTAATATCATCATTGGAACTGTCGGTTCTGTAATTTAATTCTCTTTCATCAGCATACGTTTGAATTTGTTCTCTTGTAAACGTCAGCAAGGGTCTGATTAACTTATTGTTCACTTCAGGAATTCCCCGCAGACCACTAACCCCGGAACCGGAAATCATTCTTAAAAAAACAGTCTCTACTTGATCATCGGCATGGTGGGCCGTAGTTGTCCAGTCATAGTTATATTCCTCCATAACCTGTCGAAGAAACTCGTAACGGGAATTTCGAGCGAATTCTTCGGTGCTTTCCCCTTTACCCTTCTCCTTTATGTTATGTGCACAGTGGAATTCAAGTCCATAATCATGAGCCATTTTTTCCACAAACTGAGCATCCAATTCTGATTCTTCCCCCCTGAGATTATGGTTGAAATGCGCCACGCCAATGGACAGGTTCAATTCCTCCGAAAGATATAGCATCAAGTCCAAAAGAACGACAGAGTCCAGACCCCCTGATACAGCAATCAGCCCCCTGGCGCCGGACTGAAACAGCTTTTTCTTTTTCAGATGGTTGGTAAATTTAGTGAGAAGTGATTTTTCTGATGCCATAATATTGAATTGAAGTTAGAATAAAATAAACGGAGAAATTTGTTCGAATATAATGAGAATAAAAAGATTCAGACTTCCGAAAAGAATAAGTCCGAAAGGCACTGAATTTTTTCTTCGTACGAATCGGGGTACAAAAAATATTCCGTTGCGGCAATACTGCTCATTAGCGAATTGCCATCTTGAGGTGTGAAGCAATATCCTACAATTTCTTTTCCACTATTCACTGATATGGAAGGTACCACAACAACTGTCTGATTTAAGATTCTGCCATAATGCCCCTGATCCCGCCCGAATGAGAACACGGAGCTGGTACTCGTTTTTTCTGTCAACGCAATCAATTTATTGGAATCCAACCGGTGCAGCACTTCCTCTTTTGTAATGGAATTTTTCAATCGAATGTTAAACCAAATAACGTGCATGTATTGGGAATTTACTTTCATGGCTGACGAAAATAAATTGGGTTTAATATCAATCGTTTTGAACAGTTCAACAGCATCTTGCGCGTGGTGTGTACCGAATTCATCACTGCTGTGTCTTCCCACTTCAGGCGCAGGAATGTAAGCGCTTGTCTGGCTGATATCAGATGCCCGCCTGATACAGACAAAACGACCTTCCAAAAGATTGTCTTCACTCTCCGGGAGCGCAATGGTACTTGTTAATGATGCAATATTGTGTGTATTGCATGAAACTACCTGTACAAACTGATTATTATTTTTCTTCAGCGCTTTATCATTGATGCTTCTGGCATATTTTAACCCGAATCCATCTTCACTTCCCTGGGCAAGATATCCTTTTCCGGGTGAAGCAAATTTTTCATAATACTTATGCTTATTTTCATGACCGATACCTTTAGGCGTACAATCAATGACGACAGTTGACCGTTCAATGGCTTCTTCCGTTTCGAACTCAGGGTTCAGTCCAATATCAATAAAACCCTGTCTGGCATGACTATGAACAGCAAGACGCGCTCCCCGGGCAACCAGGTTATTAACCTTTGCCCTTTCATAACTCAAAGGCGTATTCTTATGAAATGTGACTTCATCAATTCCCAACGGTTCCCTGTAATCGGAAAGCAGACCGATAAGAGGTTCACCGATGGTGCCTGTTCCCACAACATGTACAATTTTTTTACTCATAAATTTTTCGACCTTTAATTTTTTGAATTTTTGTTTTCATTCAATTGTTTTAAAATTGTTTTCTCCTTTAGAAAATTGACCGCCAACCATCCGGCAATCAGACTAAAGAAGACGACACAAACTGCGATAAAATATCCAATATATTTAACTGTCACTTGATTCCCTTTTGAGGAGACCATTTAAATTTAATACATGTAATCTATATTTCACCATAAATATGAACGTAAAAATGAATGTAGTCAATAGAAAAAGAAAAGTTCCCACAATATCCCATGGCTGCTGAAACATCCCCGGTTGTGGGTGGGATTGCACCTCCGGACTCCATAGCTTCACGGAATAATAAACCAGCGGTACATCCAGAAATGCAATTATTCCAACGGCAGCAGCAAGCCGTGAAACTCTCTCATAGGAACCGCCGTATTGCCTCAGCATAAAATAACCGAGATAGACCAAAAACATTATTAATGTTGTCGTTAATCTCGGTTCCCAACTCCACGCCCTTCCCCAAATAGGTGTTGCCCATATAGGTCCGCTGATAAGAACAAACGCACAAAATAGAGTCCCTACTTCTGCGGTTGCAAAAGCATAATTGTCCCACTTAGCATTTTTTGTTCTCAGAAATTGAATACTAAAAATCATCACCAGGAAGTAGGCAAAAAATGAAGTCCAGGCCGAGGGTACATGGAGATAAAAAATCTTCTGCGCCATCTGCTGATCCGGTTCAATGGGGGATATTACTAATATAGCATAAAATCCAGTCAAATACATTAATAGAACCAATGCGAAATGAATTTTATTTCCCTGTTTGGATAAAAATGTTGTTGGTTGTTCAATCATTATTCTTCCACGAAATATTCAAATATCAGGATTCCTGCAGTCCCAAAAACTACAGCGAAAGTAATGGATATCTGCAACCAAATTATCCAAAATGAAAAATCTAAATTATTCATTATGGCTGATGTCATCTTCACCGCAGCAATTAGCTGGGGACACACCAACGGAAAAAACAACACGGGCAGGAGAACTTCGCCCACACGGACACGCATGACAAGACCAGCAATAAAACTCCCTTGAGCCGAAATCCCAGTATTCACAAGAATGATTGTACCCATCCAGACCATCCAATTGGAAGGAAATCCCAATCCCGTAAATAGAAAGAATACCGGAAAAATAACCACCTGTGCCAGTGTAATAAAAATGAATCCGCTTACCCATTTGCTGATGAAAATATTCGACCGTTTCACCGGTGACGAGAGAAGCAGTCCGTAAGCATCAAATTCCTTTTCAAGAGTGTATGATCTGTAAAGTCCGAGAACAGCAATAAAAAGGGATGTTATCCATACAAATCCGGGTGCAAACTTTCCGAAAATTTCCGGGGACTGATTAAACGCCAGGGAATACATCAACACAACCGAAATTCCGAAAAGAATCATGGAAGACAGTATTTCTTTGCTTCTGAATTCAATCAAGAACTCTTTTTTCAACAAGTCAATCATCACCCTGGTTCAACTCCGTTTCAGACAATTTTCCATTTTCCAGCAAAGTTAATTTATTACAATATTTTCTCAGCCACTCTCTATTATGGGAAACCATTAACATGGATCGATTTTCGCCCTGCCACTTTACAATCATAGTTTCAAGAAGCTGTAACCCGGATTCATCCAGTCCTTCTGCCGGTTCATCCATTAACAAGAGTTCCCAATCAATTAACAATGCTTTCGCAATCTGTAATCGTTGAAGCATTCCCCTTGAAAAATTCCGAATGGATAATTTCCCAAAGGTCTTCAGTCCAACTTTATTCATTGCGGATGAGAGTTTGTCACCATCCACAGAGTTACCGTAAAGTTTCATCAGTAACTTTAAATTCTCTTCAGCGGTCAAAACGGAATAAAGATTCGGTTGATGACCGAGGTAAAGCATCTTCTTTTTGTTTTTCTGGATATTTCCATTTTCAAAGGAGGTGATTCCTGCCATGATTCTGAGCAGTGTTGTTTTCCCTACACCATTAATCCCTATTAAACCGATAGTTTCCCCCTTATTGATGGCAAGATTAACGCCATTGAGGATTTTTCTGTGATCGAAGGATTTTTCTAAACCGGTTATTTTTAGCATGGGTTATTTAAATTTGTAGAATTGGAGTGTTGTAAAGATGGGGGAATGGTGGACTGCATGATTGGAAGAATGGGTAAAAGGAATTTCGCTAATTTTTTTCGTTATTTCGCTGTTTTTCTAAAATTTGCGAAACTTCTTGTTTGAGCAATTGCCGTGTTCGAACAAAATCTTCTTCTGAAAGATTGCCCATTTCGTATTCCATTTCCGCTTCCTTAATTTGTCTGTAGAGAATTTTTTTCTTCTGTTTCAGTGAATTTAAGGTGGAGTCAGAAGATGATAGCTGAGCAATTCGCGGAAAGAAAAGCGGCTGAATGCAAAATACAACAATCACAACAAAAGTCAATAAAATCATGATGCTAAAATACATACTCAGATTTTCTCCTTTGAGGGCCACAGGGCAACAACAGTCCCGAATAACAGAACCAATCCGCCCAGCCAGACAAACCGTACCAGCGGATTGATCATAATTTTCAGAGACACCAATTCATTTTCCAGATCAATTCCGCCAAAAACAGCGTAGATATCTTTCAACCAGGTGGTATGAATGTCTGCTTCACTGTGTGGCTGGCGGCGCTCCGGATTGGGATCGGTGTGAAAATAGACTCTTTTTTCAGGCATCAACTTTAACAGTTCC
>CEQE01057366.1_pt1 | contig 30497 bp, 29 predicted proteins | sample 356201 | NCBI WGS metagenome assembly CEQE01 (sample SAMEA2619970, study PRJEB7988) | marine metagenome | biome: marine biome (ENVO:00000447); feature: mesopelagic zone (ENVO:00000213) & marine oxygen minimum zone (ENVO:01000065); material: "saline water (ENVO:00002010), including plankton...
GATTAAAGCGGACGGATTTGCCATGATTTATGAACCTTATGGTAAGGTAGTTGTTGAAAAAGTCGTTAACCATCACTATGAAAACGGAGGAGTTTCACGATATGAGAAATTTTGTTACTGTCACAAGAAATTCCTTGGTATTAATCTTAAGAATGCTGAAATCGAAGATCTAGGAAAAAGGTTTGCAGATTATGTAGTAGAAAAGATCATTAGAGCGCCATATGTGAAGGGAGCATTTGAATTTCTAGAGAAATATAATGGAAAGTACGATATGTTTATCTCAACTGGAACACCTCAGGATGAAATAGAAATGATAACACGATTAAAAAATATCAATAAATATTTTATAGATATTTATGGATCACCAAAGAAAAAGTCAAATCATATAGAGAATATTTTGAGCACCAATCATTATAGAAGAGAACAGGTGGTATTCATAGGCGACAGTGTTGAAGACAAAAAGGCGGCAATGGAACAACAATTGATGTTTATCGCAAGATCAGAAGCCGGAAACAAACTACACTCTAATGAAAAGTACAAGATCAAGAACTTGTATGAATTAAAAGATGTCTTAATGGAATTTAATTGATTAAGATAACTCTCTAATGATTAGAGTTTCTTACGTTATAATTTTGAAATTTTATCGATAAGTAATAAATATTTGGATATGTTAATAAAGGAAATTTTCGAAGAATAATTGTTATATATGAGACTGATTGGAATAGTTGAAAATGATTTTCTTTTACGTGCTTATGCAATTTACGGATGGTTTAAGAGATGTCCGGTAACAGTATTTGGGCAAAATAGCTCAGGTTTTACAAATTATATGAATCGATATTTGATTGCAATAGACGACCGAATTGGAACATATCACGGAGCCTGGTATAAAATACAAAAATGGATGGTTTGTGATAGTAGTTACATTAAACATTTAGATATTGAGAACAAAATATTAGTGAAAATTCAATGTAAGATATTCAAGAGTAAAAAGGTTGTAAATTATTATAAACATTATCTATCTCATATTGAATATAAGTTACTAAGAGATAAAATTCTTGCTGGGGATATAACTAATGATTATTGTTTTATTTTACCGAATCTTTATTCATACAGATTATTAGTCAAATGTTATTTGAAAAAGGATGAATACATCCTATCTAATTTTCTATCAGTACTTCACATAGTTTTTGCTTGTTATTATATTATTGGTTATATATTAAAAATATTAAAAATTAAACTTAAAATAAATAAACAAATAAAAGGTTTAGTATTAAAAAAACTGGCATGGGGTTTTGGAGGAGTGGGTCTTAAAGATGACATGCTTGTTGATAATAGTTCTATTTATTTAACCGATATGGTTTATTACGTCTCAAAAAATACTATTAAATCTGAGGAGCTGAAGTTATTAAAACTAACTAAAAATTTAAATATAAACTTAATAAAGGTATCTAACGAGTTTAATATAAATAAGAAGTTTTTTGATTTCATTTTATCGAATGTTATACTTGGTATGCCACTTCTGTTTTATTCAATTATTTTCAAACCATTTATTTTTTATGGGTTGATTTCATTTTTGATAAGGTCGATGGGTACATATAAACTATTATCATTTTGTGATACTAAGTATTATTGGAGTGTAGGTAATTGGGATGATATAGTAGAAACTATTATTGCGAATAGATATAAAATGCGAATGTTTATGTATTCATGGTCAGATTGTGCTCAATGTTATCTTTATACATTTACATATACTGTTCAGGATGATGTTTTTATGTGGGGTCCTATAGAAGAAAAATATATGATTCAAAAATCCTTACATGAAAATATGTTTACAATAGGGTGTCTATTTTCAAATAACTTTATAGAAACAAACAAGGAGAAAGTATGCAAAAATTTTAATTTAGACCCAAACAAACCAGTGGTTGTTTTCTTTGATTCTCCTGTAAATAATAGGATGAGGTTTCCCCAATCTTTGTTTGATCAATTTAGAGAAATTATTCTTTTGGTCGAGCAAAAATATCCAAATGTTCAAATTGTTCTTAAGCCTAAAACGGTAACAGATGAATACATAGAATATTTCCGTGGCTCATCTGTGAAGCTTTTTGATGGAAAAGATATCTATTTGGGTGATATTATAAATATAGCAACATTAAATGTTGGTATGGGTATTGTTGCTCCGATTACTATATCATTAATTATGAACAAGCCCGGGATATTTTTTGAAACCGCAGGAAATTATGATAGTCCCTTTGCAAAATATGAAGGGGAATTAGTATTTAGGGATCAGGAAAGTTTATTAAATAAAATTGACCAGATATTAACAGGTCAATTTAGTTCAATAATAATTAATGAGTTGAAAGATTATAATGTTCCCGGTTCAAATCCAGTTGAAATATTAAGAGAATATGTCACAACTGGTAAAGTGGAAGAGAAATATAGGCTTCATTAGAATATTCAAAATTATTTTGTTTTGAAAAACAAAACTATACATAAAAAGTAATTATAACATCATGGGTCTAAACGCATCAAAAATAAATATGTTGCTTGAAGCGAAACAAGACGGGGTAATTTTTTTTCATACATTATATATAGTTTAGATAAAGGACTTAAATCAATGATCAATTGGATTAAAGAAGAATAAGTATGACAATTTCAAACAAACCACAGAGGAAAGATCCTTTAAGTTTGGGATTTATAGGGGGTGGTTTATCATCAGCCATCGGTCAAACACATTTTGCAGCCACTCAGCTTGATGGGCGTTGGCGCCTTGCTGCGGGTGTTTTTAGCCGGCATAGCGAAATAAATAGTAAAACGGCCGAGGCATGGAATGTCTCAAATGATCGGCTGTATGAGTCATGGCAGACTTTTCTGGATGCTGAAACGGATAGGTTAGATGCTGTTGTTGTTCTCACGCCGACGCCTGACCATTCAGACATTGTGTGCGTGCTGTTGGAAAAGGGGGTCCCGGTCATATGCGAGAAGCCTTTGGCATCTTCTCTGGAAGAAGTCAATTTGATTCAGAAACTTTTTCGAAAATCACACAACTTTTTGTCCGTAACATATAATTACAGTGGTTATCCAATGGTTCGTGAGCTTCGAGAGCGGGTCAGAAATGGAGAAATAGGTAAATTACAGAAAATACATTTTGAAATGCCCCAAGAAGGATTTGTTTACTCAGATGCTATTACCGGCGAACTGGCTCCACCACAAAGTTGGCGGCTAAAAGACGGTTTAATTCCTGCAATTTGTCTTGATTTAGGTGTTCACCTACATCATTTGGCTTATTTTTTAACTGGTAAAGAACCTGCACGCACAATAGGAGAGTTTTCAAACCATTCGACCTACCTCGGTTTGGTTGATGATGTTATGATGTGGCTGGAGTACGAGGATGGAATGAAAGGAAGTTTCTGGATGAGCAAGACAGCTCTTGGATATAGGAACGGTCTCAAGCTTCGACTTTATGGTGATGAGGGAAGCGCGGAATGGGTGCAGATGAAGCCAGAGGAATTACGTATTTCTTATAAGGATGAAACTCGGATGATTGTTGACCGTGCCTCGAAAACGTTGGTAGGCGGCGAGCTGCGCTATAATCGCATGAAGGCTGGTCATCCGTCAGGATTTATTGAAGCATTTGCCAATTTGTACTGCGATATTGCTGATGCTTTGATTGCATACCGTGAAACCGGGAAACAGAACAATCCTTATGTTTTTGGGTTGGAACATTCTGTAAGAGGCTTAGAGCTTTTTGCCGCAACTAAAAAGTCTAATGATCACGGCTGCTGGATAGAACTGAACGATTAGAGCCTCTCTAGTTAGTATACTTATCAGATGACAAATGGGCTGCAAATGCTTTACGGTGACCATTAGTTGGCTACCAGATTAACAAGAAACGTGCCGTACGGTCTAATCTTATTAGATAGGTTTATATGAGCATTATTCATCATCTTTTGAGGAATTCAAAACGGTTCCCGGATAAAACCGCGATCATTTTTGCAGATAAAGCCTTAACCTACCGAGACTTTGCAGAAAAGGTGCGAATATTATCCGGAGCCTTGAGTGAAATAGGCGTGAAAAAAGGAACGCACATAGGCCTACTTCTTAATAACTCTATAGAATTTGTAACAACAATGTTTGCCGCCGCTGATCTGGGCGTAACCATAGTGCCCATGAACAGTACTACAGGTAGTAAAGATCTGGTTACAGCCATAAATGTCACCGATATCAATTACATCATTGGATGGCACGCTGTATTAAAAGATGTTCTAGAGCGTTCAGGTCAGAATTTTCCGCTTTCACGCCAATATTGTATTTCTGTTGGCAGAGAGATTGACGGTTGCCTGGCTTATAGCGAAATACTGGAAACAGTGCAAGGGACATATGAGTTGGGAACACGGGCAATTGATGATGAAATGGATTTTATTCTGACAATGACGTCAGGGTCAACCAGTGCTCCTAAGCCCATAGTTTTTACACAAGGCACAAAAATCAGAAGAAGCCTCGGAGCACAAGAGCTATACAGCATCACAGAAAATGATATAACCCTCGTTGCTACTCCCATGTACCATTCTCTTTCTCAACGGCTTGTTATAATGCCGATTATTACTGGGGGAACGTGTGTGATCATGCAAAAATTTACCCCTAATAATTGGCTCACCCACGTTGATAGGCATAAGGTTACTTTCTCCATCGCAGTTTCATCCCAATTGGAAATGATATTGGAGGAACTGAGGGACACAGAGGCTGATTTAAGCTCTTCTTTGCGTTGTATTGTTTCTAGCTCTGCATTGTTAAAAAATGACATTAAAATGCGTTTGATCAAAGAATTGAGATGCGATTTTCACGAATGCTATGGCGCCTCGGAAGTCGGTGTTGTCTCCAATCTGGGCAACAATGATCCCTCGACAAAAATACACACCGTTGGCAGGGCAGTGTCGGGCGTGGAAATAAGAATAGTTGATGGTGAAAATAACCTCGTTCCAAGCGGTGTTGTCGGAGAAATAACCTGCAAGTCTAAAATGCGGTTTTCGCGCTATTACAAAAACAAACAGGCGACACAGGATAGTCATGTTGACGGATTTTTTTATACCGGTGATATGGGATATCTGGACGAAGACGGCTATCTGGTCTTTTCCGGACGCAAGAAAGAAATTATTATCACTGGCGGTACCAATGTTTATCCAAAAGATGTTGAAGCCGTATTAAGCGAGCATGCAAAGGTTAAAGAGTGCGCTGTGATTGGTGTTGAAGATAAGCAGTTTGGTGAAGCTATACTCGCGTTGATTATTCTTGAAAAAGGAGAGACACTTACTAGTCGTGATCTCCAACATTACTGCTTGCACCGCCTTGCTGACTTTCAACAACCACTAGCATATGAATTTGTTGATGATTTTCCAAGAACGCCGCTTGGGAAGGTCATCAAACGCGAACTATCGGAACAGTATGCAGATTTTGATGCGACGGCAATCCTGAGATCAATTATAAAAAAAGGGATCTGAGCGGCCGTTTATTCAAGGTGCGCAAAAAGTGAGTAGATTATGAAAGTTCTATTAGTTGCCCCATATCGCAGGAACCTTTCCTTAAGTGGCGTGCGGCAAGATATTATGCCGTCAGAAGCGCTTTTGGCTTTAGCCGCCGTCTTGCGTGAAAATAGCCATACACCCATCATCCGAAATTTCACCACCAATGTGACTGAAGCGATGGATGATCCCAAGCAGCATTCTTACGACACCACAATAGAAATCATCCGAAAGGAAAGAATCAGTCTTGTTGGTATTACGTTCCTTTTTGGCGGTGATTTCCCAGATGCCCTGGGACTGGCCACGCACATTCGGGAAAATGCACCGGACGTGAAAATTATTACTGGTGGCATTCACGCAACAACGTTCCCTCATGAAATTCTGTCCAACTGTCCGGAATTCGATTATATCGCCATCGGCGAAGGCGAAAGTCAAATGGTTGAAATTGCCAACAGGACCGAAGCCGGTGAACTCAGTAATCTTGAAATAATATCAGGATTTGCCTTTCGTGATGTAGATGGGGCTATCAAGATCAATAAAGAGCGCCACTTGCTCGATTATGACAGCCTTCCGATGCCCGCCTGGGACCTGTTGGACTTCACCTAATACGAAATGAACCTGGAGAATTATTTCAACCCCAAGGGGCATGAATTAAAGAACATCATCAGTGTATTTTCCGAAAGGGGCTGTCCCTTTAAGTGCAAATTCTGCGATCTTTACATGATGCAGGGCCGCAAGGTTCGCTCGCGTGGTATCACAAAATTCATTGATGAATTGCAGTACCTTGCAGAGGTGCGCGGGCAACGTTATTTCCGGTTTCAGGACGACAATGTTCTTGTCAATAATCGACATATTATCAATATTTGCAAAGAAATCGTGGATCGCAATCTAGATATCCAGTTCGATATAGCTGGCGGATACGTAAACAGCTACAACGATGACGTAATTGACCATCTGGCCGAAGCGGGCATAGTTTCTACAATCTTGAATATTGAGCATGGATCGGAATTCATCCGTGATGAGGTCATCAACAAGCCCATTGAAACAGACAAAATTTATACCGTTGTTGAGAGCTGAGGCGCTACAACATTTGCATTGGCACAAATTGGATTATGGGTTTCCCAGAAGATACCAACGAGACTTTGCAGGAAACTTACGACCTTATTGTTGATATGAAACCGGATCGGGCGAACGTCGGTATTCTGACTCCTTATCCGGGAACACCAATTTTCGACCAATGCATCAAGGACGATCTCTTTATCAGGAAATTCGATTTAGAGGACTATTGGAGAACGCCCTTCCGTCCGCATCAGGGTGAGGTGGTGATTAAACCGTACGATATGTCTCTTGAAGAATTGGATCTTTGGCAGCAAAGGTTCGAGAACATTCGCTATAAATTCTTCGGACTTTACAACACGTTATTTAAACTCCCCGTCGGCTATATGCGTGACGATCAAGGACTGGTACAACGTGTTTGAAGTCCACTCTTTTCAGGTAACCTTCTGACGGGAATGAAGGCCTGATCCTGACTAAAACGCACTTTTTTTGTTCCATTTCGATCAGTTTCAAAGAAATGCGAGTGGCGTTTTGATAGTCCTAAATTCTGATTCACTTAAATCTGTGTACCGAAAGTGTCTGCAATAATGCCATTTAACTACTTTGCGTTGTCACACAGTGTTTAGCACGCTCAGACAACTCATTGGACGCTTGGTCCCCTTGCGGCTCAAGATATTCCATCGCGCCATATATAATTACTATTTCGGTAGCGAGCCGGAATTGCGTTTACTCCGACATCTTTGCGACCCAGATCGTGCGGCAATAGATGTGGGCGCTCACATGGGGATTTATACGTTTTTCCTGAAGGCCCATTCGTCCTCCTGTTTTGCCGTCGAACCGATCCCGGAGTTACGAGAAATTCTCTACCAGTCCTTCGGGCGAGGCATAACCATTCTTCCATTCGCTTTGTCCGATCAGGAGGGAACGGCTACCCTGCGAATTCCGGTTATTTCCAACAACAAGGATCGTGGCCGTGCAACAATTGAGGCCAAAAACGATCTGAACACTCATCCGCATCAAGATATCGAGATAGAAAGAAAAAGGCTGGATAGCCTTGAGTTCCCACCTATCGGCATTATTAAGATTGATGTAGAAGGCCACGAACTGGCGGTATTGAAAGGTTCCCGAAAACTTTTGGAAAGGGATCATCCGGTAATAATTGTAGAAGCCCCGAAGAACGTCATAGCGCGGGTGCTATTGTAGAGGTTCATGCATTCCTGAATGGTCTTGGTTACAGTTGTTATTTTTTATTGGATCGTCAGCTTTACCCGTTCAAGAAATTCGGTCCCTGAATAATAATACAAAAACATACAGTTGTCCTTTTCTTCATCATGTGGTATTTATAACAACTATTCAAAAAGAACATTTACTTGAACTACCAAAGAACGATAATCGTTTGAGTGGGATATTAACTGGGATGTGACGGCATTGAAGATTTCTGTGATTATACCCACTTTCAATATTTCTAATGAGATAGAGGATTGCCTAGAAAGCCTGAACAGTCAATCAATGTCAAAACACCTGTATGAGGTTATTATTGTTGATGACTATTCATCAGATGACACATTTGAGATTGCCCGGCGATATTCCGAGAAAGAAACTAATGTACGCTGCTATCGACTCAGCAAAAATGGGGGGCCGGGAATAGCACGGAATAAAGGTGTTGATAAAGCTCAAGGTGATTTTATAATTTTCCTTGATGGTGATGATATTCTCCCGGTCTATGCGCTTCACTCACTAGAAAATACCGCCATTAAGCATCAAGCAGATGTAGTAACATTCAATTGGGCTTATACAGATGGCGCAAGCCATCCTGACCTAATGCTGCCTCAGCGCAAGGATTTATTTCTTATTCCAACTGATAAACAGGAGTTGACAAAACTGTATTTGAGCATGAACTTCGATGGATCTGTTATCTATAGTATGACAAGAAAAAAACTTCTTGACGATAATGCAATCCGATTTCCTGGAGGACTGCATGAAGATATTTCTGTGATATTCAAAATATATTATTGTTCTAAGAACCTTTATCGAGAGAAAAAAGTTATGTATCAAAAAAAAAGGAGAAGAGAGGCATCTATTACTAATACTATTAGCATAAAACATATAGATGGATATTTTTCATCTTGGCCAAATATCAAGGACTTTCTTTTAGATAAAGAAGGGATAAACTCTGTAAAATACTATATGCCTTACTATATGAAAGGTGTTTCCGGTCTAGTTGCTTGCACACTTCTCAAGAACATGGCTATCAATGGCTCTAATCCTCGAATAAAAAATGGACTATATTCATCTATATATGAGCGAATGCAGTATTATTTTTCTTCTGAAATCAAAACTTATTCACTTCCCAATGAAACAAGATACGACATGTTAACCAACTGCTTTTACAAAGCTTTTTTGGACAATCATGGTGAGTATGAATCGGCAGCTTTCAAATTTGAAAATGATGCGGTTAGTTTGAACCTGATCTAACGCCTTATTCTTTACTAGTGAAACAAGGACCTTTATCTGGAAACTCAGAACATTTTTTTAAATCGCCGTTATTGGATGCGGGATATCTTGATTCTGTTAATGTATTGTAAAAATTAAAGAAAGCTTCGATGTTGCACCTCTCCCAGGAGATAACAAGGCTGGTGAGTTCAGAGCCATTGGTGGTTTTATTAATTGATTGAAAAGAGACTAAAAACTGATTCCAGTTTTAGCTTATTATTTGATGCATTATACTAAAGAAGATATTATTTCCGCATTCATGGTTTTAGGCCTTGAGCGTGGTGACATAGTATTTTTCTCTACCAGTCTAGGGATGTTGGGAACAGCGAGAGGTGTTTCGACTCTTGATGGGTTGAATCAACTTTTTCTTGATTGTATTAAAACGGTATTGGGGCCGGAGGGTACTATTCTTGTTCCTACATATTCTTACACTTTTGGAAAAAGTACCACCACGAATCCAGCAATTTATGACCCGGAAATTACGCCAGCTGAGATTGGCCCTTTTCCTGAATTTTTTCGTAAGCAGCCTGGAGTTATACGATCATTTGATCCAATGATATCTGTAGCTGGATATGGTCCAAATGCATACGAGTTGTTCAAATGTTTACCATCAACATCTTATGGTGAGGATTGCTTGTTTGAAAGATTAACTGAGGTTAAGGCAAAATGTTGCAATATTGGTCTCGGGCCAAACTGGACGCCCTTTATCCACTATGTTGATTGGTTGGCCAAAGTTCCCTTCCGGTATGATAAACTGTTCATGGGGGAAATAATGGTAGATGGTAAGCCACGCAAAAAGACTTGGGTTTATGCAGTCCCAATTTTAGCCAAACCATCGTTTGCCGATGCGTACCGTCTGGGTAAAATGGCGGAAAATGTCGGAATTTGGGAAAAGGCCCAGTTAGGGCGTGGGCGCATTTACGTTGCTGACTATCGAGAATATTTTGATTTTGCAGTTCTCAGCCAAAAATTAGATCCTTGGTTGACCGCAGTTGGACCTCCTGCTGATGTGGTTGATCTGGAAGAAAAAAGGGTTGGAACGCGGCGTAGAAATTTGAGCTTACCTTTGGGATCAACTTGCAGCGAGATTGCGTCAGCACTTGCTCCGCTGGCTCGCGAAACAGTATCTGATGAGATGGATATGGCATTGAACGTTCTGAAAGAACAGTTGCCCTTGACTATTAAAAAATATCCGACAGGCATGAACTGCTTCGATTGGATCCTGCCAGAAAAATGGTCTTGTCGTAGGGCTACTTTGCAAAGATTAAACGGAGAAAAAATCCTGTCCTATGAAGAAAATCCTCTTGTCGTGCGATCATATTCCTTATCGTACGAGGGTAAGGTTAGCCGTAGTGAACTGATTGAGCATATTACTGTGCATCCGACAATATCTACAGCTGTTCCATATGAACAAGCACTTCTTGAGCGAGACTGGGGATTCTGTTGTTCCGCAAGAACCAGGGATGGCTTGGCAGATGATCAGTACAAAGTTGAGATTGCAACCGATTATTCTTATGGAGAGTTAAAAGTAGGAGAAATGATGGTTCCGGGTGAAACATCAGAAACGGTATTGATTTGTACATACCTTGATCATCCTTGTCAGATGAACATTTCTCTTTCGGGTGTTCTGGCTGGAATAGCCTTTATTCGTGCGTGCATGAATAACAAGCGATCACGATTCACCTTCTGCCTGTTATTCTTACCTGGTTCACCCGGGCTTGCAGCATGGCTTACGCAGAATAGGAATCTGGTCCCAAGGATTGTAGGCGGGGTGAGTTTACGGATGCTCGCCCGTCCTTACTTGCACATCCTACAGCGTTCTGTAAGCGGAGACACAATGTTGGACAATGTGTGCGAGAGTGTCATAAAGGAAAGGGATCCTGAAAGCCAGATAGTTTCTGCACCTGAGGTTTTTAACGAGTTCCCATCCGGTGGAAATCCCATATACAATGGCCGTGAAAGCTGGGGGAATATTCCAATGATATCCTTGGCTCGTGCCTTGCCGAAAGATGACAAAAATTTCCCTTACAGGAGCCATCTGACGGATCTAGATACTTTCGAAAATGCTGATCTCACCGCCGTAATAGATACAGTCTCTATCTTATCAGAGATTTTTGATGTTCTGGAAAGTACTGGATAGTGTGTCGACCTATAATTCCCACGATGATTATAAATGATAATCAATTAATAAACCGACATAATACGGATTGGTTGACAACATCTTTTTTTCACATAACCCATATAGTTAGTTTGGTATACGGTAAGGTCAAGATTCCACTGATTATAGTGTTAGTGCCAAGTTGAGCAATTTTTTGGGATGATGATAGAAATAAAACTTTTCTGTCACTCTAATAAACATTTACAAGTATTACATGAAGAGCATTGCGATATTTTGAATCGTACTACCTTTGGTTGGAATAGTTGAAAAAGAATATTAAAACAAAACATATTTATGATATCCTTGTATTTTTGCTTGAAAAGAGAGGTCCAATACCTGGGGAGACAAAAAAGGATATTGCTAATTATCAGTTTTTGGATACAGGACATGTGGATTCCTTTAACATAATTCAATTTATTCTTGAGATTGAAGATAGTTTTGGTATTACTCTTTCAACTGAGGATACCGAATCAATAGAGTTCAGAAGTATTGGTGGACTTATCCGGTTGATTGAGAGAAAGCTAAATCTGCTTTCTGATTAAGATTGGTAAATCTTTCATTTACATCCTACTAATGGACACCAACTTTATTAATAGAAACATGAATATGGAATTATATGAAGTCATGGCAAAAAAATAGTTGGCGGGACCATCCGGCAAAACATCTTCCAGATTATCCAGATATAATTGATTTAGCGAAAGTTGAGAAAACTTTAGGTGGTTTACCACAGCTGGTTTTCGAAGATGAAATCTGTTCACTGAAAAGCTTGTTAAAAGACGTTGCAAAAGGGAAATGTTTTCTATTGCAGTGCGGGGACTGCGCCGAAAGTTTTTCGGAATTTAATGCGGATATAATTCATGACACACTCCGTGTGATCCTACAAATGGCTGTTATCCTGACTGCCGAAACTAATATGCGAGTGGTAAAAATGTGCCGAATGGCAGGACAATTTGCTAAACCAAGGTCCAGTGCCACGGAAACGCAAAATGGCCGTGAATTACCTAGTTATAAGGGTGACATTATTAATGACATTGTTTTTGAAGCTGATAAAAGGGTTCCCAACCCAGACCGTATGCTTAGAGCCTATAAGCAGGCAGCATCTACATTGCATTTGATGCGGGATTTTGCTTTCGGTGGTCATGCCGATTTCCCAGACGTGCAATTGTGGAACATGAATTTATTATATGGTGACTCCCAAGATCAACGGCATACCAATATTGCAAATAAAGTTCAGAAAAGCTTGAATATTATGGAAGCACTGGGTAAGCACCGACATCTCCAACGACAGCGGACAGTTGAATACTACACATGTCATGACGCCCTTTTGCTGCCTTATGAAGAAGCTTTAACGCGGACAAGTTCCACATCTGATGACACGTATGCTACATCCGCTCATTTTTTGTGGATTGGAGACCGCACCCGGTTTGTAGATAGTGCTCATGTGGAATATTGTCGCGGAATTGATAACCCGATTGGTATTAAATGCGGGCCATCAATTGACCTTGATGAATTAATTCAATTGCTGGATATTCTAAATCCTAACAACACAGCTGGGCGGGTGACGCTCATCACCCGCTTTGGCCACAACAAGGTAAAAGTATTGTTACCAAAACTGATCCGCCGTATTCAACAGGAAGGCCGCATTGTGGTGTGGTCTTGTGATCCCATGCATGGCAATACGATAAAAAGTGGTAATAGTTTGAAAACACGTCTATTTGATCACATACTGAATGAAGTGCGCCTACACATCCATTTACATAAGGCGGAGGGGACCTACCCAGGTGGAATTCATTTGGAAATGACGGGACAAAACGTTACCGAATGCATTGGCGGTCTTGCTGGAATATCAGAAAAGACAATTTCTGAACGTTATCGCACTCATTGTGACCCGCGACTAAACGCCAACCAGGCTGTCGAGTTGGCTTTTCTAATTGCAAATGAATTGAAGTGAAACAGGAATGAAACAGATTAATGTAAATCTTGGCGATCGTACGTATTCAATCAAAGTAGGGTCGGGCTTGCTCGGTCACTTGACGGGTCACTTTTCCGAATTGAACCACGGACAAAAATGGGTGATCATTTCCCAGCAAAGTTTGATTGATCAGTACGGATCAATTTTGATAGGAAGCTTGGCTGAAAACGGGTTTGATTGTGATATCATTGAAATTAAAGCAGGAGAAAAAGCTAAGAGTTTTTCCGAATATCAAAAGGTGGTGAGTCGAATGATGGACATAAATTGTGACCGATCATCAACGATCATTGCTTTTGGTGGCGGTGTTACATGTGATCTAGCTGGTTTTGTAGCATCCACTTTTATGAGAGGGATTGATTATTTTCATATACCCACAACATTGTTAGCAATGGTAGATGCATCCATTGGTGGAAAAACAGGTCTCAACCTCAACACCGGGAAGAACCTTGTGGGAACCATATATCAGCCGAAAGAAGTATTTATAGATCCTGATCTATTATCAACATTACCAAAAGAAGAAATTGTTGCAGGTTTGGGTGAAGTCCTGAAATATGGTGCGATTTGGGACCGAGAATTTTTCATAGAAATTGGAAATAGTCTTGATAATTTGGATCAAATAGATTTTGAATCAGCAATTGTAAAATCATGTGAAATAAAAGCAGAAATCGTTTCCAAAGATGAATTTGAAGGTGGACTACGGAGAATACTAAATTTTGGACATACTATTGGTCATGGAATCGAAGCACACCTAGGGTATGGAACCATACGACATGGTGAGGCGGTGGCTTATGGCATGATCTGTGCAGGATTGATCTCAAATAAAATAGGGCTTATGTCCGATGATGACCAATTTGTATTAAAGAAATCAATTTTAAAACTTCCACTACCAGAATTACCAAATTTGGATGTGGAGCTGATTTTATTATTTATCAGAAGTGACAAGAAAACAATATCAGGTAGATTACATTTTGTGGTCCTTAACGGACTGGGATGTGCGACCATATCTGATGAAATTACAGAAAGTCATATCGTATCAGCACTAAGAAAGATTCAATGAAAATAGTAAATGATAAATAATATCGGAATAATAGAAAATTCATTAATGATTTATGCTTATGCATGGTATGCATATTTATTTAAGAAAAAAATCGTCATATTTGGAGAAAATTTGCCAAGATTAAATAGTTTTTTAGGAAAGAATATATATATTAAGGAAGATAATATAGGAACTCAATATGGTAAATTTTTTCAAATACAATAAAATATTGCTTGTGGAACCGACTATTTAGGTAAATTGAACATCAATTATAACAATGTAATAAAGTTTCAAAGGAAACTATTTAAAAGTAATAAAATAATAAATTATTATAATAAATATTTTTCGATGATTGAATATAAATTATTGAGAAACAAAGAACTTGCCAAGGAATCATTAGATAATTACCGATTTTTATTACCACGATTACGAACGTATAGAGTACTTGCTGATAATCATTTAAATCCAAATGATTATAATTATTCTTGGACTATTACACTGTTATTTATTTTATTCGGAATTATTAATTTTATTAATTCAACAATTGCAATGTTTCTAATTAAACCCGTATTTCATAAAAAATTAAAAGGGTTAGTTTTAAAAAAGCCGACTTGGGGATTTGGTGATAAAGGATTAAAAGATGATATGTTAGTTGATAACATAAATATATTTTCTAAAGATATGATATATTATTTCAGTAAAAATACTATTAAAAGAAATGAAATTAATTAAATTTATTAAGAATAATAATTTACAGTACGTTGAGTTAGGAAAGTGGTTTAATGTTAACAAACTCTTATTATTTCATATAATTAATAATATACTATTTGGCTTTTTACTTTTTTTATATTCTACCCTTTTTTCTCCTTATTTACTTTTTAGTTTAGGTACCTTCTATCGTAAATTATTTAATATGTATAAATTACTTTCATTTAGTTCAATTAAATTTATTTGGAGTATTTCAGATTTGGATGATATCGTTGAAACTGTAATAGCAAATTATTATGGTATAAAATTGTTTTTCTATCATTGGACGGATGTTTCGCAATGCTTTTTCTTTGAGCGTTCGTTTACTGTATATAATGACTTGTTTTTGTGGGGACCTATCAATAATAAACATTTATTTCGTAATTCATTAATTGATAATAGGTTTTCTATAGGCTGCTTCTTTTCAAATAATTATGTTGAGAGAAATAAAGAAGTAGTTCTGAAACGTTAAAAATATCCGATAATAAACATGTTCTTGTATTTTATGACTCACCAGTCAATAATTCAGGGAGGTTTCCTGATTCTCTATTCAATGAATTCAGAAATTTCATACTTATGGTTCGTGAACTCTATCCTGATGTTGAAATCATTTTAAAACCAAAAACCGTAACTAAAGAATATAGGACCCTTTTTAAAAATAAAAGAATTCGATTGCTTGGTAGTTCAGATGTCTACCTTGGCGATCTTCTAAATATATCAACGTTAAATATAGGTATGGGAATAGTGGCTCCAGTAACGGTAGCATTGATTATGAATAAGGTTGGTATTTATTATGAGACTGCTGGGAACTATGATAGTCCCTTATGTAAATATGAAGGAGAGTTAATATTCCGTGACCGAAATAGTTTAATGACCAAAATAGATCGCGTTTTAAGTGGAAATAATCAAGTATTAGATATTAATCTATTAAAAAATTATAATGTTTCTGATTCAAACCCAGTTGATATATTAAGGTCATATGTTTCTACTGGAAATGTTGATAAACGATATATTGTCTAAAAAATTTATTAACTGTTTACCATAAAATTTTATGATTTTCTAAAGGAATCATTTTTGTGAATAAAGATAAGGGTTTTCCAAGTCCGTCAGTAATATATCAATATTTTATACTTTTCCGAAGTTATGATCCACGAAAATTCTATTTCTTATTTTTTACAATTATAATTTCATCTTTATTAGATGGTTTAGGTATAGGATTATTTATTCCTTTAATAAATATTGTGAGTAACGTTTCAGGATCTGATAAAATTAGTTCAGGGATAAGTGCTATTCTTGATTTTATGCATTTCACACCTACTCTATATGTGATGATTACAATTCTTGCGTTTATTTTTATTTTAAAGGGGTCCTTTAAATTTATAGCAGTTTTAATTCAATCAAAAATTAAATCCTCTCTAACACGAAATTTTCGTAAAATGATAATGTTAAAAATTTTCAGCCTTGATTATAAATATTTTTCAAAAAACTCTATTGGCTTCTATAACAATATTTTTAATAACATCATTATTGGTTCTGTTGATGGGTTCTCAAAATACATTACTACTATTACGTGTTTATTTAATGTTTCCGTTTATTTGAGCTTGGCTTTTGTATTAGACCCATATATCACAACTTTATCATTTGTTATAGGAATCATCCTTTTATTCACATTTAAGTACTTATTTGAAATATCAAAAGGTATTTCTACTAAGGTAGTAAAATCTGAAGAAAATCAACAGGCATATTCCATTCAAATTATCAATAATTATAAATATTTGAAAGCAACCTTTTCATTCAAACAACTGTTTAAGATATATGACAAGATAATATTTATACTTTCTAAACAGAACTTTAAGGTTGGCGTTGTGAGTGGCATCTTACCATCTTTGTCTGAACCTATTGTAGTAATTATTATGTGTTTATTTTTAGTTTTTCAAATTGATTATCTCCATTCTTCACTTTCACAAAGTCTAATACTGATATTTGTTTTGAATAGAACTTTGCGTTCAATATTAAGCTTTCAATCTGCCTGGCAAGGGTTTAATGCTTTAATGGGTCCAATTAATGCTTTAGAAAAAATTAAGGTTGATTTCGTTAAAAATAATGAAAACATATCTTCTGGTGTCAAAGGAAAAATCATTGGTGATATCAAATTTGAAAGTATTAACTATTCATTTGACTCAAAAAAGGTATTAAGAGATTTAAATCTAAAAATAAAAAAGAACAACTTTGTCGGCATTGTAGGGCCATCAGGATCAGGAAAAACGACATTTTTTGATCTTCTTACGGGATTATTAATACCTCAAAAAGGTAGAATTCTTATCGGAGATACGCCACTCTTTGATATCAATATTTCTGAATATAGAAAAAAAATTGGTTATGTTACTCAAGATCCCGTTGTTTTTAATGATACTATTGAAAACAATATTTCATTATGGAATAAGGGCAAAATTAATCAGGTTAAACATTCGGCCTATTTATCTCATGCTTCCGAATTTATATCAAAACTGCCCGACGGATACAACACTAACGTGGGTGAAAAAGGAGTCAAACTATCAGGCGGACAACGGCAGCGAATTGCTATAGCAAGAGAAATCTTTAAAGATCCAGAATTGTTGATATTTGATGAAGCAACTAGTTCACTTGACTCAGAATCTGAAGAAATGATAAAGGAAAGTATAAGGGGTATAAAAGGTTCCGTAACTATGATTATCATTACTCATAGACTTTCTACCGTTAAATCCTGTGATAATTTATATGTTCTTTCTGGTGGTACTATTGTTGAGAATGGAACATTTATTGATTTATATTCTAAGGATGGAATTTTTAGGCAAATGTGCGATGTTCAACAAATAAAGATTTAGGTTTAGATATAAGATCTCTTGTTTTTCAGGAATATTACCGTGTTTTCAATATCATGTGATCAAATTATTAAAATAAAATCTTTTATATAAATGCCTTCTAAAATATATCTCGATAGTCAGTACAATTGGCGAGAAATAAGAAATGAATCATTTTCGCTTTATGGTTCAGGTGATGAAAGTTGCTTGTTAACTATTTTCGACAAAATCAAATCCATCAATATACAAGACCATTTTCGTCTTGACGACATTATAAGTCATCAAACAGGGCATTTTGCGGGAATTGTTGATACTGACCATTTTATCTGTGCTTTTGTGGATGCTGTCAGGAGCTATCCGGTCTTTTATTGTGTAATAGATGGCGAACTGCAGGTTTCTAATTCTGCTCGCATGTTGAAGACAGAGAGTGGAATTAATGAAGTTGATCAGACATCGTTGCTTGAGTTTTGTATGGCAGGTTATGTGACTGGCGGAGAGACAATTTATAAGGGTCTTTATCAGTTGCAAGCTGGGGAACTACTGTTTTGGGAAAAGCAAGAAAAAAAGCTCGAGTTAGAGCGTTATTTCACCTACCACTCCGCCAGCGGTGTTCAATCCTCAGAGAGTGACTATATTGAACAGCTGAGAGTTGTTGTTGACCGCGTATTTCGCAGAGTAATCGAAACAGCTAACGGGGCCCCGATTTGGGTCCCGCTAAGCGGCGGCCTGGATTCAAGATTGATCGTCTGCGAGTTGGTCAGCCTCGGCTGCGACAACCTGTACACCTTTTCGTACGGTCCAAAAGGGAACTACGAGGCTAAGGCGGCCAAAATCGTTGCTGAAACCATAGGTGTGCCGTGGGTGTTCGTGCAGCCCCGCACGTCAAGAGCGAGAGAATTGTTCAAGGCTCCCGGGCGCAAGGAATATTGGAATTACGCCGATGGACTGTGCAGCATACCCGTGATGAATGAGTACGAGTCACTCCATGTTTTGCGAGAGAGCGGTCAGCTACCAGATGGCGCTGTACTTATAAACGGTCAGTCTGGAGACTTCATTACTGGAGGGCACATCCCTCCCGACCTGATCATTGGAAATTGTTCCACAAGACAGTTATTGGACGCCATCATACACAAGCATTTTTCTTTATGGAAGCATTTGAAAACCGAAGAGAACCTTCGGATCATTGAAGATAAAATCCTTTTTCTGCTCGGTATCGAGGACAACATAGAGATGACCATGGACGAGATTTCCGCGTATTTCGAACAGTGGGAATGGCAGGAGCGTCAGGCGAAGTTAGTGGTGAACGGGCAAAGAATATACGATTTCATGGGGCTGAAATGGCAGCTACCACTTTGGGACGCGGAATTGGTGAAATTTTGGAAAACGGTACCCCTCAAACTGCGGCTGCGGCAGTCACTCTATGTACATTACCTTGAAGGGTTCAACTTCAGGGGGCTGTTCGAAGGCTATCGATCGGAGGCCCGTCGCTGGCCTGGAGTAGTAGGTACAACTCTTCCGTGGATTAAGAGAGGTGGACGTTTGCTGGGGTTTGATACGGGGAAAATACAGAAATACGCCAGCTACCGGGGGCACTACGGAGACCAGTATGCCCTATATGGGCTGAGTTATTTTTTCCGCAATATTGCAAATGCGACCGTTCCGCCTCAGGGAAGAGGTGTACTTGCTTTAGGAGCGAAGAGCTGGTTAGAAGAGAATAATCTTGCATCAAGTCAACTTGTGATGAAATAAAGGTGAATTTCATACAACAACTTTTCATTATTTGGAATGAAAGGTTTATCTTTTTTATTTTATAATGGACTAGTAAATATTATTTAATAAAATATATTAATGAACAAATTTATTATAGTAACGCGTTTATTTAGCGGTCTTATAGACTCTGTAGTAAATGAAGAATGGAAACCCACAGGAATACCAGCAATATATAAATTAATTGAAGGTTGTAATAAATATAACTTGAAAATCGATGTGGTTTTTATATGTAAAAAAGAAATTGAATCAGCTGAAATTCCAAGAATAAAAAGGTTTGTTATTAAAGATAAAATGGTGAGCAAAGTAAATTTTCATGTTATCCCATATAAGGTTATATTAACGAATAAAAATATAAACAGATTAATAAATTCATTATTGGGATATTGCTATGTATTAAAACTATATAAAATAAATAGATATAAATTATTGTATTGTGATAGAGTTAATGTTGTACTTGGCTTTTTGATTATAAAATGTTTTAGAGGCAAAGTATTTTTAAGACTATTGGGTTTTTATCCTGATATGAAAAATTTGTTTGATAACCCTAGGCAAAAATATCGTAATCCAATATTATTTTTAGCATATAAATCAAAATTTTCTAAAATTATATGTACGCAAGATGATAGTGGTGGGTTATATTATTTAAAAAAATATTTTAAAAAACGTCCATATTCACTTTTATTAAATGGAGTAGATCATCAAAATTCTACTAAACTTCAAATTGAATACTATAAAAATAAATTAGGTATAACACATGAATGTCCAATATTACTTTTTGTAGGTAAACTTGAAAAACAAAAAGGTTGTTTAACATTTCTTAAAGTAATGAACAAATTAAATTCCATTGGAATTGATTTTTATGCCATTATTGTGGGTTCAGGATCTATGTTAAAGCAATTAGAAGATTATATTAATAATTACGATTTAGGAGAGAAAGTAAAATTAGTAGGTCCTGTTGACAACGCTGATATTTTCCATTATTATAATGTTTCAGATATTTATATACATTTATATATATGGGCTAGTCTAACGAATACTATGCTTGAAGCATTAAGTGCTGGTAATGCGATTGCATTAATATCGAAATTAGGTGAAAATCATGTTGGAACCTATGCTGAAAAAATTATTCCACAATGTATTAAATTTGATCGAAATGATGTTGTTAATGACTTAAAAACTAAATTATCAGAAATTTTACCTAATAAACAAAAAATTGAACTATTAAAGAAATCCTCGAATTTAATTGCAAAAAGAACCTTATCAACATGGGACAAGCGAATAGACAAAGAAATATATTTAATAACTCGTTATTTAAACTAGTCTAAATTATTTAAATTCACTGTGTTAAATGAAACCATAATATTATTTATTATAATTATATAAAAAGAAAGCGTTAGTGTTATGATTATATCAAAGACTCCATTAAGAATGAGTTTCGCCGGCGGCGGTTCTGATCTTAGAGAATATTATAAGCATCGTTACGGCTCAGTTTTAAGCACAGTAATTAATAAATACGTATATATAACTGTGAATACAAAATTTACAGATCATATTCGGGTGAGTTATTCAAAAACCGAATTTGTTGATAACATAGATGATGTTGAGCACAATCTTATTAGGGAAGCATTAAAACGGACCGGAATTAATCAGGGAATAGATATTGTTTATATGACAGATATGTTACCTGATCATGAAGGTTCAGGCTTGGGATCTTCCAGCAGTTTAATTGTTGGCACACTAAATGCTCTTTATGCTTTTCAAGGGCAACATGTTTCTGCTGAAGTTCTCGCAAAGCAAGCGTGTGAAATTGAGATAGATATTTTAAAACATCCTATTGGTAAACAAGATCAATATGCAGCGGCATATGGAGGATTTAATTTTATAAAATTTAATTCAGATGAAAGCGTTTTTGTAGATCCAGTCATTATGAAAAAAGAGACAAAGGAAAAGTTAAATAAAAATTTGATCATGTTTTATACTGGAATAAATTGCCGGTCGGATACCATTCTTAATGAGCAAAACAAAAACACGGATAATAATATAGATAACCTAAATAAAATGGTCACATTATCTGAAAATTTACGAGATGCACTACAAAACAATGAATTGCTTGAATACGGAAAATTTATGCATCAAGGTTGGAATTTGAAAAAGCAATTAGCTAGTAATATTTCAAACATAGTATTAGATGAATATTATGACAAAGCAAGGAAGGCTGGAGCTATTGGTGGTAAGATATTAGGATCTGGGGGAGGTGGATTTTTATTACTATATTGTGAACCGAAATATCAAAATAATGTTCGAGAATCTTTATCAAATCTTAAAGAAGCCACTTTTAAATTTGAAGAACAAGGCAGTAAAATTATTTATGTAAGCGATTAAATAGTAAAAAATTATATCTTTAATCCATTTTGAAATACATCTATATAAATTCATGAATTGTAAAAAAATAAATCAGGCTGTAATTTTAGCAGGTGGCCAAGGGAAAAGATTACGTCCATTAACAGATCATTTACCAAAACCAATGGCGCCAGTAAATGGTAAACCTTTCCTCGATTATTTAATTCATTCTGTAATAAGTGTTGGTATTAATAAAATATTGTTTTTAGTTGGTTATAAAAGTGAATACATAATTAGTAGGTATTCTAAGATAAATATATTCTCATCTGAATTTTCGATAGGTTCAGTTAATTATAAAACTGGAAGAAGATTATTGAATGCTTATAAACTCCTTGATGATTATTTTCTTCTATTATATGGTGATAACTATTGGCCTTTAGAATTAGACTTAATGCTTGATTTGTATAATTGTAAGAATGTTAATGTAACTACAACTGTTTTTTCAAATGAAAATGGGACTGGTGAATATGGCTATGAAAATAATATTTTTGTTCGGAAAAATTGTTTAGTAGGGGAATATGATAGAAAAAGAAAATCCAAGAAAACTAATGGAATAGATATTGGATATTTTATTATTAATAAAAGTGAATTAAATTCAAATATAGCCTTAAATGTTTCTTTTGAGGAAAATATCCTACTACCTTTAATTGAAAGAAATCAACTTGCTGCTTATGTGACAAATGAGCAGTACTATTATATTACTAATTTGGATACACTAAAAAATTTTGAATCAGTAGTTATTAAAAATAATTACCAATCATTACCAAGCCATTTATTTTAAATAGAAATATCATAAGATAAATATTTATAAGTATTATTATTTAGGCGAGTAAGGTATTAAATCTGTGAATGAATCAATACTATTTTAAGTTGCTGAAAGAATAAAACAAATCCCAAAAACAGGTAATAAAGTTATATTTGCTGGCCATGGTGATAGTTCAGCCATTGCCAGCCAAGTCTCTGTTGATTGTACATAAGTTGCAAAAATTAGAGCTAACAACTTTAACGAAGCAGATTTACTCACCTGTTTTGCAAATGATTATGGGTACGAAAAAGTTTTAGCAAAAGCGGTAGAATTTTATAGTGATAATGCTGATATACTAATATTAATTAGTAGCTGTGGTAATCCAAAAAATGTTATTAATTCTGGCAAACTAGCAATAATTCTAAATATTGGGGTGATAACTTTTATTGGATTTCATAAAAATAACAATTTATTTAAAATCGTGGATATAAATTTCTGGTTGGACAGCCAGGCTTATAATATTGTTGAAATGACTTATTATATTTGGCTTTTTGCCAATGTTGATTAAATTGTTGGTAAAATTGAGTATCTTCCATCATAATTAATTAGTAATGAAAATTCTTGTCACCGGAAATAACGGTTATATAGGTACTATCTTAACGGATTTACTTCAAAAAAAAGGGCATTCTGTTACCGGTCTAGACATCAATTATTATAAAAATTGTTTACTTGAACCTATAAATCATGAAATTGAACATATTACAAAAGATATAAGAGCTGTAGTTAATGATGATATTAAAGGATTTGATGCTATTATTCACCTGGCCGCACTTTCAAATGATCCATTAGGAGAATTAGATCCCTATTTAACTGATGACATTAATTTTAATGGGACTATGAAAATAGCTAAAATTGCCAAGAAAGCAGGAGTAAAGAGATTTATTTATGCTTCGTCACAAAGCATGTATGGTATATCAAATACAATAGACGAACTCGACGAATATAAAAGTGAAAAAATCCCGATTACATCTTATGCAATTACAAAATGGAAAGCAGAATTAGAATTAAATAAAATGAATAGTAATAAATTTGTTGTGGTATCTTTTCGTCCGTCCACTGTGTTTGGGGCAAGCCCAAGATTACGTTGTGATGTTGTATTTAATAATTTGGTTGCAAGTGCGTATACTACAGGAGTAGTTAATATTTATAGTGATGGTTCCCCGTGGCGGCCAGTTGTGCATGTAAGAGATGTTTGTAAAGCATTTATAGCTGGTTTGGAAGCTCCAGTCAGACTAGTTGGAGGTAAAGCATTTAATGTAGGTATTGCCGAAGGGAATTTTACTGTCCGACAATTAGCTAAAGCCGCCCAGGCAGCTGTACCTGGTTCTGATCTTATATTTTTAAATGAGCAAACTGATCCAAGATCATACCGTGTAAGTTTTTGTCGGATTTTAAATGAATTAAAAGATTATTATAAACCGACGTGGAATTTAGATAATGGGGGGAAAGAATTGGTCGATTACTTTAAAAAAGTGAATTTTACAGAAAATGATTTCAAAGGCAGAAAGTGTATACGTTTAAACCAACTAAAATATTTAAAAGAGACTTTGAAAATTAATCATCTATTAGAAAGAATTAAAGATTAAAGGTGCAAGTATAATAAATAGAAGTAATTATAATTAATAAAAAGGAATAATCAAGATGATCGAAGGTGTAAAAATAATTCCTCTTAAACAAATTCCTGATGAAAGAGGTAAAGTAATGCACATGTTAAAGTGTACTGATCCACATTTTGAAACTTTTGGGGAAATATATTTTTCTTGTTGTTGGCCAGGCGCAATAAAAGCATGGCATATTCATAAAAGTATGACTCTTAATAATGCGGTCATTTCTGGCAGGGCAAAATTAGTTTTGTTTGATTCGCGATCTGAATCTGCTACAAAAGGAAAATTACAAGAATTATTTATTGGTGAAGATAATTATTGTTTAGTAAAAATACCTTCTGGAATAACTAATGGTTATAAGGCCTATGGCAATAAAATGGTTGTTTTAGCAAATTGTGCCACCGAACCTCACAACCCAGAAGAAATCATCCATATTGATCCTTATGATAATGATATTCCATATGAATGGACAAGAAAAGACGCATAAAAAAAGAATTCTAATAACTGGAGCAACGGGTTATTTAGGTGCCCATCTTGTTATAAAACTTAAAAGGGATAATATTGTTTATGGCTTATGTAGAAAGCGACCAAAAGACAAATCAATACTGGGTATACCAAAAAGAAATATAATAGTTGGTGATTTAAGCCAAACTAAAACTTATACGGAATTATCAAATTATAATTTTAATATAATTATACACCTTGTTTCTCTTGATCATAAAAAATCTGAAACAACACCAAAAAAAGTCATTGATGTTAATGTATTGCCAACTCTACAGTTATTGGATTATTTTTCAAATAATGGACTTGAAAAATTCATAAATTTCACAGCTTTGCAAGTCTTAGGTCAGTTAAATCCAATCAAAATAACTGATACCTATGAGCCAAATCCGCAAAATAAATATGGACTAACGCATTTATTATCGGAAAAAGTAGTGAATTATTATAATCACACTACTGATGTGAATTGCATTAACGTACGTCTCGCTAGTGGATATGGAAGCCCTGTATTTGTAGATAATAATTGTTGGTGGCTAGTAGTAATGGATTTTTGCAGAACTGCTATAAATAATAAGATTATAAAATTGCTTTCTGACGGGTCACCTCAAAGGGATTTCATTCATATTACTGATATATGTAATGCTGTAGGCATTTTAGTTTCTAGTAACCCAGATAATCTCAAATATGATAATTATAATTTAGGATATGGGAAAACATATACAATTCTTGAACTTGCACACAAAGTTTCTCAAATATATCGAAAAAGATATAATAAAGAATGTCCTGTAATTTTAGGAAATGGAAATATTTCATCGAATCCGTCAAGTATTTCTAAAGATCCAAAGTTTGAATATGATATTCATCGATTATTTGATATTGGATTTAAACCAGCTGTTGAATTAAATCAAGGGATAAATGAGATTTTTAATTATTTAGATAATCTTTAGAAAAGTACGTATAACCTAAAACTTTGACAGAACATAGCTGGCTAAACATATTACGATCAAAATTTCCGACAATAACGGAAGCTGCATATCTTTATCCAATATTTGTTAATAGAAAACTTTTAAAAACTAAATACAATTTAGAATTTAGAATTTTTACTGAGTTGAATGTTAATGTATATGATTGTGACTATCTAATGATTACATCTAAATATTCTAAGTACAATAACTTGTGGTCAGAAAAAAAGGAAATTTATTCCTTCCTTGAGAATATTTCATCAAAAGTTAATTGTGTAATATGGGCAGATTTGACTGATGGATCAGGAACAACACAATTTGGAGTTTTACCATATGTTGATTTGTATTTTAAAGGCTGTCTACTTAAGAATAAAATGAATTATAAAAATCGATATTATGGCTCTAGAATATATGCTGATTATTACCACAATAAATATGGTATAAATGATGTTGACTCAGGAGAAGATCATTTAAATGTCATTCCAAATGAAAATGATTTTAATAAAATTAAATTAAGTTGGAATTATTCACTCTTTAATCATACGTATATTGGTCATTATTATATGAAATTGAGACGTTTTATAGAATATTTACCATACATGTATGTAAATAATTTTACAACTCCATTCAGGAAAAGAGATATAATTTTAAATAGCAATTTTAATGTTATATATAGTAGAAAAACTATTGAATTTCAACGAACAATGATTTCTAAACTTTTACAAGATAAGTATCCTGTGATAAATACAAATAAATATGAATATTTTAATAATTTAAAAAAGTCAAAGGTAGTTTTGTCTCCATTTGGTTGGGGTGAGTTGACTTTAAGAGATTATGAAACTATCATAGCTGGAGCTGCATTATTAAAACCAGACTGCAGTCATTTAATTACTTGGCCAAATATATTTCAAAGTAATGCTTATTATCTATTTAAATGGGACTTTTCAGATCTCGTTGATTTAATAGATTCTTTTGAATATCGTATGGATGAGATTGCCAATTTAGCCAATAACGCACAAACTTTGATGAAAGATTATTTGTTAAAAGAATGGGGAAATATTAAATTTTCTGAAAGATTTATTTCTCTTATTACTCAGAAAAATAATTAATTTGTGTATTAAATAAAAAAATAAAGGTTTTATTTATTTGTTGATTATTTTTCCTTTTTTTAATTAAAACATGAAGATTGCCTTTCTAGCTTTTACATCAATACCAAAGTTAGGCGGAGCTCAGGTTTTTGCGTTTAATCTAGCTAAAATTTTGTCTCTGCATTCTCATCAAGTACACTTCTATTTACCGCGTAAGTATCACAATCTTGTAAGTCGATTACCTATAGATCAATCAATTAAATTCAAACCAATTCTTTTTTGTGAAAATTGGTTCTCTAGTTATGCTCCACGATTTATTTATTGGACTCTATTGCTTAGACAAATATTCCATCGTTATCAGGTATGGCAAGTAATAGGTGTTTATCCTGCTGGGTTTATTTCTTGTAAATTGTCAAATAGGGTTCCCGTTGTTCTTCGCGCTCATGGTGATGACATTCAGAAAGATGAATCTTTGAGTTATGGTATTAGATTGAATAGAATTATAGAAAAACAAATTGAATCCACTGTCAATGAGGTGACATGTTTGGTTGCTATAAGCAATACTGTAAGTGAGTGTTATAAAGAATTGGGAGTGTCTGAAGAAAAAATATGTCTGATTCCAAATGGTGTTGAAATTCTGAGATTCCGACAATCGATTGACAGAAAACAATTTAGATATCACTTAGGCATTTCTAATGGTGGATTAATGATTCTTAGTGTAGGAAGGTACCACAAAAAGAAAGGTTTTGAACTGGCTCTTGAATCGGCAAAAATTTTGCTACAAAAAGGACTAAAATTTAAGTGGGTGATAATAGGCAAGGGTGTAAATAAACTTAAGCCCCTAGCAATTAATCTAGGAGTAAATAACGTTATATATTTACTTGAGAAAGTTGGTTCTATACAAAATAGAGAGTCTAAAGATTCATTTCAGGTGCCTTCCAGGCACCTAATAGATTTTTATAGATCAAGTGACATTTTTGTTCTTCCATCATTACTTGAGACATTTGGTATGGTTTTAATTGAAGCTATGGCAGCCGGTACTCCTGTAATTACAACGGAAGCACCGGGCTGTCGTGATGTGGTGTCCCATGAATATGATGGTCTTCTTGCTGCACCTGGTGATCCAATTAGTCTTGCTGATAATATTGAGAAATTAATAATTGATGTCAAACTTAGGCGGGAACTTTGTTCTAATGCTTTGATGAATGTAAAAAAATATGATTATTCAGAAATCGCTAATCAATATATGAACCTTTATTCAGAATTAGCTGGAAAGGATAAATACTGTTCAGAATAACATAGAATTATTTTATTGAAAAGATCAATGTTATATTTTACACATTGACCGATAAACCGATAAAGTAATATGGGTATAATTCGATCAAGAGCGAAAATCATGCTAGAAGCTAAAACTCAGGGAGTAGATTTTTCGTCAACATTGACTCTTGGAAGACAAAAAAACAATATGACACAAAGAGAATTAGCGTATCTGCGAAAATCATACGGTATAGATCCTCATCCTGATTCAAATAAGTTGTTAAAGTATAGATCCTATGCTGATTTATTCTTTTTGCATTATCTGTGTGTGAAGAAATTATCGGTAATTGATTATTCCGATTATGAAAATGCTGATATTATTCATGATATGAATCAGCCAGTTCCTGAGTCTCTTTGGGAATCATTTGACGTTGTTATTGACGGAGGTACTCTTGAACATATTTTCAATTTCCCTACAGCTATAAAAAATTGCATGATGATGGTTAATAAAGGTGGCAGTATTTTCATATTTTCAATGGCCAATAATCACTGTGGACATGGATTTTACCAGTTTAGTCCAGAGCTATTTTTCAGAGTATTTGAAGAGAATAATGGATTTAATATTAGAAGCGTGGTTCTAGTAAAACATCCTTTCCCTGGAGCTGAATTGAGCCAAAGACAAGAATGCTACAAAGTTTCTGATCCAAAGATTATTGGGAGGAGATCTTCTCTAGTTTCCAGATCACCTCTGGGAATCATGGTGCACGCAATCAAAATAAGCGCAATGCCTATCTTCTTGAATTCCCCCAACCAAAGTGACTATACATCAAGGTGGGCTAATGAAAACGGTCGGGAGATTAGTGGAGGTGATAATAATAAGTTTAGACTATTCTTTAAACAAGTTTACTCCAAATTGCCTTTGAGAATCAGATTGTGGCTAAGTGGTTACAGACAGCTGTGGAAATTCAATCTTAGACGTGATATAGATTTCTATAATCCTTGGTGAAAATTGTAACGATCTGGTAAAAGAAGCAAAACGGTGCTAATTCAACTTATAATGTCAATCAAAACCTTTGGACTTTTATATACAGTCAGAATATACTATCGGCATCTTACAGCAATTATAATGAAACTAATTGATCGGAGATATATAACTAGAAAAGTACTTGATTTCAGGATGATTCTTGATCTTGAAGACAAAGGTATTTCAGGACAGCTTAACGTCAAAGGCTCAAGAGAAGAACAGTTATATACTGTACTGAAAGAGATAATCAAACGTGGGGATCATGTCATAGATTTGGGTGCAAATATTGGCTATTATCCTTTGATTGCTAGGAGTTTTGTGGGACGATCAGGTAAGGTTTATGCACTTGAACCATCACCTTCTAATTTTAGCTTGTTAAATCGTAATGTAATGTTAAATAACGCTACTAATGTCATAGAAACATTTCAATTCGGTGGGGGAGCCGAGCCTGGTAAGGTAAAATTTTATTTATCAGATAAATCTAATAATAATACAATGGTTAAGGAACTATATCGATTTGGGGGTCAACAAGATGATTTAATTGATTCATTGGAAGTAGATATAATTGATATGAGTTCTTTTATGATGGACAAGCCACCGATAGATTTGATTAGAATGGACATAGAGGGATATGAAGTAGAGGTTTTAGCGGGATTGAAATCATCTATCGAATCAGATTTATTCAAAGGGAAAATTGTTTTCGAATGTCATTGGCCTAAATATGATGATGAACATAACAACATGCGCAAGCAGCTTAAAATGTTATTCCAGAATGGTTACTATCCATCCATAATGACATCCAATAGTGAAGAAAGAGCGCGGTTTTTTGAAAGAGGCTATTCGGCCGAAACAATAGTAAGAACAAGTCTAACTAGGTTACAAGGTATTTACTATAATATCGAGCCTTCTGATGCGGAGTACTTTATTTGTGATGTTGGTGGTGTAAGAGATGTTGTTTTAGAAAAGAAGTGAGAGTGAATTGCATATTTGTTCTAACAATAATTCATAATGATTCGTTCTCTAATTAAGAAAGTATTGGATCGAGTTCGTGATTATATCTACCCCGATGGCAAAAAAGTTTTTATTGGAGGGGAATACAGTGCATATCTTGATTGGAGGTTTAGAGCCTATTCGGATTTTGGAGACCGTCATAACAAAGGTTGGGAATTGTGCATTAATAATTGTGCGGGGGCAAAAGTCTTTATTGATGTCGGGGCGCATATTGGACTGTATGCGGTTCCAGCAAGCATAATAATGTATCCTAATGG
>CEQE01137568.1_pt1 | contig 30493 bp, 30 predicted proteins | sample 356201 | NCBI WGS metagenome assembly CEQE01 (sample SAMEA2619970, study PRJEB7988) | marine metagenome | biome: marine biome (ENVO:00000447); feature: mesopelagic zone (ENVO:00000213) & marine oxygen minimum zone (ENVO:01000065); material: "saline water (ENVO:00002010), including plankton...
TTTCCAGCGGTATCCACGGTTGTTGAAGCCATGTTTATGGCAGAACTGAAAAGTATGTTTCTAACTGCAGGGCATGATTTGGACTCATTAAAGGGAGAGTTACATACGAAAATGACAGGTGGAAGGGAGAGATATGAAAGAATAAATGGAAAGGAGCAGCAGTTGAAGGCAGGAGATATAATTACTTCGGATGAGGAAAGCATAATATCAAGTGTTTTGTACGGTCCTGACCGTAGAACCAGTATCAATATGAATACGAAAAATTGCCTTTTTTTCTCATATTTTCCATACGGAGAAGATGACGCAAATATTAGACTGCACTTTAATAACATACTAAGCTATATAAAGCTCAGTTCTGATGGCGAACCAGAATTCTCAGAAGTCACTATATTTCAAATATAGTATATTTGCACCTATACAAAGGTATATAAAGAAGTTATAACTTTCAATATATTGATTAAAATGACTAATGCAAACCGCGATGGTTGCCTTTGGGCAGCGTCAGGAACTGACTGGTTGCCTTTGGGCGTAAGAGTTGTAGATTAGTTCTCGGAGTTCTAAGTAGTTGTAAATCTGGCATTTCTCAGAAAGAAATTGTAGATAAGACTGGGCTTTCTTTGAGGAGTGTTAAGGGTTCTCTAAAGATTCTCGAGTCTATGGAATTAATATTTTCTATATTGCAATTAAATGATGTGAGAAGGAAGTTGTATTTTTCTGAGGTTGAGAAATGAAATCTGTTGGAATTGTCGGCGGGCTTGGTTCAAAAACAACCGCTAGATTCTATCTGAAAATATCAGATTGTTTTAGAGAGAACAGGAAGGTTAGTCCTAAGATAACAATAGATAACTGTGCATTTCCTTTAGAACTTGAAGAAGAAATAATATTAAAGTCAAAAAATGAAGCTAAGCTTCTTCCATTTCTGAAAGAAAGCATTGCAAGATTGAATAAAGCAGGAGTGGATTTGATAGTTATTCCCTGCAATACTGCTCATTTGTTTATAGACGAATTACGAAAACATTCCAAAGCTAAAATATTGAGTATTCTGGAAGAAATGGTTAAAGAAGTTAAGAGAAAAAATATCTCAACAGTTGGTATTCTTGCAACTTCAAAAATTGTTGAAAGTGGCTTATACCAAAAGATACTGGAAAAGGAAGGGATTAGCTACGTACTACCTAATAAAAAATCACGAAAAGTTTTATCTAAATGTATTTTGGAAATTCTGGAAAATAAAAGTAACCAAAAGACAAGAAACAAAATCAAAAAAGTATTCCAGCACTTGCTTAAGGAAGGAGCAGAAACAGTATTTCTTGCATGCACAGACTTAAAATTAGTTTTGGGTAAAAACATTGTGAAACATATTGATTCTTTCGATATTTTATTTGAAGCTACGATTAAAGAAATGGAAGGAGGAAAAAATGGAACTAGGACAACTTGAAGAAGAGATAGTAAGAATTCTGCTTGATAATGATGGAACAAGAAAAGAGGATGTCGTTGATATCACAGAAGAAAATGGCACAATTTATGTAATGGTTAATAGACGCATAGGAACTAAAAGAGAAGGTGTGGTTACTTATGAAAGAGTTGAACAAAGACGTCTTAGAATAATGACTGCATCGGAGCAAGTAGAATTTCAAAATTTGCTAAAACATCCAATGACTGTTGCCCATACATATAATGGCGCGAATTTAATTAAGCTAAAAAAACAAAAAAATGGGCTAGGAAGGTTATTAAGTAATCTACAAGGAAACGGATATAGTTTAATTTCTGTAGCAACATACCATATGGTGAGCCCTTTTGATTTATTAGTACCTATAACGGCCACAAAAAGAGATGAAAGAGGAAGTAAGAAAAATGTTAGTAGATTGTTTACACATGCAGATAACCAAACTTCTAATGGACATTTTATCAGTCATCATCGTTACTGTTTAGACACCACACCACAATATATAATAAATAATTCATAAGATTTAAATAAAGAATAGGAGCAAGTTGGAACATGGCAAAGAAAAGACTAATTGACCCTTACGGAAGCGAACTAGTGGAAGATTATACTAAATTGATCGCTGACTTTCATCTTGAAAAGTTTGATGCTTCGTTATTTCCAAAACCTAACAGGCTTATGAGAAGAGGGGTAGTTTATGCAGGATTAGGGCAGAAAATTATTTCTGATGCTATCAAACAAAAAAAACCGTTTTACGTTCTTAGCGGCATAATGCCAACTGGAGATAAGATTCATTTTGGAACTAAAATGGTTGTAGAGAACATAGCTTACTTCCAAAAAGTGGGTGCTGAGGCTTATATTCTAGTAGCTGATTTAGAGGCAGAAGCAACAAGAGGAGTTTCTTTGGAACAAGCTAGAAAAAGAGCCTTTGATTTTCACATACCTGCGTATATCGCACTTGGTTTAGACCCAAAAAAGACTACTTTCTACTTTCAATCAGAGAATGTAGAAGTAATGAGAGCTACTGCACTGTTTTCTAAAAAAGTAACACTAAACCAGTTTTTAGCAATGTATGGAAATGCAGATCCTGGAAGAATAATAGGAGCAATAACGCAAGTCGCTGATATTCTTTATCCTCAGTTTAAGAGACGGATGCCAGGAGTGATTCCTGTTGGCTCTGATCAATTACCACACATATTGCTCACAAGAGATATTGTAGGAAGGATGAAAACACAAAAGTTTGTACCTCCAAGCACGGTTTTAAACAAGTATGCTCCTTCTCTTGATGGCTCCATGAAGATGTCTAAGTCACAGCCAGAATCATGTATCGAACTGCCTGAGGACCCTAAAATTGTCTGTAAGAAGATAAAGCGCGCTTTAAGTGGTGGCAGAGATACTTTAGAAGAGCACAAGCGCCTAGGAGCTGATGTTGAAAAGGATATGGCTTTTGAATTGCTTAAACAACATTTAATAGAAGACGATAAAGAGTTAGAGAATATTTACAAAAAATACAAATCAGGAAAAATGACTTCTGGGGAAATAAAAGAAATAGCATGCGAAAAAATGACAGAATTCATGAATACATTTGAAAAAAAGCTGGAAGAAGTGAAAAAACAAGTTTCTAAATTGAAGTTTGTGAAGGCATAGAACCTTTTTTCCAAAGGTTTTTTAAATCCTAGCGGAGTTCTTCAATTTTTATGACTGAATTAATCATAACTGAAAAACCGAAATCTTTATATAATAGGACAATTGTCCCATTTATTCTATGAGGAAACGTGGACCGGATGTAAAAAAGATTGAAACAATAAAACGAGTATTAAAAAGTTATCCTAACGGTTTGTGGATAAGAGAAATCTCTAGAAAATCAAAGATAAGTAAGTCTACCGTGCATAGATACATAAGAGAATATATGAAGAATGATGTAGAGTGTGTACTAAAAATATCAAATTTGATGGAGGTTTATAAGCTTAAGAGGAAATGATAACAATAGAAGACTTTAAACCAAGTGAGACTTACTTATTTTTAGAATCTAGCTATAAAAGAGATTTGTTAGAGGTTGCGATAGCAAAAGCAGGATCGCAAAGAAAACTTGGTACTATTTTAAAGTTGGATAAAGGGTGTGCTTATCAAACCAAAATTTCTACTTGGCTACGGCAAAATAATCTCAGATTAGATTTGATACATGCTTTGCACAAATATTTAAGAAAGAAGTTAATAGTCGAAAAGATAAAAGGGCTAAAATCAGAAACAACGGGAGGATTAATCACAAATATTAAATTCCCAGTAAGATTATCGCCGGAGTTAGCTAACATTCTTGCTAAATTATACTGTGATGGTTCTGTCACTAAGAGAAATAAATACACAACAATATATTATAATACGTGTCCGCAGCTTATATCTGAATATAAAGAAAAAATTGGTCATTGTTTTGGAAATTTAAAGTTCAGTGAGAGTAAGGGGCATGTGTATGCTGTTAGAGTGCCGAATATTATTGGGAAAGTACTATATAAGAAATTTAGGCTAGGTATGAATAGAATTCCTTCTCAAATTATGTTAGCTGATAAAGAAATTAAAGCTGCTTACTTAAGGGCTGTTTTTGATGATGAAGGTAATGTCAATAAGATACACGGTCAAATAAGATTGAAAATGAAATTTAAAACATTTCTTCAGGATGTAAAGCAATTGTTAGAGGAATTTAGTATAGAGACCTCACCGTTGGGGAAAGACTTTAGTGGTGCTGGACATTTGGCATGGTATTTTGTTATTAGCGGTCAATATAACCTCAGAAAATTTTATAAAAGGATTGGGATTTCCCACCCAGACAAAAAGAAGAAACTTAGAAAGCGTCTCAGAAGCTACAAGCAAAATACATATGGTTATAAAGCAAGATTTGTTATACTTGATATATTAAGAAAAGGGGGAAGTAAAAGTGTGGAAGATTTGGCAAATATTGCGGGAAGAGATAGAAGGACAATACAACATCATTTAAACAATCTAATTGAGTCAAAACTTGTTAAATTTACAAAAGTGAAAACTAAGTATTCTTTTAAAAATTGTTGGGCAAGCGTAAAATGAGTTATACTTTAATAATAACCGAGAAACCGAAATCTGCACAAAAAATTGCAGAAGCTTTGGCAGATGGAAAGCCAATAAAAAAAGGTGCAAAGGGAGTTTATTATTACGAGATAACTCATGGAGATAAAGATATAATAGTTGGATCTTCGGTAGGTCATTTATTTGGAATTGCAGAGAAAACTAAAAAGGGTATGAAATACCCTGTATTTGATGTTGAATGGCAGCCACTATACGAGATAAATAAAGGCGCTGCGTTTTCTAAGAAGTATTATGATATGTTAAAAAAGCTAAGCAAGAATGCAGATGTGTTCGTAATCTCGACAGACTTTGATGTCGAGGGGAGCGTCATTGGAATGAACATAATTCGTTTCATCTGCAAACAGAAAGATGCTTATCGCATGAAATTCTCTACTTTGACCAAGCCTGAGCTCATCAACGCTTTTGAAAATGCGTCGCCCAACCTCGATTGGGGCCAAGCTGTAGCAGGAGAGACACGGCATCAATTAGATTTTATATATGGTGTGAATCTCAGCCGAGCATTAACTTCCTCAATAAAAAAAGCAGGGCTTTTTAAGATACTCAGCATTGGAAGAGTGCAAGGCCCAACATTGAAGATTGTGGTTGAGAAAGAAAAAGAAATCTCTGCATTTAAACCTGTGCCTTTCTGGCAACTGGAAATAACAGGAAACGTAAAGAACGGAGTCATAACTGCACTGCATAAAACAGACAAGTTCTGGAAGAAAGATGAAGCAGGGAAGATTTACAAAAAAGTAAAAGGAAAAAACGGAGAAGTAAGCGAAGTAAAAAAACAGGAATTCCAGCAAAAAGCTCCTACCCCTTTTGATTTAACAACACTTCAAACAGAAGCTTACAGATGCTTTGGAATAAGTCCGAAGATTACTCTTTCGGTTGCGCAAGACTTGTACACTTCTGGATTGATTTCTTACCCAAGAACATCTTCACAACAATTGCCTCCAGCAATAGAATATGAGAAGATTCTGAAACAATTGCAAAAGAACAGCGATTACAAAGATTTATGCAGCGAATTGTTAAAGAAAAAACTGCAGCCTAATAACGGAAAGAAAACAGATCCTGCGCATCCTGCAATCTATCCGACAGGAGTTTCTGGGAAAGCACTCAAAGAGTTGAATCAAAAAATATACGACATTATAGCCAGAAGGTTTATGGCAACGTTTGCTGAAGCGGCGATAAGAGAAACAATGACAATAACTATTGAAGTGGAAGAAGAAAACTTTGTTTCAGCAGGAACAAGAACAAAATATGAAGGCTGGCACAAATACTATGGGCCGTATGTAAAGCTGAAAGAGGAAGAATTGCCTGAAGTTAAGAAAGGAGAAAGCTTCAAGCAGAAAAAACTGGACCTGCAGGAGAAAGAAACAAAACCGCCTGCAAGGTACACGCCTGCTTCTATTATAAAAGAGCTTGAGAAAAGAAATTTGGGAACAAAAGCAACAAGGGCTGAAGTGATAGACACTCTTTACAGGAGAGATTATGTTGTTGATAAAGCATTAACAGCAACTGATTTAGGAATAAAAACAGTGGAAACACTTGAAAAATACGTTCCAAGAGTTGTTGATGAAGAATTAACAAAGCACTTTGAAGAAGAGATGGAGGAAATAAGACAGAAGAAAAAAGAAGAAGAAGTTGTGTTAAAAGAAGCTGAAAATCTTCTAACAGAAATACTTGGTAAATTCAAGAAAAAAGAAATGGATATTGGAAAGAATTTATTTGAAGCAACAAAAGCAAGTGAAGAAAAACTAAATACCATTGGAAAATGCATGAGCTGCGAAGGAATTTTAATGATGAAGCGCGGCAAGTTTGGAAAGTTTATTGCTTGCAGTAAATATCCGGATTGCAAAGTCACCTTTAAGCTTCCAAGCAACGGACTAATAAAAAATACAGAGGAAATATGTGATGACTGCAAGCATCCGAAAATAATGGTGATAAAAAAGAGAAAAAAACCGCAGATAGTTTGCATTAACCTTGACTGTCCTACAAAAGTAATTGAAAGTGATAAGGAAAACACAAAATGCGAGAAATGCAAGGAAGGAACAATCGTCATACGAAAGAGTGTTTACGGACAGTTCTTAGCGTGCGATAATTTCCCAAAGTGCAGGAACATACTCAAAACAGAGAAAAAAGACGACGATAAATCATAACTCAATTGATTTTTCTTCTTTCAGCAACGTCGGGCTTGAGCCGCCATGCCATGTAATTCTTGGGCGGACTCTTATTGGGTAAAGTCTTTCGTTGGTATCATCAAATAGTATTGCTGCGCCTTTAACATCAGGCAAATCCTGCAGTGTCTTGTCCAAGCCAGTTTTCATGTAAGTTTGCATCAAGTTACCAAGAGCATCAACATCAATCTTTGCAGTAATATGGTGAGCTATTACAATGTCAGACTGAGTCATTACATCAGTGTGGATTTGTCCTGGTTGTTGGGAAGCAAGAACTAACGATATTCCTGGCTGTCTGCCTTCTCTTAGAAGAGTTTGCAATGCGTCTGAAGCAGGAGTTGTTCCTTTTCTAGGAAGGAATTCATGAGCTTCATCAACCATTATCCAAATTAACGGAACTTCTTTTGTTTCAGGCTCTTCACTCTGAACAAATCTTGTGAATGTCTTAACATCTCTATATTCTTCTGCTTTTCTTGCTTCCATTCTTTCTGAAAAAAGTTTCTTGCTAATTAAGCCAATAACCAAAGCGCGAACACTTGCTCTGTTAACAGCAGAAGCATAGCCGCTAACATCTATAACTGTTATTTGCCCAGCAACAGCCAACTCAGAAAATGAAATTCCGTCTTTGCTAAATAACCCCCAGGATTTAGCTGTTATGAAAAGATTTTCAGCAGAAGCCTGCGTATAGTGGTCAGTTCTATCATCTGACTGAATAGCTGCAATGATGTCATCAATGTCAAAATCTTCTTTTAAGTTTGAGATTACTCTTCCAATTAAAGCACCGATAGGGCTTGTTAATTCAACATTAAAGGTAGAGCACCAGTCAGTTATAGACAGTTCAGAGGGTTTTATTGAAAAAGCTGCATCGACTGGAATGCCTTTCTCTTTAGCACTTTCAAAATGACCTAAAGGAACGTAAATTTTATTGTTGATATCAGAATGTTTAAAGCCCCATTCCCTTAGAAGGCTTTCATCTTTTTTATTTTCATATTTCATTGTCCAATAAATGCCCATAGTGTCAAACATTACAACTGAAAGTTTTGAAGTAACTTCTTCAGGCAAAGTCATCATGCCTTCTGCCATTGACATCATTGAATAACTTTTGCCACTACCACGCTTGCCAGTAACAAAAACAACGTGACTTCTAGCAACATCCATGAAAACATTGTTTGAAAGCGAGCTAGTTTGCCCCATTTTTACATAATGCTTTCCAAGCAAGAACATAGCTCTGGTTCCGAATTTTCTTTTATCCTCAGCATCCCTGCCAACTATTATCTCATACATTAAAGCAAAAGTTAATTGTTAGGTATAAATAGTTGTCGGTGAATACAAAAAAATATTTAAATAAGAGAAACAAGATTCTAAGTAATGGAAAGCAAACTCGTGATATTTTTATTATTGAGTTCTATTATTTTATACGGTTGTAGTTCTAGTGGTTTATCTCAAAAAGAGGCAGAAGAGTTAGCCTTACAAGAATATAAGAATGTCTTAGATGATGTATACGCTTCCACACTGGCTGATTCTGTAATTGCTGAAGCCAAAGATTCCTTAATTGTAGGAAGAGCTGATAAAAAAGATGATGTATGGCATATTTATATTACTTCGCCAAGAGAAGGCTTTGAATCTAGTTTAGAAGTTGTAGTTTATTCTAGAGAAGATGTTCGAATTCCTGCGATTGAAAAAGCATCTGAGGAAATAAAAAAAATCATAGATGAAAGCCCTGAAGCATTTCTTCCTGAAAAATGTACTTTTTCTGTAGGGTTTAGTTGCATGGATTTTAGAGTTACTACGAGTACAGTAGATTTAGTAATCCAGCCTGGAATAGGCAAGGACATAACTATTTCTAAGGTAAGTTTTACAGGAGATGCTATTAGCGGGAAATGCCAAACAAGCCCTAATATAAAACTTAAAAATGGAGAAAGAGGAGTGATTAGCACAACTAACTGCAACATCAAGAAAGTTGATACTAAAGCTAAAATTAATGTCGCTTTGGAGTACTACATTGATTCTCCTGAAAATACTAAAATAGTACAAGGGGAAATTCTCTCAAGAGTCGAGTAGCAAAAATATATAAAACAAGAATACTAAGCTTTTTCTTAATGAATCAGGAAAAAATAAAGAAAGAAGCAAAAGCCTTAATGGATGAGTTTATGACTGCCATGAACACTGTTAAGGAGAAGGATGAAGAAGTAGGTATTGAAAGGGAAGATTCTACCAGAGAAGCAGAAAAGTGCGAGCTTACAGAAGGTTTTCCTGAAAGAATGATTAAAAATGCGCCTGCAAAGAAAGGCAGGCAAATAGTTGCTGAAAAGAAAAAATGGTAATGAAGCTTGTTCTGATAAGCAGCAATAAACGCAAAATAGAGGAATTGAGTTTACTCTTAAAGCCTGAGATTGAGGTTGAAATCATGGAGTTTGAGTATCCTGAGCTTAAGCTTGATGACCCGTGCGATATTTCGAAAGCTGCTGCTAAAATGCTTGCTGAAAAATTAAAGAAAAATGTATTGGTTGAAGATTCTGGATTTCATATAGATGCTTTGAAAGGTTTTCCAGGAATAATGACTAAGTTCACTCACAACAGAATTGGAAATGAAGGGCTGCTTAAGTTGATGAAAGGAAAAAAGAACAGAAAAGGGTATTACAAATCTGCAATTGGGATATGCCGCCCTGGAAAACAACCGTTATGTTTTCTTGGAATTGAAGAAGGAAGAGTTGCTAATAAAATGCGAGGCAATAAAGGCTGGGGGCAAGACCCTATTTTCATACCAAAAGGAAAAAAGAAAACTTACGGAGAGCTTGGTTATCCTGACGGTTTTCATCCTTTCAGAGCTAATGCTGTGAAACTTCTTAAAAAATATTTTCTAACCACCTGAAATTACAGAAAGTAGTTTAATTTCATCTTTATCTTTAAGATTTTCTTCTTCAGAAACAAGTTCGTTATTTTTTGCAATTATTACTGTCTCTGAGTTTACATTTAATTTTTTTAGTAATTGCGATGCTGTTCCACTAAATTTTATTTTTCTTTTTTTATTATCTGCTTCTATGAAAACTTCCATTTTACAACTCCACCTTAGTCATATCTGTATAAGAACTTACTTCAGTATGAAATTCAAGAAAAACAGTGTCTTCTAACATCTCCATCTTATGGGCAATCATTGGATTAATCTTAACTTCAGTATTTTCTGTTAGAATATGCTCTTCTTTTTCATTAGTATCAAGATTTTTCACAGTTAACTTAATTTTCCCAGTAACAAAGTATTGAATTTCAGGATTTCTTGTAGGATCTGCTCCAGTATGATAATGATTGCCAGAAACTGAACCTTTCTTTCTTTTAAGCATTAGAATTTCCTTCATTTTTTCATCTGCAACGTAAACAGACACAAAACCACGGGCATCCTCATGCTTAGGATTGTGTTTTATGATTTCAACGCCTTTCATAAGAAAAAAGAAGGTTTGATATTTTAAAAAAGTTCCCACTGGACACGAGAAATTGCTAATTTCTGGGCCCAATAACATACCATTAGACATTGGACATACACGGATAGAGTTTATAAAGAAGCGTTACTTTTATCATTTATATACAAAAAAGTATGTTGAAAGTGATTAATGTAGTTAAAAATAGCGAAAAATTGAGGTTTCAAGGCTTGAAACCGCAATTCTCCACAGGAAACAAAGGGGTCATGATAACAAGGAAATACGCATTTAAAAACCGGTTTATTTATAAATGAACTAAAGATACCCTTTATAAAGGTGATTTATATGAAACACGATATAAGAGTTGTTAACATTGTTGTTAGTACTTCTTTGCAGCACGATATTCCTTTGGAAAAAATGGCTGCTACGCTATCTAACACAGAGTACAATCCAGAGCAGTTTCCTGGGCTTGTTATCAGGATAAAAGAGCCAAAGACTTCTGCACTAATTTTCAGTTCTGGAAAAGTAGTGTGCACAGGCGCTCGTTCCATGGACAAGGTCAATGAGAGCATAAAGAAAATAATAAAGAGCCTTGAAAAAATTGGAATAAAAATCAAGATAAAGCCAGAAGTTAAAATCCAAAACATAGTTGCTTCGGGGACTGTGGGCATGGACTTGAATCTGAATACTTTGGCAATGAAGCTTCGCAACACAGAGTACGAACCAGAACAATTTCCAGGACTAGTGTACAAACTTGTTGATGGTGCAACAAAAGCAACATTCCTGTTGTTTAGCAACGGCAAAGTGGTTTGCACAGGAACAAAGAGCGAAAAAGAAGTGCACTCTGCCCTAGCAAAACTTATAGCAAATCTAAAGACAGTTAAGAAGTGATTTTTTATTGTATTTTAATCGTCTATCTTGACTGTAGTGGCTAAAAATGGATGTTTCCGAGCAAATAAAGAGATTTGAAGAGTTCTTTGATCAATTCTATAAGAAACAGCTACTGGTATCAATAGGAAAAGGAAATAATTTCGCTGTTGTAAATTTCAAAGACATTCTTTCTTTTGACACTAAACTTGCAGAAGAACTTCTTGAGAATCCAGAAGAAATCATTAAAGCAGCTGAAGCTGCTTTAGAGTCGCTTGACCTTCCTTCTGACATAAAAAATTTCAGAATACGGTTTAAAGACATTACTGAAACACAGAAAATAATGGTAAGCGACATAAGAAGCGCACACATAGGCAAGCTTATCAGTATCAGCGGAATTGTAAGGCAAAAATCTGATGTTAGGCCGCAAGTGACATCTTCAAGATTTGAATGTCCGAACTGCGGGAATGTTATTTCTGTATTGCAACTGGAAAATTCTTTTAGAGAGCCAGACAAATGCGGCTGCGGAAGAAAAGGCAAGTTCAAGCCGATAAGCAAGGAACTAGTTGATGCACAGGCAATGGTTCTTGAAGAATCTCCTGACGAACTTGAAGGAGGAGAACAACCAAAGCGATTAAATGTTTTCTTAAAAGAAGATTTAGTAAGCCCGATAACAGACAAGCGCACAAATCCTGGAAGCAGAGTTATTGTAGTGGGAGTTTTAAAAGAAATTCCTGTTTTTGTAAAAGGAACTAAAAGCACAAGATTTGATTTGGTGCTTGAAGCTAATCACTCCGAAGCATTGGAAGAAGATTTCTATCAAATAGAAATATCAAAGGAAGAAGAAAAAGAAATACTTGAACTTTCTCAAGACCCGGAAGTTTATGAAAAGCTTGTGAAGTCGATAGTGCCTTCAATTCATGGTTATGACAGAATTAAGGAAGCTCTTCTGCTGCAATTACTTGGCGGAGTTCATAAAAAAAGGAATGATGGTGGAATTTCGAGAGGAGACTGCCATATGTTATTGGTTGGAGATCCAGGAGCAGGTAAATCAGCTATTCTCAAAAGAATAACCCAAATAGCTCCAAAAGGCAGATATGTTGCAGGAATGAGCTCTTCTAGAGCAGGACTTACTGCAGCTGTTGTAAAAGACGAATTTCTCGGAGGGTGGAGCTTAGAAGCAGGAGCACTTGTCCTAAGCAATAACGGACTAGTTGCAATAGATGAAATGGATAAAATGGGAGATGAAGACAGGTCGGCAATGCACGAAGCACTTGAGCAGCAAACTATTAGCGTAGCAAAAGCTAATATTCAAGCAACATTATCTGCAAAAACAACTGTGCTGGCTGCAGCAAACCCGAAATTCGGAAGGTTTGACCCTCATGGAATAATGGCAGAGCAGATAGACTTGCCTCCAACACTTATCAACAGGTTTGACTTAATATTTCCGATAAAAGATATTCCAGATCCTGATAATGATGAACGGCTTGCAAAACACATACTACAGCTCCAACAAAACCCTGAAAAGCTGGAACAGGAAATATCATCTGAATTATTAAAAAAATACATTGCTTATGCCAGACAAAACGTGTTTCCTGCACTTACGGAATCTGCATTCAATGAAATAAAAGATTTTTACGTTCAAATGAGGAATCGTGAAAGCACAGATGACAGGGCTGCACGCTCAATACCAATATCAGCAAGGCAACTGGAAGCCTTGGTAAGACTTGCAGAAGCCCATGCAAGAGTAAGATTCTCAGACAAAGTTACAAAAAAAGACGCAAGAAAAGCAATAGAACTTCTTACGTACTGCCTGCTGCAAGTAGGCTTAGACAGGGAAACAGGAAAAATAGACATAGACAGAATAGCAACAGGAATAGGAGCATCCCAACGCGAAAGAATCTATCTTATAAGAGAAATAATGCAGGAACTTGAAGAACAAGTTGGAAAAACAATCCCGCTCGAAGACATTCAAAAACTAGCGCAAGAAAAAGGAATGAGCGCATCTGACGTAGAAGAAAACATAGAAAAACTCAAACGCTCAGGAGACGTATTCGAGCCAAGGTTTGGGTTCTTGTCAAGAGTTTGATTCAACACCAAACCTTTAAAAACCCGTTACTGTTTCTTTTTAATATGAGTTATGAAGAATTACTGAAGCGGGCAAGAAAAGACTTGCCAGAGCTTTCTGAAGAAGTTGCAAGGTTTGAAGTGCCTAAGGTAAGAGGGCATATTCAAGGCAATAAAACTATCATAAGCAATTTTCACCAGATTGCGCAAGCTGTAGGAAGAGACGTTGAACACCTGCTCAAATACGTTCTGAGAGAACTAGCAACTCCAGGCGACTTAACAAGCTCTGCATTGATAGTTGGAACAAAAACTCCTGCTTCAAGAATAAATGAAAAAATACAGCAATATGTGAAAGATTTTGTTATGTGCTCTGAGTGCAACAGACCAGACACAAAACTTGTAAAAGAAGACAAAATCAATTTCATAAAGTGTTCTGTTTGTGGTGCAAAGCATCCGGTAAGAGCAAAACTATGATTCTAACAAAAGTCCATGTTGTTAACGGCAGAAAATTAGTAGCTATTTGCGATGAAGAGCTTATAGGCAAAAAATTTGAAGAAAACGACTTGCAGCTTGACTTAACAGGAAGTTTTTACAAAGGGGAGCAAGTTAATGAAGAAGAATTAAAGAAATTATTAGAGAATGCTTATGTTGTTAATTTTGCAGGTAAAGAGTCTGTTGAGTTTGGAATAAAAAACAGTTTTATAAAGAAAGAGAATGTACTTACTGTTTCTGGTGTGCCGCATGCTCAGGCTTTTGTTATGGAGTAATTAACCAAACCACTTGCCTAAGCCTTCCTGCCGGTCTTTTTCTTTTCCGAAGACTTCTGCTATGCGTTGCTTTGTAAGTTCGAGAACCTGAATTAAGTATGGAGAGACTGTATATTTTTCTGCAAGGCTTACTGCAGGCTCAAGATACTTAGTAACAGTGCCCTCAGATACTGTAAATATAATTCTATTACCGCAATTATCACAATTTCCTGCTAATAATGGGCGTCTGAATTTTTTATTGCATTTAACGCAGCGGAATTGTTGGTTAGAGAACTTTCTCAGATTACCGCGAATGTCTCTGAGCAAATGTTTTTCAACAACAAGCTTTGCTACATCCTGAGAATCAACAGCGCGTATTTTCTCTGCCAGTATCATCTGGCCTTTTAATTTTTCTTCCATTGAAGGAAGAGTTTTGTAAGCACTTAATAAGACGCCAGAGTTTATGTTATCAAGCTCATGAGTATAGCCAATCTCTTCGTATTGTTTTTCAGTATCGAGTCTTGTTCCTAAAAGCTCTATTTTCATGTTAAAAGGCATCTTATATTCAGAAGCAGCTTCGTAAAACTCTAAAGGATACTTCCAAGCTACGTCAAACCTATGCGCCATGTCATCCACTTCTGCTGGGATAATTCTGGGAATGAGAACAAGAGGGGAATCCATTGTTTTTGCCCCTCTTGTATCAGGAAGATATTGCCTTGAAAAATTAAGTAACGCGTCCATTGCAAGAATTACACAAGCTTCATCTCCATCAGCATCGCGTCTCATTGCAGCATGGAATAATGGATGTGCGAGCATTCCTTGTGTTTTTGAAAAACCAATTATTCTGCCAGCAACACCTGCAGATATGTGCGGGGCTAATCCAATTACTAATTGGCCTATCAAATCTTGTTTCTTTTCAACATTATAAAAAGGTTTAAGGCCATAAAGCGTAACAAGAGCTTCGTCGATAAAGTTCGCTATTCGCAACAAAACAGTATCCGCACTGTCTTCAACAGCTTCCGGACTTGAAGGAAGTATAACATCCTGCGGTTTTATTTCAACAATTTGCTCAGGAGAAACTATTGGCTTTCCATGGATATCTTTGGTATAGCCAAACTTAACTATTGTTTCGACAGACGCTCCTATTTCACCAGGCTTGAAATGTGTTATAGGAAGTTCACTCATATCATATCTTGTTGTGCCGTCTTTATTTACAGAAATATTGTGTTTAGCCCGCAATATTCCTTTTAACAGATTTTCCGGGATATGATCACGGTTAGAAGTGCCTCTAACACCTTTGATAAGTTCTGGATATATTCGTTCTTTAAGTTTTTTGCATGCAGAGTTATAATAGTGTTTTATGTCTATGGCTTGTTTAATAAAGGGAGATGGATTGTGAACGCATTGTTTTATTTTACCGCAGATATCACAGTTGAATATTTGCGTAGTTTTTGCATCGCACCGTTCACAAATCTTATAAATAGTATCTTCCTTACAACCATCACAAAAATAAGTGGGGAAATCTGTTACAATTTTTCCTATTTCAAGAGCAGACTGTATTGAACGCAAACGTCCTCCTTGTTCTCCAACCGGAAAGAGAGTGTGTGGATTTCCAATCATTTTACGCATTTTGGCTTTTTCCGGCCTGCCCATTCTTGCTCCAATAAATGTTCCGCATTTATCTCTAAGTTTAATAGAAGAGAGTTTTTTGACAACATCGAGTGTAGTTAACTGCAGATTTTCATCAACAACTTTTTTTTGTTGCTCTATGTTTGTAAGGTTTTCATTAAGGCCTAAAGAAGCTATAAGAGCCATGCTATCCTCAGCTTCAATCACAACAAATTCTCCAGAAACTTTATGAGGAACTCCAAGAAGCTCTAATGTTCTTTTTTCTTCAGAAATTGTTAATACAAGTTTTGAGTCAGAAATTTTTGATTTACCGAGATATAAAATAAGAGATGATAGTTTGTCTGGATTAATTCCATTCCAATAATATGTGTATCTTGGATGTAAAGGAATTTGAAGCTTTTGAGAAATAAGAATTGATTGTTTTGCAGAAGGGGCAGAAGGAAACTTGAAAGATATATATTCATCATACAGTTTTTTAATATCCGGCTCTTCTTCGGCAAGGTTAACATTTTCCAGTTCGCGTTTATGCCACTCTTCACAGTATCCGGCAGGAACTAAAACATGATTGCGGTCGTAAAAATCACCATATCCAACCAGTAAATCACCCAAATAAAGTATTTCAGTGACTTCTTTTGCATATTCTTTGGCTTGGACTTCTGTGTCAAATCTTAAAACACTGCCATCTGCAAGTTTAACAATAGGCCCGTCAATAGATTCGCAAGGAGTAATAGCTGCTGCTTTTCCAGGGCGCTCTACCTTAAGTTGAGTGCCTGTTGCAACATATTTGTCTAAAACAGTTAAAGTTGCAGGGTTAATCCCTGCTGCTGAATAACCACTCATTCTTGTGTGGCCATACCTTAATCTAAAACCACCAACTTGCAAAGGATATGTTAAAACTGGTCTGCCAGCAACCAAATCAGAAATAAAAGTATAATCTGCAATTATTTTTGAAGTTACTTCTTCTGATTTGCTTTTTTTCTTAACTTGCAATTCAATAAATTCTTGAATAAAATCCCAATCAACATTAAACTCATTCTGAATGCGTTTTAGCTCTTTCCATAGTTTTGGCGCTTTAAGAGCAAGCATAGATACTACTAAACAAACCCCTCCGCGTATCTTATTGGTTTCAATCCTTGGCAAGTCTTTGAACTGGCTCACTTCAAGTTTTTCAGTAGGGTTTCCGTCAATTTCAATAGGGCAATTTTTAATGAGGAACTTTATTTCATCGCTGCTTGGCCTGTATTGAAGATTGGTAACACGCTCATGATAATCATCAAGCTCTACAGCAGCTCTGTTCTGCTCTTCAATAGTTGCGTCAAAAGCAGCATACCCGTTTTTTAGCCTAACATAATTTGCAACAACCAAACAAAAGGTCATTGCTGTCCCTCCAGCGCCTCTGATAGGACCAGAAAACATGGCTGAGAAATATTCCTTGCCGTCTCGTGTTTTTTTGATTTTAAGTTCTGTAAAGCCTTCTAACGGAGCTGAAACAACCCCAATAGTAAGGTAAGCAAATCCCGCCCTAATCCCTGTTTGCATGGCTTCCCGCTTATTATCAAATTTGCAGAATTTGTTATTTGCAACTTCGTCTGCTATAACCATAGCAACTTCTAATGTAAGAGCGCCGTATTTTTTCTCTAGCTCTTCAATACGATTAGCTAAACCACTTCCAATTATTTCGGGCTTTATCGCGCTTAGTAAACCTTCAACACGCTCTGCCATGTTTTTAGTCAGAGGAATATCAACTTTTTCTTCAGGATCAAAACCTTTAGAACGGGCTTCATTAGCAACTTCATACAAGTGAGTAAGCTCTGAATCAATTTCAGAAAAATAACGTTCCATTTCAGGAGAAGCTTCTGGCATAAACTAAGAATAAAAGGATTCTTTTTATTGTTTTTGCACTTATTTCCCAAAATTAATGATAGAAGCGTCTCTTGTTTTCAGGTTAATCAAAGGAAGCCGTGCTGGTTGCGGGTTATGACCAAGGCGTTCCTGGAAAGAAGTCATTGATTGCCAGCAGGAACTGTTGACTAACGTTGTTGCTTTGTAATTGGAAACAGAAGTGCGATGGATATGCCCCGCAATAAAAAAATCAGGAACAGGATCTATAAATAAAGCATCATAGTCTAATGTTGGATTAATTAAAGTTGAAGTGTGGGCAGGAGCTAAATGACGGCGCTTCAGCAAGAAATTCATTATTAAGTCTGCTCTTTCATAACCTCCATTCATTCTTATTGAGTCAACGTTAGCAACATAATAATCAAAGCTGTAACCGTGGTAGAGAAGGCAATTAAATCCTGAAAATCCTTCTTTTGCGCCTATTCTTATAGTTGCAGGATTGGAAACAAGCAAAACGTTCTTTAGCTTTGTTAATTCTTGAGAGAATTGGTTATTAAGAGGTGGTTGAGGCTCTGCCATTCTAACAGCATCGTGATTTCCTGGACTAATAACAATGTTAATGTGTTTAGGAATTTCAGAAAGAAGTTTTGTGCAAGTTCCATACTGTTTTTTAATATCAAGTGTTGTAAGTTCTGAGTCTTGATTGTTATAAACACCTATTCCATCAACTATATCTCCTGCAATGAGTATGTATTTTAGCTTCTCTGCAATCTTTTTTTGTTTTTGGTTTCCCGTCTCAAGGTTAACCCAACTTAAAAAACGGTTAAACTCGTCTGGCATAAATTGTTTTGAGCCAAAATGCAAATCTGACATACATGCAAGATACTCTTCATCTGGAGATTTTTTTATGTCAACAGCAGGAATGTCAGGAAAAACTATTTTGTTTACAAATAAAATATCTTTCTTATACACTCCATTAATACCTATTACTTCATCCACAACAAGATCTTTTGCTTCTGGATATAAATCTGGCTTGTTTTTATTCACAAGAACGCGTTGCTTACCTGTACTGTCTTCAAGAGTAATCATGAGATTCTTATTTTTAGTTTCCATTTTTTCATTTATAATACCAATAATAGAAACACTGTTGGAAAACTCACGATTTTTCATTCTGCTAATAGAAGATAGATTTTGTAGTTCTGGCCTGCTTCTTAATAATCGCTCAATAAGCTTGTAGCGAGTATTAAAATAGCCAGTAAAATTGGAAACATCTGCTTTTTCAGGAAGAGTTTTGTAAGAAGATATCACTTGGACATCTTTTAGTTCATTTTCAACTACAGGAGCAATATCATCTATGGTTGGAAGAGCCGCCTTGCCTTTTTCATACATTACTCTAATTTTTTCAATTTCTTTCCAGTTAACGTTTTTAGCGTTTGAAAGAAGCTTATTAGTCTCATTGTCCAAAACCACCAAATCTTTATTTGGATCTATTGATGTGTCTGCTCGCTCAATAAAATCAGGACTAACAAGCACCCCTTTTTTTAACAAATCAGCCACTTTTTTTTTGGCTAATACATTCATTTGTCAAAAAGCTCCATTTTCATCATAAGTTAATTGCGTCCTTAAGAATTTTCCTGACAGCATCTGTCTGAAGAGTTTTTGGCGCAACAATTTCCCTTGTTCTGCCATACCTGCCTTTTGAAATAACCCTTGCTGTTATTATACCCAGCATATCAAGTTCAGATATTATATCAGAAAGCCTTCTTTGAGTTAACGGCCTTAAACCTGTTTTTGTGCATATTTCTTTATAAAACTCGTAGACCGCACCTGTGAAAATCGGATTTTGTTTTCCAACACTTGTTGATATTATTGAAAACAATGCTGCTTGAGCTTGTTTTGGCTGAGTTCTTATTGCATCCAGAATACGGTCTCTATCAATTTTCTCTTCTGCTTCATCAACGTGCCTGGTTGCCACTTTTTTACTGCTTGAGCGGTTAGCAAGCTCTCCTGCGATTCTAAGCAATTCCAATGCCCGCCTGGCATCTCCGTGCTCTCTGGCAGCATATGCTGCACATTTTGGGATAACGCCAGAATCAAGCGTATTTTTAGCAAAACCAAGGTCAGAACGCTCAGTTAAAATGTCTTGAATTTGAAATGCGTTATATGGAGGGAAAAGAAGTTCCTCTTCAGACAGAGAGGATTTAACCCTTGGGTCAAGAGTATCAACAAAATTAAGATCGTTTGATATTCCTATCAAAGATATGAAAGATTTTGAGAGGTCTTCATTTATTCTAGTTAAGTTATAAAGAACTTCACTTCCTGTTTTTTTGGTGAGTTGGTCTATCTCATCTAAAACAAGAATAACTGCTTTTTCAGATTCTTCTACAACATTAAAAAAAATCTTATAAATTTCGTCTGTAGGCAAACCAGTAGCAGGAATTGTTTTGCCAAATTCACGTGAAAGCTGTGCTATCAAACGATATTCGGTATCAGAAACTCTTTTTAATTTGCAGTTGATATAAATTATTTTAAGTGGTATGTTTTTTGACGCCGCTAGCTTAGAGAATCCATCTGTAACATCTTTTATAGATAATGTTTTTCCTGTTCCTGTTTTTCCATATATAAAAAGGTTGGATGGTTTTTCTAATTTAAGAACAGGCGCAAGAATTTTTGCTGTTTGCTCAATAATATCATTACGATGAAGAATTGTTGTTGGTTTGTATGATGGCTGGAAAACTTTCTTATTTACAAAAATGCTTTTCTTTGAAGCAAACCCTTCTAAAAAATTAACAAGTTCTTGTTGCAAACGATACCACCCCTAAATTTCCACTGGAGACCTTGGAGAATTGTGTGCGTGTTTTATTAATATTTGTATAACTGAATGTCTATTTTAAAAAATACGTGTTTTTTTATATGAAACAAAATAAATATCTTCAATATAGAAAACATATTAAACAAATACAAAATAAAAAGACAAAAATACAGATTTCCATAAGAAGGGAAGGGGTGGGTGGATTATTTGTTATTGTGAAGTAACAAATAAATCAAAACCTTTAAAAAGCGGGTTACAACACTAAAATCTTATGTTAATACATAAAAACACACATACACAGTTAAGAGACTTTGGTTTGAATAGTTATGAGTCTAAACTATGGGCTGCCCTTTTATCAAGGGGGGCTGCAACCGCAGGAGAGCTTTCTGATATTGCAAACGTTCCAAGATCTAGAGCATATGATGTTTTAGAAAGTTTAGAGAAGAAAGGATTTCTTGTAATGAAAATAGGAAAACCTATAAAATACTTAGCTGTTGATCCAGAACATGTTTTAGTAAGGGTTAAAAAAAGAATAGTGGAAGACGCAGAAATACAAACACAAATAATTAGCAAGCTTGCAAAAAGTGAGATATTAGACGAATTGAAGCTATTACACAAAACAGGCATTAAAAAAGTAAACCCACAAGAATTTTCAGGTGTCTTTAAAGGAAGAAAAAATGTTTACAATTACATTGAACGTGCTATAAAATCAGCAAAAAAGCAAGTTATTATTCAAACCACTAGCTCTGGTCTTGTTAGAGAAAAAGATTCTTTTAAGTCAGCCCTTAAGAAAGCAAAAGACAATGGCGTAAAGATATTAGTTGCTGCTCCAATGATGCAAGAAAACAAGCAAGCAGCTATTGAATTAAGTAAATACGCAGAAATAAAAGACGCTCAAACAGACGGCAGATTCTACATAATTGACGGAGAAGAAATAATTTTCATGCTTATGAACGATTCAGACGTTCATCAGACTTACGACTCAGCAATATGGGTCAAGAGTCCATTCTTTGTCGCGTCATTAAAGAAGATGTTTTTAACTTCATGGAAGAACATGAAGAAGTTGCAAAACGACTAATATTTAAAACAAAACAGTATACAACAATAAAATGACTTGGCAAACAAACCAAACATTAGCAGAGCAGTACTTTTCTGTTGTAGCTAGTGGAAATTATAGAAACGATTCTACATACCGTACATACAGAACAAAAATAGCAAACACAGGACCAGATATTTCTGCTTTTTTTGAAGAACATGGTTCTTTGGAGGGTTTGGGTGTTACAGGAATTGGTGGAAAAACAAAAAGAGTTTTAGAGTTAATTTTAGGAGAGGGGGTTGAAGCAGCACAACAAACCATATATGGTGAAAGAGTGGATGAAATAAGAGCAAGCGCATTCAGTGGAATCCCAACAGAACCATACGATGAACCTTTTGATCCAAACGGAGAATCCGCACAAGACGATTATTTGGAAAATTAAGAGTAATTTAAATCCTATAAATTTACTTCTCAAAACTTTTATATAACTATCCTTTCTTTATTGTTTTATGAAGCGCAAGCCGATTAAGCAGCTTTTGGAAGAAGTTAGTCGTAACATAACTCCATCTTCTGAAGAGCTTGAACAGGCAGAATCAGCTGCGAACAAGCTTGTTTTGAAACTAAACAAATCCTTAAAGTCTGTAAGCGCAAAAGCAGTTGTCGCAGGCTCTAATAAAAAGCACACGCAACTTAAGAACACGTTTGAAATTGATGTTTTTGTTCTTTTCAATTATAAAAAATATTCAAACAACGACAAAACAATCTCAGATATTCTTGAAGCTAAACTAAAAAAATTATTTAAGAAAATAATAAAATTACACGGAAGCCGTGAATACTTTCAAATTGAAATTAAACCTTACATTTTTGAAATAGTTCCAATATTAAACATAACTTCTTCAAAACAGGCAAAAAACATTACAGATGTAAGCCCTCTCCATGCTAACTGGGTTGCAAAAAAATCAAAAAATAAACTTGTTGAAATAAGGCTTACCAAAGCATTTCTTTCTGCGCTAGGCATTTACGGAGCAGAATCTTACATAAAAGGCTTTTCAGGATATGCTTGCGAAATTCTTACAATATATTATGGCTCGTTTACTAACCTTCTTTCTTCTGTTAAAAAATGGAAAGAAAAACAAATCATAGACCCTGAGAAAGCCTATAAATCCAAAAATCCTTTGTTAGAGCTTAACAAGTCAAAAACAGAAAGCCCGTTGATTCTTATTGACCCTGTTCAGCCAAGTAGAAATGTTACTGCTGCCTTAAATGAAGAAGCTTTCTCTACTTTTAAAAAAGCAGCAGCAAAATTTCTTAAAAATCCCTCTAAAACGTTTTTTACTAAAAAAATCATTACAAAGCAGGATTTAATAGATAAAACTTCTAAAAAATCGCTTTTATTAACCTTAGAATTAACACCAGAAACAAACAAAAAAGACGTTATGGGCGCTGCTATATTAAACAAATATGAAATAATCAAAACCAAATTATCTGAAAACAATTTCAAGATTACTAAATGCTCTTGGGTTTGGAATGAACGAAAGGCTTTAGTCTGGTTCTTCATCAATAAAAAATTTCCAGCGGAAATCGAAGTAAGAAAAGGCCCAAAATTATCTGATAAAGCAAATTCATCAAGGTTCAGAAAAACCCATAAAAACACTTTTGCAAAGAGCAGCAGACTTTATGCCAAAGTGAAAAGAAAATTTCCAACACCGCATTTGCTTGTAAAATTTATTCTGAAACAAAACAATTTTAAAAATAAGATAAAAAACATTGAAGTAGAATGGCATTAGACTTGTTAACTGTTATCTTGTTAAGTGTTTTGCCTATTTCTGAACTAAGAGGAGCTATACCTTACGGCATCATAATAGCAAACTTGAATCCTGTTTTAGTCTTTTTAACAGCAGTGGTATCTAACATAATTATAATTCCTACTATTTTCTTTTTTCTTGATTATGTTCATCAACATTTAATGGGCATTAGACTTTATAATAGTCTTTTTGGAAAGTTTATTGAAAGAACACAACACAAAGCGCAAAACCATATATCTAAATACGGGTATTTGGGATTAGTTCTTCTTGTTGCTATCCCTTTACCAATAACAGGCGCGTATACAGGGACATTGGCAGCATGGCTTTTTAACATGAAAAGAAAAAAATCATTACTTGCTTTATCATTTGGCGTGGTCATAGCAGGCAGTATAGTAACTGCGCTGGTTCTGAGCGGGATAGAAGCAAGCATATTCCTAAACAACAGATTAATCAATTAAGTAAACTTTTCCTTTATAAATAACTACTTCTACCTTGTTACTTAAAACTTTTCTCGGATTTTGTACAGAAACACTTTGATAATCCTCAGGGTTGATAACTTCCAGATTAGGATGAGTTTTTGAAATTACTGTTTTGTTTTTTTCTAGTATTTCATATCCTTTTTTCTGATCTACTGTTCTTTTTTTTCCATTCATAAGATTTTTACCAACTATTTTTTTTCCTATAGAGGTGATAGAAACCACTTTTTCATCACAAGCTAAAATATCTCCTTTATTGAATGGAAAAATGCGATATAAAATTGAAGCCCTGTAAACAACCCGCCCTTTTTTCTTGCTTTTTCCGAATATCTTTTTTGATAAAGTAAGTTTTCCGCCAAACCGCTTAACAAGCAAATTACCAAGAGCACTTGCATATTTCCACGAGCTTATGTAATAATCTATCCCCCCTTTTGTTCTTTTCTTTTTAGACAAGTCTGCTTTATGAGTGTCTTTTAAACTACTTTCTATAAACTTTTCAATTTCTGATTTTCTTGGGCGTACTTGAATAATCGCCTCATAGTAACCAATGTTCATAAAAAAGGAAAAAACCGATAGCTTTTTATTTCTTTCCTGAAATCCATTATTAATGAAAAAAATCCTAAAGAAAGTATGGCATTTCATATGGGAAGATAATAGTGTTTTTAGCTGGGTTGTTAACATAATTTTGGCTTTTATACTGATAAAATTCCTTGTTTATCCAGGCCTTGGATTTTTGCTTGTTACATCAAATCCTGTTGTCGCGGTAGTGAGCGGAAGCATGGAACATGATAATCAATTTGATGATTGGTGGAGGGCTAAAGAAAAATTTTACACTAATTTCAGCATTAAAAAAACAGATTTTGAGACTTTTCAGTTTAATAACGGCTTCAATGAAGGAGACTTAATGATTCTTAAAGGCAAAAACCCAAATGAATTTAAAATCGGAGAAACTATTGTTTTTCAGGGAAGTGGAAGAGACCCTATTATTCACAGAATAATCTCTATAAAAGAAATTAACGGAAAATATTTTTTTTCAACCAAAGGAGACAATAATGATAAGCAACTTGCCTATGAAAAGAACATATCTGAAGAACAAGTAATAGGCAAAGCAGTACTAAGAATCCCTCTTCTCGGATATGTAAAAATAATATTCACAGAAACAGTTAATACTTTGTTGAACGGTGCTTGAAATGTTTTGTGAGAAATGCGGCTCAATTTTAATGCCTAAAAAAGGCAGCAAGAATACTGTATGTAACTGCGGCCATGTAAATAAGAAGAGCGCGTCATTAAAAGAAAAAATTAAGCAAACTTCTCAAAATATTGAAGTGGTAAACAAAGAAACAGAAACATTGCCAACAATTGAAGCAGACTGCTCAAAATGCGAAAGCAAAGAAGCGTATTATTGGACAATGCAGACAAGAGCTGCTGATGAAGGAGAAACAAAATTTCTAAAATGCAAGAAATGCAATCATACTTGGCGTGATTATGGATAATTATTTCTTATTATTGTTCTTTTTCTGGAAGAACTCCTCTAAATCAACACCATCTCCCTTATTTTCTTTTTCCTCATCTCCTTCTTTTTCTTCCCCTCTTGAAATAAAATAAAAAACAAGAAGCGTAATTATCGAAACAATTAAAGCAGCTATGATATAAAATGTATTGTTTCTTGAATCAGTTTCCTCTACTTCTTCAGCCAAGCCACAACCAGTTGCGTCAGTTACAAAACATCTGCAACTTTCCTCTTCGTCAAGATAACAATTAAACCAATACTCTCCTGAAACCCGCTCTTTACATTCATAAGTTTCTTCACAACTTTTTTCTGTATCAATAATACTCCCTTCTGTTTCTACTATTTCTGACTTTTCACTAATTTTTTCTTCTTCTGGTAACTCTTCAGGCACTTCAATTTCCTGTAGTGCTTCTTCTCCTTCAAAAATTCCACCAAATTGAGTTGAAAAATAGAAAAATAATCCAGCAAACACGATAACCAACACAAGACTCCCAATTAAAAGAAATTTTCCAATACCAAAACCTTTCTTCTTTTCCTCTTCTTTTAGAAATTCAGAAACACTAAACTTTGTTTTTTTCACTTCTTTCTTAGGAACATCTTCTTCTTTAAAAAAATCGGAAACACCTTTCCCTATCTTTGAGAAAACTCCTTGTCCTGCGCTTCCTTTTCCTTTATCAACTTTCTTTAAATCCAACTTAACTTTAGCAAGTTCTTTTTCAAATTTTGTATTTGTATGGTCAAGCCCGACATCTAAACGATTCTGAACAACTTCTGCAACTTTTTCTATACCTACCTTTAAAGCGTCAATTGACTTAGAAACTTTTTTTACATCCGAGCCTATTTTATCTATGTCATTCAAGGAAGCTGCACGTTTTGCTAAAGAATTCAATCGTTCTTCTATGTTTAATACGTCAGTAGAAAGCTTTCCAGTAGAACTTGTTTCTTCCAACTTTAGAAGCTTTTTATTCACTTCTTTTTTTGTCACATAATCAGACAAATCAATCTCACTAACAGAACTGTCAAGAAGACTCCTGATAGAGTTTAATTCTTTTTTCAATTCCTCTGATCTTCTATCAAAAGACTCTTTATTAACAGAGCTTTCCTTCAAATCCCCAACTTCTTTCCCAAGCGTTTTTTCAAGCAAATCAAACTTTTTTTGATTCTCACTCTTATGGCTTTCAAAACTTTGTCTTTGAGCTGTTAGTGTTTCTGTATTATTTGAAACTTCTTCCTTCGAAGGAGCAATTTTTTCAAAATCTGCAATTCTTTTATTAACCTTGGTTATTTTTAATTTCGTAGCTTCTAATGCCTTATTTGTGAGCATAACTTCTTTTAGTGATGAAAAATCACTCAGCAATTTGTTTAATTCTTCGTTAAACTTCTTAGCACTTACAGTAGAACCTTCCAAAGCCGAAAGTTTTCCTCTTAGTTTTCTTACTTCTTTAATTTCTGAACTTAAATCGTCTTGCCTGGAAATCTTTTTACCAAGATTCTTAATTTTAACGTCAACTTCCTTTAACTCATCATCGTATCCAGAATAAGTGTCAATATTTGTTTCAAGTTTATCAAGCCTTTCTCCTAACCTTTTAATGAAATTATAGAATTCGTCTTTTGCAAGAACTGTTTGAAGCTTTCCGCTGAGTTCTTCGATTGCAACTAGTTCACGATTTACAGAACGCTTTAAATTGAAAATGTCTTCCTTTACCCTTGAGAATCCTTTTTCTACATCGTCCTGAAATGCTATAACAACCACCCCTAAGTGTATTAATTTAAAAGTAGCAACATAGATATATAAAGTTTTTGGTGGTTTTTAACTACTTTTCTCTAACGCTTCGATCGCCGGAAGCTTTTTTCCTTCTAGAAATTCTAACATTGCTCCGCCTCCTGTAGAAGTGTGAGTGAATTTTCCTTCAACTTTGGCTTTTCTGGCAGCAGAAATAGTATCGCCGCCTCCTATTAGTGTAGTTGCCTTGGATTTTTCTATGCTTTTTGCTATTTCTATGGTTCCTTTTGCAAAATTATCCATCTCAAACACGCCCATAGGGCCATTCCAGACAATTGTATTGGCTTTTTTTAATTCAGATGAAAATAACTTAACTGTTTCAGGACCAATATCAAGACCTAACCAGCCATTTTCGATATTATCTATGGAAACTGTTTTATTTTTCGCTTTTGCATCCATTTTGTCAGCAATAACTACATCGACCTGTAAAACAATCTTTCCGCTTTTCAACAATTTTTTAGCATTTTCAATAAAATCATTTTCTACTAAGCTTTCACCAACACTTATGCCTTGAGCCTTTAAAAAAGTAAAAGCCATTGCTCCTCCAATTAGTATTTTATCAACTCTTTTTAGCAAGTTCTCAATTAGTTTGATTTTATCAGAAACTTTTGCACCGCCAAGAACAGCTATGAATGGTTTTTTTGGATTTTCCAGCAAATTATTTAACGCGTCAATTTCTTTTTCTAAAAGAATCCCTGCGCATGAAGGTAACAATTTTGGCAATAAAGTCATAGACGAGGTATCACGGTGAGAGCTTGAAAAAGCATCATTGACATAAATTTCTCCATAACTAGCTAATTTTTTAGCAAACTTAGTATCTTTCTCTTTCTCTTCTTTGTAAAACAAAACATTTTCAAGAAAAACAATTTCACCATCTTTCATATTATTAACAACAGCTTCAACTTTATCACCAACACATTCGTCAAATGCTTTAACATTTACTCCAACAAGTTTAGAAAGCTTAGCTGCGGTTTTCTTAACACTTAAACGTTCAACTCGCTTTCCTTTTGGTCTCCCGATTTTCGTTAAGAGTATTAATTTAGCTTTTTTCTTAAGCAAATACTTAATTGTTGGCAAGCCGTCTATTATTCTGGTGTCGTCTGTTATATCCCCATCTTCGTCAACAGGAACATCCATACCTACTCTTACAATAACCTTTTTCCCAGAAACATCAATGTCTTTCAATGTCTTAAACATTTAAATCCTCTACAGCTTTCATTGCCTGCAAAAGCAAGTCTTCCTTGAATGCAGGAGCCATTATTTGCAAGCCAACTGGAATATTATCGATTTTTCCACAACTTACAACTCCTGCGCAAATACCTGCAAGGTTAGCAGGAATAGTAAAAGCATCATAAGCATACATTATCTTTGGCTCGCTTATGCGGCCTCCAATTTTGTGAGGAAGCATAGGAGTTGTAGGAGCAATAATAACATCAACTTTTTCAAAAGCTTTTTCAAAATCTTTTTTTATGAATTTGCTTATTGCAAGAGCTTTCCTGTAATACTTGCCTTCATATTCAGATTTAGATATTTCTTTACCGCCTAAGATACGCCGAAGAACTTCCTCTCCGCAATATTCTTCTATTTTTTTCCCATAAGCTCTGCCGTCAAACTTTCTTGTTCCTGAAAAGAATTCAACATAAACCAAGGGGTAATAAGTCTGAATTGCAAGATGTATGTATTTTAAATTTACGTTAATCATCTTAGACTTTGTAGTGGCAGCCATCGAAGTAGCTGCGTCTTTTATTTTATCATAAATCCTTTTATCACTGCATAATCTTTCAAAATCACTGCCCAAGCCTATTTTTAAATTCTTCAGTTTTTTCTTAATAATAGCAGTATACGAAGAAACAGGTTTATCAAAAGTAGTGGCATCATACTTGCTTTTTCCACTGATTACTTCCATCATTAAAGCGCTTCCATAAACATCATTGCTTATAGGACCTATCTGGTCAAGACTCATAGCTAAGTCAACACTTCCAAAACGGGAAACTCTGCCGTAACTTGGTTTTATTCCTACAACTCCGCAATGAGACGCAGGATTTCTGATAGAACCTCCAGTGTCTTCGCCAAGCGATAAGTCACACATTCCAGCAGCCACTGAAGCAGCGCTGCCAGAACTAGAACCACCAGGAATTCTTCCAGGCGCAGCTGGATTATCTGTTGGCCCAAAAACACTGGATTCGCCTGAAGCTCCGCAAGAAAATTCGTCCATGTTAGCCATTCCAATGATTATTCCATCTTCTTCCTTTATTTTCTTAATCACATCAGCGTCAAACGTTCCACTATAATTCTCCAAAGTTCTGGAAGCGCAAGTAAGAGGCAAATCAAGAACAGAAATGCAGGACTTAACAGATATGGCAAGCCCTGCAAGCTTTCCAGCTTTCTTCTGCTTTATCTTTTTATCAACAGCAGCAGCTTCTTTCAAAGCGTTTTCATTGACATTAAGAATAGCGTTTACGTCTTTATTTTTAGCTTTGATTACCTGAAGAAAATTGCGTATATTCTCAACAGCAGAAAGCTCCCCTTTTTTTATTTTGGATAATTTAGTTTCTAGCATTTTTCTATTTCATGACATCAGTCTTCAAATGCAGCTCTTTTAACTGCTTTTCATCAATGTCTGAAGGAGAGCCGTCCATAGGACACTCTGCTTTTTTGTTTTTTGGGAAAGCGATTACCTCGCGGATATCATTAAAACCAAGCATTAAAGCAACTGTTCGGTCAAAACCCCAACCAATGCCTCCATGAATCGGTCCGCCGTATTTGTATGCTTTGAGCAAGAAGCCAAACTTGCTTTCAGCCTCTTTTTCTCCTATTCCTATGACTTTAAGAACGCGTTCCTGCAATTCTGGATTGTTTATCCTGATAGAACCAGAGCCAAGCTCAATTCCATTCAGCACTAAATCGTAAAGTTGTGCATATACTTTTCCAGGATCTTTCTCCAGGAACTTAATGTCCTCGGAACGAGGCATGGTAAACGGATGATGGGTAGGATCCCAACGCTTCTCATCTTCATTCCAGTCAAACATTGGAAAATCAACAACCCAGCAGAATTTAAACTCTTTTGAGTCAATTAACTTGAGTCTTTGAGCTAGCTCTACCCTTAGTTTGCCAAGCACATCAGCAACTACTTTAGGCTTGTCTGCAACAAAAAACAAAACACTGCCTTTTTTTGCCTTTGCTTTTTGCAATAATTGTTTTTGAATAGGTTTACTGAAGAATTTAACAATTGAAGAATCTAATCCAGATGAAGTTACTTTCATCCATGCTAGCCCTTTAGCTCCATTTTCCTGAGCCCATTTAATCAAGTCATCAATTTCATTCCTGCTGAAATCTTTTTCTGCAACAATGCATTTTACTTGTTCAGCACCTGAAAATACCTTGAAGTCAGATTTCTTTACAACATCAGTAACATCCACTAGTTCCATCCCAAAACGCAAGTCTGGCTTATCTGAGCCATACTTGTCCATAGCATCCTTGTAAGTCATTATCGGAAATGGTTTGCTTTCTTTTTTGCCTGTTACTGTTTGAAGAACATGCTTACAGCAACCTTCAACTAATTCCATTACATCATTTTGCTCAACAAAGCTCATTTCCAAGTCAATCTGAGTGTGCTCTGGCTGTCTGTCCTGGCGCAAATCCTCATCCCTCAAGCATCTGGCAATTTGGTAGTATCGGTCAAAGCCGGCTATCATTAAAATCTGCTTATAAAGCTGCGGACTTTGAGGAAGAGCATAAAATTTGCCTGGATTAACGCGAGAAGGAACAACATAATCGCGAGCACCTTCAGGGGTGC
>CEQE01147033.1_pt1 | contig 30484 bp, 26 predicted proteins | sample 356201 | NCBI WGS metagenome assembly CEQE01 (sample SAMEA2619970, study PRJEB7988) | marine metagenome | biome: marine biome (ENVO:00000447); feature: mesopelagic zone (ENVO:00000213) & marine oxygen minimum zone (ENVO:01000065); material: "saline water (ENVO:00002010), including plankton...
CTTTAACTCCCAAAACTGTAAACCATGTCTATGGTAAGACACTCAAAAATAAAAACGGAGGATGGTAAAATGAGTAATATTCTTGGATTAGATTTGGGACCCAATTCAATTGGTTGGTCGATAATTAATACCGACCGCAAAGAAATAATTGACGCAGGTGTTCGTATTTTTCCTGAAGGTGTTGAAAATTATGGCAAAGGAGGACAGCAGGAATCTAAAAACGTTGCACGACGCGTTGCCAGGGGTATGCGAAAACAAAATAACCGATATAGAATGAGGAGGGATTATGTAAGACACATTTTAAAGGATTTAAAAATGTTCCCTTCCGAAAAGGAAGCAGAAAAATCATTCTTTAAGATTGATCCCTATGAAGTAAGAAAAAAAGGGGTGAAGAAAAAATTATCTCTTTTGGAGTTTGGCACCGCCTTAATTCACCTCAACAGTCGAAGATGCTTTAAATCCAATAGAAAAACTGATTCAGGTGATACAACAAAAATACATAAAGGAGGTGATGGTGTCTTAGGAATTTCTGAAACAGAAAAAGCAATAAAAGAAGGCAAGTTTAAAACATTAGGTGCGTATCTAGCAAGTCTCAATCCTGGTGAAATTAGAAGACGCTCGAGATATACAAAACGTAAAATGTATGAAGATGAATTCAATATTTTGTGGGATTGCCAGAAAAGGTATCATAAAAACACACTTACAAATAAAAACAGGGTAAAATTGCTCAACGCAATATTTTTTCAACGGAAACTGAAATCACAAAAACATACTGTAGCTAAATGCACTTTTGAACCTAAGAAAAAATGTGCGCCGAAATCATCACCAGTTTTTCAGTATTACCGTATTCTTGAGCAGTTGTCTCGGTTAAGGATTTCAACTGAAACGAGACATTCTGAACCTCTGACTCAGGATGAAAAAGATAAACTGATTGCGGAACTTTTGAAGGCCGAATCCAAAAGTTTCACTCAGATTTCAATAATTTTATCATTACCGAAGGATACACATTACAACCTTGAACATGAGAAAAAATTGAAGGGGCATAGTACTTTTACCCGAATAAGAAAAGCAATAGGGAAAGATAAATTTTCTCAATTGAATGAAGATGAAAAAATAACATTATGGCACAATATATATTTTGCTGAGGATACTGAATGGCTGGAAAAATATGGTGAAAAAATTGGTCTTACTGAAGAAAGTGCAGCAAAGTTAGCAAAAGTGACTTTGGAAAAAGAATATTGTAACTTAAGCCAAAAAGGGATGAAAAAAATGATCCCGCACCTTGAGAAAGCATTTGATGAATACGGTGAACCAATGACTTATGATAAAGCGGTAAAACTTGCGGGATATCATCATAGCGAAGTAAGGGATAAAACAGGAAGTTTAATGAATTTGCCAAATCCAGAAAATATACGAAACCCTATTGTTCAGCAGACACTCTTTGAACTGAAAAAGGTGGTGAATGCATTAATTGATGAATATGGAAACCCTGAATGCATTAAAGTAGAGTTGGTGAGAGAACTTAAACTTCCCAGAAAACGAAGAGAAAAGATATTCAGGGAAAATTTAAACCGTAAACATGATCATGAAGAAATAAGGACTAAGTTAATTGATCTTGGAATTTTTGAACCTTCAAGGGATGATGTAATCAAATATAAACTTTGGAATGAATGTGATAGGACTGATGTTTACACAGGAAAAAAGATTCAATCTGTTTCACAACTCTTTAATGGGGAATATGAAGTTGAACATATCCTGCCCAAAAGCAGGAGTCTGGATGATTCATATATGAATAAAACACTATGCCACAAAACTGTTAATGCAGAAAAAGGTAATCAAACACCCTGGGAAACATGGGGTGAAACATCAAAATATGATGATATTATTCAACGTGTTGAAAAACTTGTTAAGGAAGGAAATTTTCCATATCCAAAATACAAAAGGTTCCTAACAAAGCAGTTAAAGGAAGAAGATTTCATCAACCGGCAACTGGTGGATACAGCGTATATTGCTACAGAAGTAAGAAAATACCTTTGGAAAATCTGCAAGGATGTGCAAGGTGTCCCTGGCATAGCAACTGCCAAATTAAGGTGGTTTTGGGGGCTTGATTCAATTCTCTCTCTTGAAGAAAATGTTAAAAACAGAGAGGATCACAGACACCATGCTGTAGACGCTATTGTGGTCGCCTGTACTGAAAGAAAATTCATACAGAAATTCAGTACATATCATCATTTTAACAAAGATGTAAAGAAGGAAAATTTCCCCAAACCATGGGTGAAATTTAGGGCAGATGCCGAGGAAGTGATTAATAGAATACTTGTTTCACATAAAATAAAAAATAATGTAAGAGGTAAACTGCACAAGGAAAGTTATTATGGACTTGTCCGGGACAGAAATAGTGAACCGAAAACAGATGAAAAAGGACAAAAACTCTATGCAAAATCGAAACCGGCTACCCGCTTAACTAAAGCAGAAATTAAAAAGATACCCGATAAAGTTGTCCGCGAAGTAGTGGAAGAATGGTATTCATTAAAAAAGGATGACAGAACTGAATACCCAGTACTGCCGGATGGCACTCTGGTAAAACGGGTAAGGATACACGATGTACATTCAAATGTAGTTGAAATAAACCCAGGTGTTTTTGTTGAACCGGGAAGTAATCACCACATGGTTATTTTTGAAAATATCAAAACCGGCAAAAGAAAGGGGAAAGTTATATCACTATTTGAAGCGGCTCAAAGAAAAAGAAAGAAACTGCCAATAGTTGATAAAACACCTGAAGAAGGATGGAAGTTTGTGATGACTCTTTCAATAAATGAAATGGTCATTATTCATGATAATGCAGAGGAGATAGAATCAAAGATTGACGATTTGAAGTGGGTGAATAAACATTTATACCGTGTTCAAAAAATTAACGCAACTGGTAGAACATTTTATAGACAACATACTGTTGCAATTTTAAAGGATAAAGAAAATAATGAACCAGGAATGCAAGAAGGTTCCCCAAACAAGAAAAGAGGAAGAAAAGTAGTAATAAATAATCTTGGGAAATTAGAATTCTTAAATGATTAAAAGAACATTATATTTTGGTAATCCTGCTGAACTCAGGGTTAAAAATAAGCAGTTAAGAATTATTCAGGAAAAAGGTGAAAAAACAACCCCCATTGAAGACATTGGTGTTGTTGTTCTCGATCACTACGGTGTTACAATTTCATACTCTGCGTTGAAAGAATTGGCAGACAATAATACATCTATCATTACCACAAATGATTCACACATGCCGGCTGCCATGATGCTGAATCTTAATGGTCATAGTGGGCAAGGTGAAACTTTCAGAGCTCAATTATCTGTTTCAGAACCCCTCAAAAAACAGTTATGGAAACAGACGATTCAGGCAAAATTAAAAAATCAGTTATTGCTTCTGAAACAGCTTGGTTTACCTGAAAAGCATATTCAAAATTTGGTTAACAAGGTGCAATCCGGTGATGCTGGCAACCTTGAAGCACAGGCGGCAAGGTACTACTGGAATAATCTATTTGATCCTGTTCAGTTCAAGCGATACCGTCAAGGCAAACCCCCTAACAATTTATTGAATTACGGTTATGCCATTTTGAGAGCCGTAATATCGAGATCGTTATCAGGGTCAGGATTGCTCCCTGTCATCGGAATACACCATAAAAGCAAATATAATCCATTTCCGTTAGCAGATGATATAATGGAACCGTACCGTCCTTTTGTCGATGAAATTGTATGGAATCTTGCAATGAACGAATATGACATAACCATTTTAACGACCGATATTAAACGTGAATTGCTTACCATACCAAATCTCCCAGTAATGATGAAAAATGAAACGAGGCCACTGATGATTGCCGCTTCGCACACCACAGCTTCACTACAAAAATGTTTCACTCGTGAAGCCAAAACAATTCTTTTTCCTAAACTATGTGGCTGAATCCATATCGTGTTATGTGGTTAATGGTTTTTTTTGATCTTCCTACGGGGGAAAAAATAGACAGGAAAAATTATACAAAATTTCGTAAGGGTATCATGCAGGACGGCTTCACGAAAATGCAGTATTCTGTTTATCTTAGGCATTGTGCCAGCAGGGAAAATGCTGAAATCCACTGCAAACGTGTAAGAAGCATTCTACCTCCGAAAGGTTTGGTGAGTATTTTGCGAGTAACGGACAAACAATTTGAGAAAATAGAAACATTCGAAAAACGAAAATCCATTCCACCTCCTACCGGGGGTCAGCAGCTTGAAATGTTCTGATAGGATCAAAAAAACAGGATTCATTTCCTATTAATAAATAATAAAGGGGCCGATTTTTCAGCCCCTTATTCTTTTATTTGACTTTATTAGTGAAGTTACACTGTCACTAATTTAAGTCGCCCAGTCTTTTCAGCCAATCACAACACTAATACGGGAACAAGCCTTTCTCTTGAAAATTTAAGTCGCCCAGTCTTTTCAGCCAATCACAACTTCGACTTCTGGCTCTTTAACGTCAGCCATAATTTAAGTCGCCCAGTCTTTTCAGCCAATCACAACTGCCTTTTGGTTGCTGTTGAGTCTTTGATGAATTTAAGTCGCCCAGTCTTTTCAGCCAATCACAACGGGCTAAGTTGTGCTTACTATTTTGATGTAAATTTAAGTCGCCCAGTCTTTTCCCGCCAGAGGCGGACAGGCAGCCAATCAATACATTCCTCCCAGTTACCCCGCTGAAACCATTGCAGGAAGACAGCTACCGCACACCCCGCCTGTACAAAGAATCCTTCGGAAATTACGAAGTCAGGCAGGCAGTTACCATTCATCAAGTAAATTGCAAATAATTATTTGAATGCTCTATTTGGGTAAATAACTTATAGGTTGCCCAAAATGAAGCAGTTAAACGAAAATATTGTTGTTCAAGGCGCCCGCGAACACAACCTTAAGAATATTAATGTAAAAATCCCACGGAATAAATTTGTCGTAATTACGGGTCTTTCCGGTTCGGGCAAATCGTCCCTCGCCTTCGATACCATTTATGCGGAAGGCCAGAGGCGGTATGTGGAATCCCTTTCTGCTTACGCCCGGCAGTTTTTAAGTTTAATGGAAAAACCGGATGTGGATTACATTGAAGGACTTTCTCCAGCCATCTCCATCGAGCAGAAAGCATCTTCCCGAAATCCTCGTTCGACTGTTGGCACAGTAACAGAAATCCACGATTATCTCCGCCTTCTTTATGCCCGCATTGGAAAACCCTATTGCTGGAAGTGCGGAGATACCATCCAGCGACAGACGGTCCAGCAGATTGTGGATACAGTCCTGAAATTTCCGGCAGGGTCACGGCTGCAGGTGCTGGCTCCGGTGGTCCGCGGAAGGAAGGGTCAGTTCAAGGAAGTGTTCAAGGAAGTTGCGAGGGAAGGATTTCTTCGGGTGCGTGTGGATGGAAAAATGAAGGAAGTGGCCGGGAGGATTACCCTCCACAAAGAAAAGAAGCACGATATTGAGGTGGTGGTTGACCGGCTGGTTATTGATGATGAAATCAAATCCCGCCTGACAGATTCGGTGGAATTGGCGCTGAAAATCGGATCGGGGCTTGTGATGATTAATTTTCTTCCCCACGATATTCATATTTTCAGCGAGCACTACGCTTGTCCAAAATGCGAAGTGAGTATGGAGGAATTATCTCCGAGAATGTTTTCCTTCAATTCTCCCTATGGCGCCTGCAAAACTTGTGACGGTCTCGGATCGCATATGGAAATCAATGCAGACCTCGTAGTGCCGGATAAAAAGAAATCGCTCATTCAGGGCGCTATTGTTCCGTTAGGCGAACAGCCCCGGGGAAGCTGGTACAGCGCCATCCTTAAGAGTTTGGCTAAACATTATGGTTTCAGTTTTGCTACACCGTGGCATAAGCTTCCCAGAGAGGTTAGAGAGGGGCTGTTGTGGGGGACAAAGGGAAAAACCATCGTTATGCAGTATAAGTCAAAGCGGTTTTCGGGAGAATATTCCGGCGGATTTGAAGGCGTTGTTCACAATCTTGAGCGGCGGTATCATCAGACACGGTCAGGCAGCATTCGCCAGTGGATTGAACAGTTTATGAGCATGCAGCCGTGCCCGGAATGCAAAGGCGCCCGGCTGAGGGAAGAGAGTCTGTCTGTAAAAATCGGCGAATTGTCCATCGGCGAATTGTCGCGAAAATCTATAAAGGATATAGGCAAATTCTTTGATTCACTGAAGCTGTCAAAACCTGAACAAACAATAGCTAAACAAGTGCTGAAGGAAGTGAGGGAACGGCTTCAGTTTCTCATGAATGTGGGATTGGATTATCTGACTCTTGATAGAGCGGCTACCACTTTGTCGGGTGGTGAGGCGCAGAGGATTCGTCTGGCAACACAGATAGGCTCCCAACTAGTGGGGGTGCTGTACATTCTGGATGAGCCATCTATTGGTCTGCACCAGCGGGATAACAAACGCCTCATCAGTACGCTTGAAAAATTGCGGAATCTTGGCAACACGGTGCTGGTGGTAGAGCACGACCGCGAAACCATCGAACGGGCGGATCATCTGGTGGATTTGGGTCCCGGCGCAGGAGATGCGGGTGGCAAGGTCATTTTTGAGGGACAGCCATCCAAAATCGGATCTGCGAAAGATTCCATCACAGGTCGCTATTTATTGGACAAAAAAAGGATTGAAATTCCCCATGAACGCGGGAGCGGATCAGGTAATCATGTAAAAATAATTGGTGCTGAAGGGAATAATCTCAAATCAATTAATGTGGAATTTCCATTAGGGAGATTCATTTGCGTTACGGGTGTGTCGGGTTCCGGAAAAAGTACGCTCATTAATGAAACGCTTTATCCTATTATCGCCCGGGAAATGCATTCATCCAGAAAAGTTCCATTGCCACATGATTCTGTTGAGGGACTTCTTTATCTTGATAAAGTGATTGATATTGACCAGTCTCCTATCGGACGCACACCCCGATCAAATCCCGCTACGTACACAGGTGTTTTCACTTATATCAGGGATCTTTTCGCAAAACTGCCTGAATCAAAAATCCGTGGTTACAAGCCCGGGAGATTCTCATTCAATGTGAAAGGAGGCAGGTGTGAATCGTGCCAGGGGGATGGCATTATAAAAATCGAGATGCACTTTCTGCCGGATGTTTATGTTCAGTGCGAGGTGTGCAAAGGTTCCCGGTACAACAGGGAAACGCTGGAAATCACTTACAAAGGCAAATCCATCGCGAAAATTTTAAGTATGACAGTTGAAGAAGCGGTGGATTTTTTCAAAAACATTCCTCAGATTAAGCGCAAGCTAAAGACCCTAAAAGATGTCGGATTGGGCTATATCCGGCTGGGTCAGCAGGCAACAACCCTATCTGGCGGGGAGGCACAACGGGTTAAACTTTCGACCGAATTATCAAAAATCGGTACAGGCAGAACACTCTACATACTTGATGAACCAACTACCGGACTTCATTTTGAAGATGTGAGAATGCTTTTGGAAGTTCTGAACCGGCTTGTGGAAAAAGGAAATACCGTAATAGTCATTGAACACAACCTTGATGTCATTAAAACTGCCGATTGGATTATTGATCTTGGTCCCGAAGGAGGTGACGATGGCGGTAAAATCATTGCACAGGGGACACCCGAAACAGTCAGTAAAATAAAAAAATCTTATACAGGGCAATTTTTAAAACCGATACTCAATGGAAAAAGTTGAAATAAAAACCGATCTGAATACACTTTGTATTAACACCATTCGGTTTTTGGCGGTTGATGCAATAGAAAAAGCGAATTCAGGTCACCCCGGAATGCCCATGGGCGCCGCTCCCATGGGGTATGTACTTTGGACAAAATTTCTGAAACACAATCCAAAAAATCCAAAATGGTTTAATAGAGACCGGTTTGTCCTTTCTGCCGGGCACGGCTCCATGCTTCTGTACAGTTTACTACATCTAACGGGCTACGATTTATCTCTCGATGACATTAAAAATTTCCGTCAGTTGAAAAGCAAGACACCCGGACATCCTGAGTATGACCTGAGTTACGGTGTTGAGTGCACTACCGGTCCGCTGGGGCAGGGATTCGCCATGGGAATCGGAATGGCAATGGCGGAAAAATTTCTATCCGAACGGTTTAACAGGAAAGGATTTCCCATCGTTGATCATTCCACATACAGCATTGTTTCTGATGGTGATCTCATGGAAGGTGTCTCCTCTGAGGCAGCTTCTTTAGCGGGACATCTCAAGCTGGGGAAAGTGATTTACCTGTATGATGACAATGAAATTTCCATTGATGGTTCCACAGACCTTGCATTTACGGAAGATCCCTGCAGGCGGTTTGAGGCATACGGATGGCATGTTCAAAAAGTGGAAGACGGGAATGATCTCAACGCTATCTCTTCTGCCATTGAAGACGCTCAAAGGGAAACATCCAAACCGTCGCTTATTGCCGTCAGGACACACATTGGTTATGGCAGTCCCAAACAGGATACGGCATCAGCCCACGGTGAACCACTGGGTTTAGATGCCGTGAAAGCAGCAAAAGAGAACCTGGAGTGGCCTCTGGAACCGCTGTTTCACATTCCGGAGGATGTGCTGAATCGTATGCGGGGAGCGGTCGAAAATGGTGTACAGAAAGAGGAGGAATGGAGCGAATTGTTTGGGCGGTACAAAGGTGCTTTTCCAAAAGAGGGTGGAGAGTTGGAGAGTTGGAGAACTGTACAAAGGACTCTGCGAGGGGAAATGGATAATGAGTGGTTGGATGGATTGTTGGAATTTGGTTCTAGTGATTCCCCTATTGCAACTAGGGCTGCATCGGGGAAGGTGTTGAACCGGCTATCGGATAAGATTCATAATCTGGTGGGCGGTTCTGCTGACTTGGCGCCATCAAATAAAACGATTCAAACCACAAAGGAAAAATTTGGATTTAACGGTAAGTGGGGACATAATATTCATTTTGGCGTCCGCGAGCACGCCATGGGTTCTGTCACAAACGGTATGGCGCTTCACGGAGGAGTAATCCCATACAGCGGTACATTTCTCGTTTTTTCCGATTACATGCGGCCTGCCATTCGTCTGTCGGCTCTGATGAAGATTCAAAACATATTTGTTTTCACTCATGATTCCATCCACCTTGGCGAGGATGGCCCCACTCATCAACCCATTGAGCACCTCATGTCTCTAAGAACCATTCCAAATCTCCGGGTTATCCGTCCTGCAGATGCCAACGAAACTGCTGTTGCCTGGCAACTTGCACTGGAACACTCCGGACCGACCGTTCTCATTTTTACCCGCCAGAAACTGCCTGTATTTGAAACAACAAACTACCCCATTATAGAAGGAGTGCCAAAAGGTGCCTATGTTTTGTTTGAAACGGGAAATCAACCTGACATCATTCTCGTTGCTACCGGCTCGGAAGTCCACCTCGCAATTGAATCAGCAAAGGAACTTAAAAAGCAGGGAATCAACTCAAGAGTGGTTTCTTTGCCGTGCTGGGAATTGTTTGATGAGCAATCGGAAGATTATAAAAAATCAATACTGCCTGTCGATATTTCAAAGCTTTCCCTTGAGGCGGGAAGTACTTTGGGATGGAAAAAGTATGTGGGCGACAGCGGTGATGTTTTAGGACTGGAAAGATTCGGCGAATCAGCGCCGGGGCAGGAAGTGTATCAGCATTTGGGATTCACAGCGGAATCAGTGGTGGAGAGGGTGGTTAAATTGCTTGGATAATAACGACTTTAATTTCATATTAATCCATCATTCTTAATCTCTCAAAGCTGTAAATTAATGGGTAATATTTGGAATCGCTCAAGTCTCATATTATATTACCAGTCTATCTTCACTGTGTTTATCATATAATTCACAACCAAATTAAACTGTGTATGAGTATGTAAAGTATTGGATATATTGACGGAAGAATTAAACATTAACGACCCCAAACTTCAAGAACAGGACATTGTTATTGAAAAAGCAATCCGTCCTGATTCCATTGATGAGTTTATCGGTCAAAAGGAGGTGATTGAAAACCTGCTAGTCTATGTTGAAGCTGCGAAGAAAAGGAATGATGCCCTTGACCATGTGCTTCTGTTCGGTCCGCCCGGACTGGGGAAGACAACGCTTGCTTATATCATTTCAAAAGAACTGGGAGTTGATTTAAAACAGACCTCAGGTCCCGTTCTTGAACGGGCAGGCGATCTTGCCGGGCTTCTCACCAATATGCAGTTGAGGGATGTTCTGTTTATCGATGAAATCCACAGGTTAAACAGTGTGGTGGAGGAATACCTCTACTCCGCTATGGAAGACTACAAAATTGACATTATGATTGATAGAGGTCCCAGCGCCAGATCGGTGCAGTTGAATCTAGAAAAATTTACACTTATTGGCGCAACCACACGGCTGGGGAATCTAACATCTCCCATGAGAGATCGATTTGGAGTTGTATTCAGGGTCGATTTTTATGATGCGGAAGAATTGTATCATATTATAAAACGGTCTGCTGGAATTCTGGATGTGAATATAGATGATGAAGGCGCAAATGAACTGGCGAAAAGATCAAGAGGAACACCAAGAGTGGCTAATCGAATATTACGCCGCACAAGAGATTTTGCTGAAGTGAAAGCAGATGGTAAAATCACCAACAAGGTGGCTAAAGGCGCCTTGTCTCAGATGGGAATCGATGAGAATGGATTGGATGATATGGACAGAAAAATTCTATCTATTCTTGTGGAAAAATTTAACGGCGGACCGGTGGGATTGAATTCCCTGAGTGTGGCCATTGGAGAAGAATCCCAGACAATTGAAGATGTCTATGAACCTTACCTGATTAAGGAAGGATTTCTCCAGCGGACTCCCAGAGGCAGGATCGCAGAAAATAAAACATTCAATTATTTGAACATTAAAAAAACCGATATACAAAAAGGACTCTTTTAAATGGAACAAAAACAATACATGTTACAGAAAAAAGTCAAATTAAGACTGACTGATTTTGAATATAACCTTCCCAAGACGCGTATTGCACAATATCCTGCATCGAGACGGGATTACTGCAATCTGATGGTATTGAACAGGAAAGATAAAACCATTGAACACACCAAATTTTCAAGTATAGTCAATTACATGAAAAAAGGTGACCTGCTGGTTGTCAATAAGACACAAGTATTCCCTGCACGGCTTTTTGCCTTAAAAGACAGAACAGATGCAAGAGTGGAAGTATTTTTATTAAGGGAACTGGAAAATGATCTCTGGGAAGTTTTGGTCAAACCGGCAAGAAAAGTCCGGATTGGAAATAAGCTTCATTTCACCCATAATGTGGTCTGTGATGTAATTGATAATACAGTATCCGGCGGCAGGGTTGTAAGATTCGAATATGAAGGTGATGATTTCTATAAGGTTATTGATAGAATTGGTTACGCGCCACTCCCTCCCTACATCACCCGGGAAGCAGATGCAAAGGACAAAAAGAATTACCAGACTGTGTACGCATCAAGTCGCGGTGCTGTTGCTGCGCCGACGGCAGGTCTTCATTTTACTGAAGGATTGCTGAACAAAATCAAGAAAAAGGGGGTGAAGGTTAAACCTATTGTATTGCATATTGGGCTTGGTACCTTCCGCCCGGTACAGGTTGAAGACCTCACCCGGCATCAGATGGATTCCGAATATTTTGAGGTACCACCGGAAACTGCAATTGCAATCAACGAAGTGAGGGACAAAGGAAAGCGGATTTTTGCTGTTGGTACTTCCACAGTCCGTGCTCTAGAGACCGTTGTAGTATCAGGATTTCAGGTAACTCCCAAGCGGGGATGGACCGACAAATTTATTTATCCTCCTTACGACTTTAAAATGACGGATGTCCTTGTTACCAATTTTCATCAGCCTCAGTCAACTTTGCTCATGCTCGTCAGCGCCTTTGCTGACAGGGAATTTATTTTCAAAGCCTACAGGGCGGCATTGAGGAAGAAGTATAATTTCCTGAGCTATGGTGATGCCATGATGATGGTGTAATTTAAAGTTGTGAAAACAGCAGCCGTTATTGTGGGTGCAGGCAAAAGCTCCCGATTTAGTGACAGCAGTGGAAATCAGTCAGAGCAAAAACAGTATAAATGCCTGGGTGATGAAACGCTGATTTTTTATACACTCAATGCATTCATCATTCCGGAAATTGTATCACAGGCAGTATTGGTAGTCTCGGAAAATCAATTTGGGGGAATCTTATCCAAAGTTAAGGATAAAAATTATCCTATTCCTGTTGACGTCATCTCCGGTGGAGCGGAAAGACAGGACAGTGTTCAATGCGGAGTAGACTGCCTTGGAAAAGATGTTGATGTGGTTATAGTTCACGATGCAGTCCGCCCTTTTGTTCTGAAAAAATGGATTGAGAAAACAGTTGAACTTTGCAGTCAATATGATGGCGCTATTGTTGCAATCCGGCTGAATGATACCTTAAAAAAAGTGAAGAATCATGAGGTTCAAACAACCGTGAACAGGGAAAATACCTGGCGGGCGCAGACACCTCAAACGTTTAATATGGAGATTTTGAAAAAGGCATTAAAAAATGCTAAGGAAAAATCCATTTTAGCAACAGATGAAGCCCAACTTGTGGAAATGGTCGGAGGACAAATTGCAGTATTAGAGGGAAGTCCAATAAATATTAAAATTACAACCCGGCAGGATTGGGAATTGGCAGAAGTTATTGGAAAGACTAACCCATGGTAAAAACCGGTATCGGCTATGATGTTCATCAACTCAAGGAAGGTGAGACTCTAATTATTGGCGGTGTGAAAATACCCCATGAAAAAGGGCCAGTGGGTCATTCTGACGGAGATGTATTGAGTCATGCAGTGGTGGATGCTCTTTTAGGTGCCGCAAACCTGGGGGATATCGGACAGTATTTCCCCAGTGCTGATGAGTCGCTGAAAGGTGCATCAAGTCTCACATTCCTCACCCGTGTGGCAGAAGAAGTCAGAGGTAAAGGAATTGACATTCAGCACATTGATTGCACGGTTGTTCTTCAGAAACCGGAAATTTTATCGTTTATCAGTCGGATAAAAACAGCAATGAGTGATGCGCTTTCCATAGATGTTGAAAAAATATCTGTAAAGGCAACAACCACTGATCATTTAGGCCATATCGGAAAAGGGGAAGGCATTAGCGCTTTTTCTATTGCAACCATTTCCAATTAAGACTGATAGAAGACCACGATTTTGACAATAAAATCATTTGCCAAGATTAATGTGGGCCTGAAAATTATAGGCAGGAGAGAGGGTGGCTATCATCTTATTAAAACAGTTTTTCAGAGAATTAGTCTTCACGATGTAATATATTTAGGGAAAATACATGATGGGTGGAAATTTACCAGCAATTCTAATTCACTGCCTCATGATGAATCCAATTTATGTGTAATATCATTCCTGAAAGTAAAAGAACTATTTCCATCCATAGGAGGCATTTCCATAAAACTTGAGAAAAATATTCCAGTTGGCAGCGGACTGGGAGGCGGGTCAAGTAATGCAGCCAGCGTTTTAAAAGGATTAAATGAGGTTTACAGTTTAGGTCTTTCAACAAAATCCCTGTTAGACATAGCATTGTCAATCGGTGCAGATGTCCCATTTTTTATTGATGGTGGTACTCAGCTGGGAGAAGGAATTGGAGAAGAACTTTCTGAATGGTCACTGCCGGAGATAAGGGTGGTTTTGCTTGTCGTTCCGCCTGTTTCAATTTCTACAGAGTGGGCATACGGGCATATAAAAATTCCCTTGACTGAAGAAGAAACAGAAAGTAATTTTGCGACCGCTCAGCTGTCATTAACATGGAATAAAGCTGATACGATTTTTGAGAATGATTTTGAATCTCTGGTGTTTCAAGCATATCCGGAGATTGGCGATATTAAGAGGCGGTTGCAGGATTCTGGAGCCCTGTTTGCCAGTCTGTCGGGTAGTGGCTCGACTGTGTTTGGGATATTCGAAAATGAGCAAACTGCTCAGCAAACTCGAAATTTATTCGACTCATCCTTCCAAACATATATCACCTACCCAATCATAAAATAACTGGTGTTCCACATAAAATATGGGATGTGGTCTAACTGGCAAGACGCCCGGCTGTTAACCGGGATGATGGGGGTTCGAATCCCTCCGTCCCAGCCGTATTGATTTCAGATCAGCGGTATTGGAATGCGGAAAAATCCGCAATCCAAAATCCACAATCGATTTGCTGGGTCGTCCAATGGCAGGACCGCGGCCTTTGAAGCCGTTAATCTTGGTTCGAATCCAAGCCCGGCAGCATAATGAGAAGAGTTATTGTAATTATTAGAAGAAATGGAGCCGTTAATTTTGGTTCCCTGTCCGACTATTTCATTTCCGAAGGATCCTTTGAGTAGGCGGGCCTGCCCGCCTCCGTCATTCAGGTGGGGAATCCAAGCCCGGCAGCAGAGCCGATTTCGGAACGTCGAGTTCGTATTATGGGAAACCGCGATCCGAAATCTGTAGTTAGAATTCTAAATGTGCATCAGAAATGAAAAGATGACAGGAAAATAAAATGGACAATATGAAAATATTCAGCGGTCGATCAAATTTACCGCTTGCTGAAGAAATAGTTAATAAACTTGGTATACCCCTGAGTTCAGTGGATATCGGACAATTCAGTGATGGCGAGCTGTCGGTGAAATACAAAGAAAATATTCGCGGTGAAGATGTATTTATTGTCCAATCTACGAATCCTCCGGCTGAAAATATTTTGGAACTTGTACTGCTTATTGACGCCGCAGTGAGAGCATCGGCAAATAGGGTTACGGTCGTTATTCCCTATTATGGCTACGGAAGGCAGGATAGAAAAGATCAACCTCGAGTACCAATTTCTGCCAGGGCAATAATGGATATGATTAATTCTGTTGGGGCAAACAGAATTTTAACCATGGATTTACATTCGTCGCAAATTCAGGGATTTACCAACATGCCATTTGATCATTTATACGCGAGAAGAATTATTTTTGACAGATTAAGAACCTTAGATTTAAATCCGGAGTCATCAGTCATTCTTGCGCCGGATGCGGGGAGCGCCCGGATGGCACAATCATTCGCAAAACATCTTGGTACTGGTTTTGCCATGGTGGACAAGCGACGACCGGCTCCTAACAAAGCAGAAGTGGTTCATGTAATCGGTGATCTTGATAAAAAACAAGTCATTATTGTTGATGATATGATTGATACAGGAGGAACCATGGTGAACGCAGCCCATATGTCGATTGATAAGGGGGCTGTGTCTGTCATAGCTGTAGTGACTCATGGAATTCTGTCAGGCGATGCGCCTGAAAAAATTATGAATTCACCCATTGAAAAATTGATCGCAACCAATACAATTGATATTCCTGAAAACAGAAAGATTGACACATTAGAATTGATTTCTGTTGCCGGGTTATTTTCGGAGGCGATTAATTGCATCCACAATGGTGAATCTATCAGCGCTTTATTCGAATTTTAAAAAGGAGGTTTTCATGTCTGAAGAATTTAAACTGGAAGTTGAAAAACGGGAAGCTCTTGGAAAACGGGCTGTCCACAGGTTAAAAAAAGAAAATAAAATCCCCGGGATATTTTATTCCTCAGAGGGTAAAAGTATAACATTCTCAATTGATCGACGGCATTTCAGAGATGCACTTGAATCTCATTCAAGAGTTTTCACTGTTACTGTTGGCGGGAAAAAATTACATGCAATCTTTAAAGAATTGCAGTACGACCCTGTATCGGAAGAAATTATTCATATTGACCTATACGGAGTCAGTCTGAAAGATAAAATTGATATCAATGTTCCTATCGTCATAGTGGGAGAATCATTAGGAGTCAAAGAGGGCGGTATCCTCACACAAACTATAACTGAACTCGAGCTTAGATGTCTCGCTACAGAAGTTCCTGAATCGATTGAAGTTGATATTTCGGAATTGGAAATTGGAAGTACGCTTCATGTGAGTGATTTGGCATTAGAGGAGTTTGAGGTTTTAACAAATCCTGAAATCACAGCTGTTTCTGTTCTTGCACCGAAAGAAGAAATCATTGAAGAAGAAATCGAAGAGGAAGAGATCGAAGGTGAAGAAGCCGCAGAAGGTGAAGAAGCCGCAGAAGGTGAAGAAGCTCCTGAAGGAGGTGATGGTACTGAAAAGTCGTCTGATGTTAAAAAGGGAGGCGATTCTGAGTGATTGCATTTATTGGTCTCGGAAATGTGGGTTTACACTATTCTCACACCAAGCACAACTTCGGGTTCTGGGTGGTTGATGAACTTGTTCGTCGCAGGAATCTTGCTTTTTGTCCCGGCAAAGGTGGTTATGTTTTTGCCGAGAACACTTCAGATGATATCCTGTGGGTCAAACCTACATCCGGGATGAATACAAGCGGCATACCGGTGAAGGATGTATGGGATCGATGGCAAATCGATCTGGCAGACTTGCACATGATAGTGGATGATGTGGACCTTCCGTTGGGAACATTGAGAATCCGACCACGTGGAGGTGACGGATGCCACCGTGGGCTGGAGTCGGTAATATATCATCTCAAAAGTACTGATTTTCCCCGGATTCGAATGGGAATTGGTACATCAGAAAATATGCGTCCGTCTGAAAACTATGTGCTAAAGCAGTTTCGAAAACAGGATAGACCACTGGCTGAAGAAATGGTCAAGCGTGGAGCCGATGCAGCAGAATCCATATTGTTAAATGGTCTAGGAAAAACGATGTCTGAATTTAACAGGTTAGAAATAGAGGAGGTAACGGAGTAATGAATTTATTTTATTTGATTCCTGCTACAGGTGTAATGGCGCTTCTTTTTGCACTGCTCAAATCGTCGTGGGTTAACAAACAGGACCCCGGCAATGAGAAAATGGTAGAAATCGGATTAGCTGTTCGGGAAGGTGCCATGGCTTTTCTTTCCCGGGAATATAAAGTTTTGGCGGTGTTTGTCATTGCAGTAGCGGCACTATTGGCATGGGGCAATGCGTCTGCGAATACAAGTATGGTAGCAGTAAGCTTTATTATTGGTGCCTTTTGCAGCGGATTGGCAGGATTCTTCGGGATGAGAGTGGCGACAGCTGCAAATAATCGCACGACACAAGCAGCACGAAAAAGTCTCAATTCTGCTCTCAGTGTTGCTTTTGCCGGTGGATCGGTGATGGGAATGAGCGTTGTGGGACTGGGAGTTATCGGTCTGTCTTTGCTATTCTCTTTTTATGGCGGACTCCATGAAGGTGCTGATCTTCAGCATGTAATGACACTGCTTTCCGGATTTGCCATGGGAGCTTCATCTATTGCCCTTTTCGCCCGTGTCGGTGGTGGAATTTTTACCAAGGCCGCTGACGTTGGTGCCGATCTTGTGGGCAAGGTGGAAGCAGGAATACCTGAAGATGATCCCAGAAATCCTGCAACCATCGCTGATAATGTAGGCGATAATGTAGGAGATGTAGCCGGCATGGGAGCGGATTTATTCGAATCTTATGTGGGTTCCATGATTGGTGCCATGGTACTGGCCGCCGCAGCGGGATATGAGAACTTGGTTATGTTACCGTTGTACTTGGCAGGAGCAGGAATTCTTGTATCAATCGCCGGTACATTTTTTGTGAGAACAAAGGAAGGCGGGAATCCGCAAACAGCACTCAATATCGGGACGTACGGAGCTGGGGTATTGATGTTAGCAGCAAGTTACTTTATCATTCAACATTTTGTCCCGGAAGCGGTTATCCTGAAAGAAAAAGTTGTAGAAGGTATAGATATTTTTGGTGCTACAATCACAGGCTTGGTAGCAGGGATTCTTGTAGGCACGTTTACAGAATACTACACTGCAGAATCCCGCGGACCGGCGAGAAGCATCTCCAAATCGAGTGAAACCGGTGCGGCTACAAATATCATTTCCGGGTTGGCGAACGGGATGCAGTCAACTTTGTTTCCCGTTCTCAGTATCGCCATTGCTATCATAGTCGCGTACAATTTTGCAGGTCTCTACGGCATTGCAATTGCTGCTTTGGGAATGCTTTCCACTACGGGAATACAATTGGCTGTGGATGCTTATGGTCCCATCGCTGATAACGCCGGTGGTTGTGCCGAAATGGCTGAACTTCCTGCTGAAGTGAGAGAAAGAACAGACAAACTGGATGCAGTGGGCAACACTACTGCTGCCACTGGTAAAGGATTTGCCATTGGTTCCGCGGCGTTAACTACCCTGGCTTTGTTCGGTGCTTATCAGACAAAAGTAGGACTGGAGTCAATTGACATTATGAAGCCTACGGTTATGGCAGGACTGTTAATTGGAGGTGCATTGCCATTTCTTTTTTCGTCTTTCGCTATGCGGGCTGTTGGCGAAGCCGCCTTTGAAATGATTGAGGAAGTCAGAAGGCAGTTTCGGGAAATCGAAGGATTGCTGGAAGGAAAAGCCAAAGCTGATCATGCTAGATGTGTGGATATTGCTACTGCGGCGGCTATCAAGCGGATGATTGCCCCGGGACTGCTGGCGGTTCTTACTCCGGTGTTCTTCGGACTGGTGCTGAAAGATCCTGAAATGCTGGGAGGTGTTCTGGCTGGGGTTACAGTTAGCGGAGTTCTGCTTGCCATCTTCATGGCGAATGCAGGCGGTTCTTGGGATAATGCAAAAAAATATATTGAAACCGGTGCTCACGGCGGTAAGGGAAGCGATGCTCATAAAGCTGCCGTCATTGGTGACACAGTTGGCGATCCCTTTAAGGATACTGCGGGACCGTCTTTGAATATTCTGATTAAACTTATGTCGGTGGTTTCATTGGTGATCGCCCCATTGTTATAATAGGAGGAAAAATCGTGAAATATTATGAAACACTTTATATAGTAGGTTCTGACGTCGAAGAAGATAGACTTTCCCAAATACAGGATGAGGTAAATCAACAAGTGAATCAGTTGGGTGGAAATGTGATTAATTCCTACGTATGGGAAAAAAGAAAACTGGCATATCCCATTGAAAACCACAACTACGGGACTTACCTTCTTCTTCAATATGAAACAGAGAAGTCATTTGTCGATGAATTTAACAACTGGCTTAAGTTGAATCGCTCAATTCTGAGGCATATTGTTGTACGTCTTGATGAACCTATTCAACCAAGAGAGATTGAACCTTTTGAAGCGAAAGGAACGCATCAGGAAAAAGTGGAAGAACCCGTCAAATCTGAAGAGAAAGAAGAAACAGCGGATGAAGATCAATCTGATGAAGAACCTGTAGTTGAAGAAACAGTGGAAGAATAAAGGAGTAATTTATTATGGCATTTATAGGAAGAAGACGTATTTGTAAATTTTGTGAGTCACCGGAACTCATAATAGATTATAAAAATGTTAAACAAATCCGAAAATTTTTAACTGAACAGGGTAAAATTATCCCAGGGAGAGTAACAGGCACATGCGCTAAACATCAGAGACGGCTAACCGGCGCAATAAAACGCGCAAGAAACATTGCTTTGTTATCATCCACAGGTACCGAATTTAAATAGGAGTTTGGAGGTAAAAAGATATGGAAGTCATCTTGAAACAGTCTGTTGAATCACTTGGAGAAATTGGAGACGTTGTCAGAGTAAAAACGGGATATGCCAGAAACTATCTCATTCCTCAGGGAATTGCGGTTCAAGCAACTGTGGGAAACGTTAAAGTGGTTGAACTTCAAAGGGAAGCAGAAGAAGCAAAATTAAACAAAGATATTACCAAAACACAGGCAGTTGCTGATAAATTGGCTAATTTGAAACTGTCAGCGCCGGTTCAAGTTGGTGACGAAGATCGAGTGTTTGGTTCCGTGACATCGTTAACGATTGAAACACTGCTGAAAGAAAGTGGATTCAATATTGATAAAAAAGATATTATTCTCGAAGAACCTATCAAAGCGCTTGGCATTTACAATGTACCTATTAAACTGCCCAACGATATTGAAACAGAAGTGAAAGTGTATGTAATTAAAGAATAGAACTGTTTGGAAATCGTGAAAAACCCTGCCTTTCGGCGGGGTTTTTTTATTGCACTTTCTATCTGCGCCTTCTATTTTAAACCCCTATGTTTGCAGATGTCTCCTTTCCTATATCAAGCTATCAATCATTTACCTACTCTGTACCGGAACCACTAAAAAAGTCTGTTAATGTGGGCGTGAGGGTCAGAGTACCCTTTGGATCCAAAAAGTCAGTACAGGGTGTAATCACCCAATTAAAAAATAAAGTTGATTATAAGGGGAAAATATTATCTATAACCTCCCTTGTTGATGATACGCCTGTTTTTGATGAGGTTCTCTGGAAGCTTCTTGGATGGGTCAGTAATTATTATTTCACTCCCCTCGGACAGGTGGCAAAAACTGCTTTACCCTCATCCTTTTCAAGCAATTATACTCCACCGGTTAGTCTTTATGCTAAAGCAGAAAAAATAACGGAAAATGATTTTAAACAGCTGCGCGAGAGAGCAGGACAGCAATTTCTTTTTTATACTACACTTCAAAAATTGGGGAAATCTGTTCCTGTTTCGTCTCTAAATAATTTGGTGAAAAATTCATACGGCGTAATAAAACCATTGGAAAAGAAAGGGTTTATTACCCTGTCAAAAGTTCCAATTAAACCGGATTTTAAAAATCTTGGAATCAAATCGTCAAAAATAATTGTAAAGTTTTCCAAAGAACAGAAGGGGGTAATTGCTAAGTTAAAATTGAATCTTGGTAAAAATAAATTTTCGTCCTACCTCCTGCGGGGTGTGACAGGAAGTGGGAAAACTGAAATCTATATCGCATTGGCAAAACATGCAGAAGAAATGGGATTGACTTCCATCATTTTACTTCCTGAAATTTCTTTAACGCCTCAAATAGGTGGCAGATTCAGGTCTGTTTTTGGTGAAAGAGTTGCAATCTGGCACAGTCGAATGACCACAACCGAACGGCAAATGACTTGGCAGAAGATTTGCCTGAAAGAATATTCCATTGTCATCGGAGCAAGAAGCGCCATATTTACTCCGTTGAAAAATGTTGGACTCATTATTGTTGATGAAGAGCAGGAAAGCAGTTTCAAACAGGATAGTCCCGCTCCACGTTACCACACCCGTGACGTTGCATTAATGAGAGGGAAATTAAATAAATCACTGACAATCCTTTCCAGCGCAACGCCAAGCATGGAATCCTACTATAATCAAGCCATCAAAAAATTGGACTTTGTTGAATTGAAAAAAAGATATGGTGGAGCAAAATATCCTAAAGTTCATCTGGTAGACATGAATCTGGAAAGAGCTGAAACAGAAAATTACAAAATACTTTTTTCAAGATTATTGCTGGAGAAAATTGAAGATTGTTTAGAGAGAAATGAGCAGATAATCTTGCTGCAAAACAGGCGCGGATTTTCACCCTACATTAACTGCCGGGATTGTGGAAATGTTGAATATTGCAAGCAGTGTCAAATTTCTCTGACTTTCCATAAAACAGAAAACAAATTAAAGTGTCATTATTGTAATTCGGATTATCCTGTCCCCCCAGTCTGTCAGGAGTGTGGAAGTAATCAAATAGTCTTGAGTGGTGCGGGGACTCAAAAAATTGAAGATGAATTGAGAGAAGCAATATCCAAGATTAAAGTTACAAGAATGGATATTGATTCTGTGAGGCAAAGAGGAGAAACTGTAAAAAAACTGGCATCATTTAAAAATGGTGAATACGATGTTCTTGTTGGAACTCAAATGATTGCAAAGGGTTTGGATTTCCCGAATGTAACTTTGGTGGGAGTCATAAATGCCGATCTCGGTTTATTTTTACCGGATTTCAGAGCCGGTGAACGAACATTTCAATTGATATATCAGGTTGCAGGCAGATCAGGCAGAGGTAAGAAACCGGGAGAGGTTATCATTCAAACGAATAATCCGGATGATACGGTCATAATACGCGCATCAAAACTGGATATGCAGAAATACTATAACATCTGTTTGAGTGAAAGAAAGGAACTGATGTACCCCCCGTTTAGTTGGATTGTTAAATTCAATTTCAGCGGTAAAGATAAAAAACAGGTAGAAAAAAGTGCGCACAATGTTTTGAAGAAATTAAATAACATCCCAAAACAATTCCGTTTATTCGGACCGGCACCATGTCCCATTGAAAAACTGAGAGGACAATTCAGGTATCATATCATTGTCAGCTCTCCAAAAAACAAAGATAAAAATGGAGAAAAACTTCATACATTCCTGAGAAACAAATTGATTAAAGAAAAGATATTAACCAAAAGAAAAGGTGTTTCAGCTGTTGTGGATGTTGACCCCGCATCACTGCTGTAAATTATGAAAAAACCAAGTACACTGATAAATATTCTGCTTATCACCTCTGTACTCTTTGGTAAGGAGAGTTACCGTGTTCTTGAAACACCTTTTCATCTCAGAACACTGAGTATGTCCGGCACGGGTGTTTCAGACTCAAAAGGGCTGGATGCTTCAAGTATGAATCCTGCACTTCTTTCGAGGGGGGGTAATTCATGGCAGGTTTCCATTATTAAACATCCTGCAGATATTAATTCTATGATGATTGAAAAAACATCTGTTATTGGTAAAAGTCACCGGTCATTCACCTTAAAACACATGGATTATGGAAATTTTGTGGAACGGGATGAAAACCAGAATGAAATAGGTGAATTTTCTGCGGGAGATACATGGTTATCTGCATCTTTATCCCGGTCACTATTTTCATTTTTAGATGGTGGGTTTAGTGCCGGATTATTGAACAGTCATATTGATAATGTTTCGTCATCTGTATTTTTGATATCCTTAGGTGTATCGTGGGAATTGAAACGATTTGAAACAGTGGTAGGCATAAGTGTAAAAAATAAGGGATTTATTATTCAAAATTATACTGATTATGCGGAGGATTTGCCTTCAAGCGTTGCGGCTGGAATATCGAAACGTCTGGCTCATCTTCCCCTCCAATTTCTTCTGGAGGGAGAGTGGTGGCCCGGTAATAAAAAGGGTGTTATTAAAATCGGGGGAGAATTTTCTCTTTCCCATGGCATGTTCTTCAGATGGGGGACTTCCACCTACCGAATTGATCAGAGTACCGGTGATTTGAGTAATGATATATTAACTGCTTCATCTGTTGGATTTGGTTTAACGATTCAGAAAATGTCTGTTGACATAGGTCTTCAGAATAACGGAATTGGTGGCATTGTATCCGGTGTTGGATTTTCTCTGTTGAAGTAAACGACTGTTATTTTGGGTGAAGTAAAAAAATCCAGGTTAGATAAGTTTATCAGCAATCCAAAGAAAGGATTGTGGATGCTCACACTTCCCATGTTGGCAGGTATGATGGTCCAAACACTCTATCTTTTTGTGGATATGATTTTTGTGGGGATGGTTAGTGCAGATGCTCTTACCGCATTATCATTTAATTTACCAATTGTATTTTTTGGGCTTGGATTGATGTTTGGACTCGGCTCAGGTGTTACGGCTGTCATTGCTCAATTTATAGGTGGTAATGACAAAAAGAATGCAGATAACTGTGCTGAACATGCCGTAATTCTTGGTATCATTCTGGGAACATTAATTACTGCTGCCGGGCTGAAGTGGGGACGACCCCTGCTTATCCTTTTGGGGGTGAGTGACGATATTTTATATTTGGCCTGGGGGTACTTGAAGGTTCTTTTATGGGGGTATATTTTCATAGTTTTATCTGTTTTTTTCAGGTCTGTTCTCTCCGGTGAAGGGGATGTGAAAACACCTATGATTATTCAAGGAAGCGGAACAGTGTTGAACATGATTCTGGATCCCATTTTTATATTCTATCTGGACATGGGTGTTGAAGGGGCAGCCCTTGCTACGGTTATTAGTCAGGTCATTGTTACTTTAATCTTTATTTACTTTCTTTTCGTAAAAGAGCACGCTTACATCACCTTTGCCATGAAGGATTTCAAATTTTCAAACTCCATTATACAGAGGATTTTCAAACTTGGATTACCTGCTTCATTTTCCCTGATTCTCATGTCTTTTGGAAGTGGTATTTTTAACCGAATTCTGGTGACTTTTTCAAATGATGCCGTGGCGGCATATCAGGTGGGCAGCAGAATAGACCATCTTTTTATCATGCCGGCCATTTCCATCTCTACCAGTTTGGTGACGCTTGTGGGAATGTTTTACGGGGCTAAAAGAATGGACCTTGTAAAAAATATTATCTATTACGGCATGAGCAGGGCGGCATTCATTGGATTTGGAATTGGAGTAATATTTTTTATTTTTCCTCCTCAATTGGTTACCATGTTTTCCAGAGATTCAGAAATTATTGAGATGGGAGCAGGTTATCTGAGAGCAATTGCCTGTTCCTATCCGTTTATTGCTGTCAGTATGACATGCGGGAGATCATTGCAGGGATTGGGAAATGCAGTCCCAATGCTTGTGATAACATTTCTGAGAGTATTCCTGTTTAGTCTTGTGCTTGCATCCATTTTTGTTTTTTGGATGGGTAAGCCGGTAGAGTGGGTCTGGTATGCTATTTTAACATCTATGATTGCCACAGCGGGTATTGCTTTTTGGTGGCTTCGTTCAACGTTGAAGAAAGTGATATAGTTGAATTAGAATTAAAATTTAATTGCATGAAGGAGAAAAGGATGAAGTTTAATTGCACGAGAGCATTTATTTATATGGTTACCTGTTTATCACTTGTAACAGCTCAAAGGGAATTTACCTGGCAGTGGACGGGAAGAGTACACTCTGAATTGGATTGGCACACGTTGGAAACGAAACATTTTAATATCCACTATCACGATGGTATTGAGGAACTGGCGAAACAGGGCGCATCCATTTCGGAACAGGTTTTACCTACATTATTAAAGCAGATGGATTTGGGCACAATTCCCAAAATAGACCTCACATTTACCTCAGCCGATGAAATAATGAACGGATTTGCTATGTGGACAAACATGTCCTTTATCTGGGTGGATCAGAATGATGCTGCTATTTGGCTTGAAGATGAAAAATGGTTGTTCCAGGTTATATCCCATGAACTGCAGCATATTGTAATGTTTAATGCCATAAAAACGTGGCTGCCGGAGCCCCTCAACTATTATTATTCCGGAGTGCCAGACTGGTTTGTTGAAGGATCAGCGGAATATTTCACCGAAAAATGGCGCCCTTACAGGGGAGACCTTTACCACAAGATTCATGTACTGAAAAATAAAGTGACCGACATGAGAGATCCACACATGGACGGTTATTCCAAGCTTCTCTATATGGCAGACAGGTTTGAGCACCATTGTTAATATTGTTCAGCACAGGAATAAGCTGAAACTTCTCAAGTTTGAAAAATCGTTCAAAGAACAATCCGGCATAGAACTTTCACAATTTGAAGAAGACTGGCGCCGGCACATGAATACCTACTTTTACGGTTATCGTTCCCAAAAAGAAGCTATTGAAGAAATTGGTGAGGTGGCAACGCTCCCTATAAATAAATTAGTTAATTTTGCATTTTCTCCGGACAGTTTGAAGATTGCCATGGTAGGGAGAGATGACAAGGATCAATGGGATACATCACTCATTATTGCAAAACAGGATACAACAAAATCTGAGAAGGAGGAGCCAAAATCAAGTTGGTTCTCCAAGTTGTTTTCGTCCAAAAAAGATACTTCGGAAGAAAAGAAAAACCCCAAACCCCGATACAACAAAAAGGAAGTGGATCATGGGTGGATTCACCCGGTTGTCTCATGGTCTTTTGATGGCACAAAACTGGTTTATTCCAAATATCATTTTGGCAAGCATCAATCCTTTGGCTTGGATATTCGTGTCATTGATGTTGAGACAGGAAAAGGGGAATGGCTTACTCAGTCATTCCGGGCAGCCCATCCCAATTGGTCCCCGGTTGAAGATTTGATTGTTTTTGTAGCTCATAAAAATAACAGTTCAAATCTCTATACCATCAAATCGGATGGGACAGGTTTAAACAAGTTGACGGATTATTTGGACGACACTCAAATTGTATCGCCTGCCTGGTCCCCCGATGGGAGTATGATTGCGTTTGCTGAAGCAGGTCCCGATGGGAATATGGATATTATGGTACTGGAAATTTCCACAAACACTATATCAAAACTGACAGATTTCCCAGATGTAGATTATCTGCCTGTCTGGCATCCGGACGGTAAAAAAATTACCTTTACGTCTCATAAGGGATTCACACCCAACCTGCACACAATTGATTTGGAGACAAAGGAAGTCGTCAGAAATACCGATGTGGGAGATGCTGTGTGGGGAGTTCAATGGGCACCCAAAGGAAACAGCATCCTGTCACGGTCCTTAACCGATGTGGATACGGTAAGAATTGTTGAGGTGGATGTAAACAGAACTTCTTCCACCAGTGATTTGAATATTAGAGATCATTTTTCTACTTGGAGAATAAAAGCGCCGGATATTCTTCTTGCGAGTGTAAATCCTCATGAGCCCGTGGAAATTATGAATCAAAGTAATTATCGATTTCTAAAACACATCAAACACATGAGTAGCTTTATCATACCTACTAATAGAGATTTTTTCGCTTATTCGGTCTGGATAGACGCCCTTGGTAGGCATATTTTAGGGGGAATTCTTTATTCTTTGTGGACTTTCGAACGACCCTCTTATTCAATTGAATATGTCAATGCTCAGCATGGACCACTTTGGGGTGTGAATTTTTATGAACAATTTAACTTCAGTGTAAGGCAATATGATGAAAATGATTTAATTGAACAGTTTGACGGATGGGAAATCTGGACGCAAATCCCCATAAATTTTGGTAATCATTTAAGTTCAAATCATTCTGTCAAAGTCAGCGCCAATTTTTGGGAAAGGGAAGTGACTTATACGTCTGAAAATGGAGTTTTGGTATTTCCTGAACCGGAATCGGGGAAAGAGAGCATTTTTTCATTTGCATATCAGTGGGTAAACCGCCGGCCTCACAAATCTCTTTTCTTTATTCCAAATAATGGTACGGGCATACTGTTTAAGGCAGACTTATCACAAAATAAATGGTACGGCGATTTTTCATACAGCCGCTTGACATTTGATTCATTTACAAATCAGCCGTTTGGTCCTTTCGTTTTTTACCTGAGAGAAAAAGCAGTGTCACTTTCCGGGACACCCCCGGCGCAGGAGCGTGTTAGACTCACGCATGATTTGGCTTACTACCTCCCGGGGACTGCGGGCACAGGAGGACAGCCGGAGAATTTGAATCCACGAGGGTGGTCAGATGATGAACCTGTACGATTGGGAGACCGGGTTGTGTTTGGAACGGCTGAATTGCGGCTGCCACTGTTTCCTCAACTGCCGTTAAATGTTCTCGGTTTTACGCTTGGCTCCCTTTCGGGCGCGCTCATTTCTGATGCAGGAAATGCCTGGTCATCCGGTGAAAAACCGGGTAAATGGGTTGTAACAGCGGGTTATGAGTTGAAAGTGGCTTTTCAAATAGGAAGTGCGCAGCTGTTTTTATTTTCATACGGGGAAGCACAATCTATTGATGAGTGGAAAAACGATGAAAAACCGGGGGAATATTTTAGATTAGCCATGATTAATCCGTTTTAAGAATAACTGATGGTCATGCCTCTCTTTTATTTAGTCAATAGGTACAAATTTCTGCCAGAACTTTATGGCTTCAGCCCACTCTTCTGAGGTGTAGTGCGCGGAAGTTCCGCCGGGGAGTTGAAGCTGATTCCGCATCATGGTGACCGGCTTCATGGGGAGGTGGTCCACACCTTCCGGCACCGCGTTAATGCTGATGAGTTCCCACTCGGCATCCGTGGATTGTTCATCTGTTTCCGCCAATACATCATATCGGTACAAAACCAGTTCCACCCGTCCTGCTTTTAGTGGTATTCCATTTTCTGCTGATACCCGGATGTACGGATTTTCTCCTTCCTGACGATGAGTCCACTCCACATTAAGTTTTGTCGTTTCATCAATTTTAACCAGCGGACAGACAAAGTGAGAAATTAATTCATCAGAAACGTGTACCAGCCGAACGCCATCGCGGTATCCTTTATTAAAGTGACCTTCAGCCATTTGTTGTTGAGCGTGGTTTGCAATTTCTTCAAATGACAGCGTAGGAGAAAAGGTTTTTCCCGACCCCTCGTGCTGTCGTTTTACAAATTCACTGATACCCACAGTTTCCATGATTGCAGAATTTAAGGCAGTTTGATATTTAATGTAGCGGTTGATCCTGATTCAATATCCACAATCCTGACAGTATGGTTATTTGTATCTGCCACATACAACTTTCCATTGGAGTAGGATACTCCGCCCGGTTCATCGAAAGTTGCATCAAGACCATCGGTGGCGCCTTCTTCGCCTGATCCCGCGAATGTATCGGAAGATTTTATATCTGGGTGGATTACTTTAATTTTGTTGTTGTAAGTATCAGCAACAAACAGACGGTCTTTTGCCCATGTGATCCCGAGAGGGTGTTGCAGCCGGACTCTTTTCCCGTTGCCGTCTTTATCACCGAATTCAAACAACCCCCTCCCAACGATGGTTTCCACTTCACCTGTTTCAATGGTGATTTTACGGATTCCGCTCACCTCGCTGTCAGCCACGTAAAGATAAGTGCCATCTGTTGTAATTCCGGAGGGTTGGGCAAGAGCCGCCCGCATAGCTGAACCATCAATAATGTCTTCCCGTCCGCTGCCTGCGAATGGTTTTGCTTCAGCCGTTTCTACATCAATTGTCCAGATTTGGTGGAAGCCCGCCATTGCCACGTACAGTTTTCCTTCAAAATAAAGTAAGTCCCAAGGTGAATTAAGGGCAACTGTGGTACCGGTTCCCGGTTGATTGAATCCTTGTGCCTGCCTGCCTGTTCCTGCTAAGGTGGTGACTGTTTTCCCGTTTAAGTCAACAGCACGGATGAGGTGGTTTTCCGTATCTGCGATGTAGAGAAAATCTACATTCTTAGCGATCCCCTGAGGATGGTTGAACTCTGCTGATTTAAAATTGCCGTCGGCTTGTCCCACCTTTCCCGAGCCGATGATTTCTTTCACTTCGCCTGTGATTTTATCGGTAATAAGAATCCGGTTATGATTGGAGTCTGAAATGTAAATGAAATTATTTTGAGGATCAGCCAGTACTTTCCCGGGGAAAGAGAGAACTGATTCCACAGGACTTTCACTGCGAAAAATGAAGGCGCCTTTTGTTAATAAACCTTTCTTCCGGTAATCTGAAATTTGCTCTGTGAGAAATGGAAAAAGTGCATCCCGGACACCTTCTCCGGAGTGGTTTCCCAGCACGTACCCTTCCGGATCAATGATGGCGACGGTGGGCCATGCGCGAACACCGTACTTCTGCCAGAGTTCGTATTGATGATCGTTAATAACTGGATGTTCGATTTCATATCGAAGTATTGCCTGCCGGATATTACGACTTTCCTTTTCACCGGCAAATTTAGGGGTGTGTACTCCAACAACCACCAGCTCTTCCGGGAATGTTTGCTCCAGCCGTTTCAGGTCCGGAAGAATATGCATGCAATTGATGCAGCAGTAAGTCCAGAAATCCAGAATGACAAACTTGCCTTTGAATTCATCTATGGAATAAGCTCTGTCTGTATTGAGCCATTCAGCATAGCTGGGGAATTGAGGTGCCATAAGCGCAGGTGTTTTTAACTGTGCTGTCAAGATCAGGGTAAATATAATGATGAAAATGGTTAGGCGGAAAACAGGAACTGAAAAATAGGTTTTAATTTTCTCCATGAATCATTGGAACAAATCGCACGGGGATTGTTTTTTTTGTGGTTGTGCTGCCGGTTGAATCCTTGTCTAATATGAGAAGTTCCTGCCCAAACCACCGGGGTCCCACAGGCAGAACCATCCTTCCGCCGGGCTTGAGCTGTTCCACAAGTTTAGGCGGTATATTCTCCGGCGCTGCTGTAATAATGATTCTGTCAAAAGGCGCTTCGGATGGCCATCCCTTATAACCGTCTCCAATTTTCACAGAAATATTATCATATCCCAACTGCTTGATTTTTTCTTGTGCCTTGATTCCAAGTTCGGAAACAATTTCAATGGTGTAAACGTGATGAACCAGTCTGGATAAAACGGCAGCCTGATAACCGGAACCTGACCCAATTTCCAACACAACGTGGTGTGAATCCGGGTGAAGGAGTTCAGTCATAAAAGCAACGATATAGGGTTGACTGATTGTCTGACCGTGACCGATAGGAAGGGGTCCGTCCGAATAGGCATCAGACCAAAGTGATTCATCTACAAACAGGTGGCGGGGGACATCTTTTACTGCATTGAGTACGTTTGGATCTCTAACACCCCTTGCTTCAATCTGAGTTTCAATCATTGCTTCTCTTTCGGTTCTGAACTCGGGAGGATTAAGAATCTGCCCACTGCAGAGGGATAATAATATTCCCCAAAAAGGAAAATGATACTTGAATTGTTTAAGTTTAGCCATTTCATTGTTATTCCATTTAAAGGTAGAACGAAATTTTGAATGGGTCAAGGCAAAGTATTAAATACGCTGACACTTGGATAGACATGGTTTACACATTGGTAATTTAAGTTAAC
>CEQE01148919.1_pt1 | contig 30401 bp, 30 predicted proteins | sample 356201 | NCBI WGS metagenome assembly CEQE01 (sample SAMEA2619970, study PRJEB7988) | marine metagenome | biome: marine biome (ENVO:00000447); feature: mesopelagic zone (ENVO:00000213) & marine oxygen minimum zone (ENVO:01000065); material: "saline water (ENVO:00002010), including plankton...
TTCTTTAACTCCCAAAACTGTAAACCATGTCTATGGTAAGACACTTAACAGGTAAAAGAAAAAAGGATGGAAATAATTAATAAGTGTGAATTTATCTGAAAATCAGTTTGGAAGGAAAAGGGAAGGGATAGGGTATTGGTGGAGTTACCGCCGGGTAATGCCTGGCTTGAAATAGAAATAAATTGCAGGCAAGCACACAAGATACATTAAGATACCATATACACCAGATGGCAGGCTTAATACTGATAATCCATCTCTGGTATTCATAATCAGATTACCAACGGTTATTCCCACAGTGGCATTTTGAATTCCGGATTCGATAGCCACTGTAACAGCCCGTTTTTTGCTCATTTTAAAGAACTGAGAACTTCCATACCCCAGCAGTAACATAACTGCAATCAGTACAACAATTCCAGGGCCAAGAGTGCTTAGATTATTAATAAAAGCATCCCATTCACTGGCCAATGCGCCAAGAACAATAACGACAAACAGAACAGTTGATATCCTTGATGCTTTCGGTTCAAATTTCTCAGAAAATAGTTTTGCTTTATGATGCAGGAGTAATCCCAATGTCACCGGGACAGCCGTTAAAAGAAACATGGTGAGGCAAAGGGAAAGTACATTAATTGGCGGCGCTTCCTTGCCCATAAAATGCAGCATTGAAACGCCGGTAATTATCGGCAGTGTTATAACGGTTGCAATACTGACAAACGCTGTGTAGGAAATGGACAGGGCAACATCACCCTTTGCCAGTTTCGTCATCAGGTTGGAGGTTACGCCGCCCGGACAGCAGGCAAGCAGCATCATACCGGCTGCCAGTTCTTTTGAAAAACCAAACGTTGAGATGATCAAAAATGTCATCACCGGAAGAAGTACCATCTGATTAGTCAGTCCCACTGCGAATGCTTTGGGTTCAGTTAAAACTTTTTTGAAGTCATCGGTGGTGAGTCCGAGCCCAAGAGTGAACATGATAAATACAAGGGAAAGGGGTAAAAAAATGTCTATTAGCAAATTAATTCTCTATCACGTTTTAGGAGTCTAAGATTATTTCTTTTTCCCTTTTTTGGGCGCCCGGTACTCAAACCAGTCCTCTTTGGTGATTTCATGATAGTGTGCGGCTTCTTCAACTAAAATGCCGGCAGTGGATAATTTTACAGAGGCAATTTCCACCCTTACGCCTTCGGAAAATAAATGACGCACCAATTCAACAAAATCTGAATCTCCGGACATGATTATGATGGTGTCCACTTTGGATGCAAGCTGGATTGCGCGGATTGTAAGGGGAATATCCGCTGATTTGTGGCATGGAATTACCGAGCCGTAATAATTTTCATGCAGGCGCTCAGCAAATTTGGAAGATATGGCTTTCCCCTCACGGAAATACAAAAGCCGGTTCAAACTCCGTCCGTTTAATAATTTAGGGATCAGGGTATCGAAATTAATCATAGTATTCTTGGACTTTGACAGTTCATGAATACTGCGTTCTATATTATTTCCATCGCAAAGTATGGCAACGGATTGATTGATGTTGATGTTATCCATTGGAATTCCTCTTATTTAGTCCGCTAGTGTAAGGTATCTGGTGGTTTGGATGTTATGCCTATAATTATCATGCCCACTCGCTATTTTTTATCAGATTCTTTTTCTATCAAGATAAACAAAAATGAAAAGAGAAACCCACTCCAACCGTGATGCATTTGTACTACTTTCCAACCATCCTTAGCATATTCGTTTAATTGCCTGGATGTTCTCTCTTCCAGCCCTTTTATAGTCCATCGTTGACTAACAGTAATAACTTTATATTCTTTCCTAATGACACTCCTTATTATTGAGGTGGTATTTAGTCTATTGAAATTGTGGATTCGAATTTAATATTCACATAGCAACCTAACAAATAAACTAACAGGCGTATTCAATTACGATTTAAGAATTATTTCAAGTCCCAACAGTCACAGCATATTGGGATAATTCTTATTTAATTTCTTTCTAATAATAGGAAGCCTCTTCAATTCCGCCCTAACAGCCAGATCTTCAGTTCCGTTTTGTCATACTGGGCGTAGTGAAGTAGCTACTTTTTTAACCAGTTATCATCAGAATATCATTCAACCCGCAACTGCGGGATTCAGGATGACACTGTTTTATCCTAAAAATCACTTCCTCACAAAAATCAGCATCATTATTCCACCTATAAGAAAAACCACATTCCCGATCCACGCTGATAAAAATGGATCAACAATGGATTTGTATCCAATTGTCTGCCCGAAGCGGATAAATGCGTAATATCCGAAAATAACAAACACACTCATCCCAGCTCCGAATGCAAGTCCCCCTTTTGGCTTGGCGGCAACAAGAGGAACTGCAAACAGCATTACAATCAAGCTGGTGAAAGCGAATGATATTTTACCGTGCAGATTAACTTCCCACCGTGTGGTATCGACACCGCTTTTCCTTAATTCCACAATGAATGCTTTTAAGTCCTTGTAATTTTTTTCTTCCGGTGAAATGGCTTCTTTTGTGATGTCATCCGGTGAAATAGTCAATGTTATCATGGTATCTTTTTTTGAATACCGGACATTTGATTCAAATCCGTCTGCATCGAATTCTCTCACTGCATAATTATTAATTCTCCATACGGAATCTTCCGCTATCCAGTTCATTTTCGCTGCATCAATCCGTTTATACAGATGCCCGTCATTAAGAAACTGCATTGCAATTCCACGAGCTGATTTTTTATCCACCCTGTAATAATTGATGGCAATATGGAATTGATCTGATGTTCTCAGAAGGATATTATGGCGTTTTTGCTTGTAGTGCTTTTTTCTTTTTTTCCCGAGATGAGTTTTTTCGATCGTTCTCAATTCTTTATTGCATCGTGAGGCCACACTGTCTTCAATGAAAAATGATCCTGCGCTGATTAGAATTGAACAAATAATCAATGGAAGCGCTATCCGGTAAAGTGAAAATCCTGTAGCTTTCATGGCTGTGAGTTCATTCCGTTTTGAAAGGAGTCCAATGGTAAAAATACCTCCCAATAAAACCGACATGGGAAGTCCGATATTGATAAACCAGGGTAGTGTTAACAAATAGTATTTCAGTACAATGCTTCCCGAGACTGATGAATCTATGAACTTGTCCAGATTTTCTATGAGATCAACAATAACGAAAATGGAGACAAATCCAATGAGAGTAACGATAAAAATACTGCTGAAATTTTTGATTAAATAAAGGTCAAGTTTTCTCATTGAGATTTCGTTGCGCTCTTGTGTCGTGTATTTATTATGTAACTCATTTGATAATGTCCGTAAATTTACAATAACAGAAACATAAAACTACTTGAATCCAAGCTATTTTATTCCATATTTAAAAAATGAAACGGTGAGAGTCAAAAAAAATCTTTTCAGACTCAACAGCCAATTCTATATTGCCGGCTATTTTGAACACAAACAGAAATAAATTATTACTGATTATTGGAATTTTCATAATCATCTTTTGGGAATTCGCTGCATTCCGGCAGAATTTCGATTCCATAAACGAACCATCATTTCTTTCGGTGGTTCCACCGCTTATTGCCATTGTAATGGCGCTCCTCACAAAAGAAATAATCTTGTCCCTGTTTTGCGGAATTTGGGTGGGCTCAACGATCTTGTGGGGATTTCATCCTGTAACAGGGTTCACAAAAGCGCTGGATACCTATCTTGTCTCCTCATTGGCAGATCCTGATCACGCTTCTATTTTATTATTCAGTTTAGGATTCGGTGGTGTCATCGGTGTTATCAGCGCAAACGGTGGGATGCAGGGTATCGTTCAGGCATTATCCAACTATGCGAAATCGAGAAGAACAAGTCAGTTATCAACCATGCTCATGGGAATTGTCATCTTTTTCGATGATTACACCAATACGCTTTTTGTGGGGAACATGATGCGCCCTTTCACGGATAAGCTGAAAATTTCCCGGGAAAAACTATCCTACATCGTGGATTCAACTGCTGCTCCTGTTGCCAGTATTGCTGTTATCAGTACATGGTCGGTGTTCCAGATGTCGCTCCTTGAAAATCCGTACAATCAGTATGGAATTACTGAAGGTCCATACATCACATTTATCAAATCAATTCCATTTTCATTCTACTGCTGGGCGGCAATTTTCTTTATGGTTTATCTCATCTGGACAAAACGGGATTATGGTCCCATGCGCACTGCGGAGAAAAGAGCGTTCACAGAAGGAAAAGTAATGAGGGATGGCGCTCAACCCTTATCCGATATTAATTTTAAGGATGATGGTTCTCTGGGCAAAAAGTCCGCCCATTGGATATTTGCCATCCTTCCTATAGCAACAATTATAATGATAACAATGATAGGTCTTTACATAACCGGCAAACAGGGGACATCGGTTTCCAATCCGGGATTGACAGAAATCATTGGCGCTTCGAATTCATACGCCAGTTTGATGTGGGGTTCATTTACGGGCGGATTATTGGCAATTGTTATCTCTGTGGTATATGGATTACTGCCTCTGAAGGAATCGGTGAATTCGTGGTTGAATGGAGTGAAGTCAATGATGATTGCGTTTGTTGTACTTATTTTGGCATGGACAATAGGAAAGATTTGTGAAGACATTAAAACAGCAGATTATCTGATTTCTGTAACACAATCATTTCTTACAGTGGAAATGCTGCCGGCGGTGACATTTGTAACGGCAGCAATTGTCAGCTTTTCAACTGGTACTTCATGGGGGACAATGTCAGTGCTGGGTCCGATCATTATCCCTATGGCTTTTCAACTCGGGGGTCCTGATCCCAATGCATTTTTACAGTCACCCATCTTTTTGGCAACATTTTCAGCGATTCTTTCGGGAGCGGTATTTGGTGATCACTGTTCGCCCATTTCTGATACGACTATTTTATCCTCCATGGCATCTGGCTCGGACCATATTGACCATGTGAAGACTCAACTGCCTTATGCGTTAACGGCAGGGTTTTTCAGTCTTGTTTTGGGGTATTTATTGACGGGGTACGGTGTTCCGTGGATTTTCGTTATTTTGTTAATGATGATAGCGATTGTGGGTGTAATTCGAATAAAGGGGAAATTAATAGAAACTTAACGATTTTTCACAATGTAGAGTTTTTCAACTCTCGCCGGATTGGCCCTTAAAATTTTAATATGAAACCAATCCAAATTAAAGGTTTCTCCTGCTTTTGGAATTCTGCCAATTTTTGATAATAGATACCCGCCGATAGTTTCATAATTCCCGGAAGGGAATCGGAATCCGTATTGTTTCCGCAATTCATCAATTTCAACCATGCTGTCCACAATTAAGCTGTTGGCATTGAGCTTTGTTATTTTTTTCCCTGTCTCATCAAAAACGTCCTCAAACTCTCCGAAAAGTTCTTCAATCAAATCTTCTACAGTGACAATACCACTGATTTGATTTTGATTATTTTTCACAATGGCGATACTCGAATTTTTCCGTTTCAGCAATTCAAGCGCTTCATCTGAAAGCAAGTTCTCTGAAATAAAAATCGGTTTTTTAGCAATTGATTTTAAATCGTGCGGATTGGTGAATAAATCGTGAAGAAAAATAATTCCTATAATATTGTTCACATCCGATCCATAAAGAGGAAGTTTGGAAAATCCCGTATCCATTAAAAGTTTTATCGCATCATCAACCGAACTTTCTGATGAAATGGTAACAACATCTGATTGGGGTGTAAGTGCTTTTCGCACCGGCCGTGACCCTAACTTCAGAATATTTGATATAACTTTTTTTTCCTCGAGATCAAGTTCTTCTCCTATGTCAACATTTTCAAAAAGAAGTCTGAGGTCTTCTCTATTCAGTGCTGTTGAGATAGGTTTTGAGTTTTCAGGGATCAGCCATTTAGAATATATCTGAATCCCTTTTACAATCGGTTTCAATAAAATTTCAGAAAATTGAATAATGGGGGTGAGTCTTTTTGCGGATATTGTTGCGAAATCCCGAAATAAAACTTTTGGCAGAATTTCACCAAATAATAGAATTATTCCAGTGATTATGATAACAGTTATAATGGGGTGCACCGATAATTTTAACAATACGAGCGTTGCATAGGAGGTTGTAAGAATATTTGCGAGATTTGTGCCGATGAGGACAACGGTAAGAAACCGCTCCGGTTCTATTCTGTATTCTACCGTTTTTTTTGCAAATCTATGTTTCTGTTTTTCCCAGACCTGAAGTTGAGACAGGTTTGCCTGTATAAAAGCGATTTCACCACCGGAAAATAGGGCTGAAAAAAAGAGTCCGGTTAGAGCCAGATAAAGCTCAATCATAGAATTATATTTAGAATTTTTAGTATAGGAAAGAAAGTGTTAATTTTTTGAAGATTATGTAATGTTTTGTTTGATGAGCCAATTATGTATGAGTTGGGCGGATTCCTTATAATTATTTTCCACCATGATATTGTGTCCAGTATTTTCCATTGCAATATAATCTACTCCGTAAAATTCTGCTGATTCCATTACACCATTCTCTCCCAGGACTGCATCCAATTTTCCTGCCATCCAAAGCATGGGTGTTTTAACATCGTTGGAAGGGTGCCAAAAAGGCGGGTTATGCCCGTACATAACAAACCCTGAATCTGAGTTCAAATTCTTAAATAGCATGTCCTGAGAACAGATTGAATTTTCAGTTAAAAACATGGCTTTTGCTCTCTTGGGGGAACGGATAAAAAAAGTGGGATTACACGTTAAGACTGATAAAATAAGTCCGATCGGATCCAGCCGGAATAACTTGGTTATTCCATCTTTTAAATTACTGTGAGACGACCATGGAGCGACCATAACAGCGGCTGGGAAATTGTCCATATCTTTTAAAACCCTTTGAATCAAAGCGGCACCCATGCTATGCCCGAAGATAATTGGCGGTGTTTCAAATCTTTTTAATTCTTTCTTAAGAAAATTTTCATAATATCCCAATGTGGAGAAGTAAGATGGGCGCCTTGTGGGCGATTCCCCTTGTCCCGGTAGACTGTATGCATGATTTTCCCATCCCCATCCGGCAAAAAGTTTCTGCCAAAGTTCCCAGCACCATGCACCGTGGTACATTCCATGCTGCATTAAAATTGGAGTAGTATATTTTTTATTTTTCGGCTTATATACAATCCTTTCAATTCCATCTTCAACGGAATTGAATGATTCATAGCCGGTATTATTCAATTGTAATGATGATACATCGTTATCTTTTTTTTGTCCTGAATAGGTCGGTAACGACTGATTCATGGAACCATAATTAACATGATTCATCTTATTTCTCCCTTATTGGTGTATTTGCTATATAAATCACAGGGTGGATTTTACAAAAAACCTGTTTTTATAAAAATGACAAAAATCACACTTATATTCACTGAATCTATTTCGCTTTGAGAGTTCAATATTCTAAATTCATGCTTCATTCACTAAAACAAATTTCATAATGACCAAAAAAATAGACAGATCAAAATTAAAAACGGAACAGCAGAATATACATTCCATGACGCTGGACAGAGAGTCAGTTTCAGGTATATTGAAAATCATCAACAATGAAGATAAAACAGTTGCGGAAGCGGTTGAAAATGCCATTCCTGAAATTGAGAAAGTAGTCAACATGGCTGTAGAAACAATAAAAAGCGGACATCGAATCTTTTATATTGGCGCAGGCACCAGCGGGCGGTTAGGTGTTTTGGATGCAGCAGAATGTTACCCAACCTTTTCAATTCCAAAATATTTATTCACTGGCATCATTGCAGGCGGAGACGACGCTCTAAAAACGTCAATCGAAGGAGCTGAGGATAATGCTGAGAATGCCATAAAGGATTTAACTGAAGCAGGTTTTGAAAAGGGAGACCTGTTAATTGGAATCACCAGCAGCAGTACGACTCCTTATGTTCTGTCTGGTCAGGAATATGCAAAAAAACTTGAATGTAAAACGGTATTTCTCATCTGTAATCCTACTCAATTGATTGAGGTTGAGACTGATGTTATCATTTCCATTAATGTCGGGAATGAAGTTATTACCGGCTCGACCAGAATGAAGTCCGGATCGGCAACCAAAATGGTTCTCAACATGATATCCACGGCCACAATGGTTAGATTGGGAAAAGTTTATGGGAATCTGATGGTTGACCTGAAAGCTGTCAGTGAAAAACTGGTGGATCGTGGAGTGAGAATTGTATCAATGGTAACTTCGTTAAATTATAAAGAATCAAAATTGTTAATTGAGAAAGCAAATCTGGAAGTGAAACCGGCAATTGTCATGCATCTTAGAAAATGCAATTATAACTGTGCCGTCAAACTGCTGGAAAAATATGACAATTTCCTGCGCCCAATTATTGAGTTGGATGATTGACGTAAAAATACTCTTCGGGAAAAATCCACTGAGAACGGTAGGGCTCATGTCAGGTACTTCAATGGATGGACTCGATATTTGTCTTGCTGAAAATAAGTTTGAAAATGAAGGTTTGAGTTACCGTATTTTGGGGATGAAAACGGTTCCTTTCCCTGAAGAATTGAAAAATAAAATTCGCACTGCACTCACCGGAACTGTCAAACAAATTGGACCGTTTCACTACGAATTGGGGGAATATTTTGCAGATGAAACTGCCCGTTTCATTCAAGAATCAGGGGTAACCCAAATTGATGCTGTTGGGATGCACGGGCAGACCATATTTCACCAAAATAAGAAAGCAACGCTGCAAATTGGTGAGCCGTCATTTCTGGTGAAAGAATTGTGTATTCCTGTTGTTTCTGATTTTAGAGCACGGGATATATCTGAAGGGGGCACAGGCGCACCTTTGATTCCTATTGTTGATAAGTGGTTATTTCAAAATGAGAGTGAAGGAATAATATGCTTGAACCTGGGCGGGATTGCAAATATCACCTGTTTACCGCCAAAATCCTACGGGGAAGAAATCATGGGATTTGATACTGGACCGGGAATGGCTCTTTTGGATGAGGTTTTTCGACAAAATGGGGACGATCCGTTTGATGAAAATGGAGAAATGGCATTACGGGGTACACCTGATTTAACGTTAGTAGATTCATGGATCAAAGATGAATTTATTACATCCAGTCCGCCAAAATCCACGGGAAGAGATTGCTATGGAAAATCGTGGATAAAAAACCATGCCGGAGAGTTAGAGAAAATACCGCTTGAGGATCAATTGGCATCATTATCCTTTTTTACTGCCAAATCTATTTATGTAAATTGCGCCAGCATTTTAGGAACACACAATGTGAAATCAATAATTGCTAGCGGAGGAGGAATACACCATAGCGCTGTATTGAAATATTTGAATCGGCAATTCAATCCTGTTCCGGTGAAATCAATTGCTGAATATGGAATTGACCCCGATTTAAAAGAGGCGTTTGGATTCTCACTCCTTGCAGCAGCATATTTCAATGGAATTCCGGCTAATATTTCCTCAGTAACAGGCGCAGATAAGGAAGTCATTTTAGGAAAATTAACAATTTAAAAAGGATGTGATGAAAGTTAATCCATACGTATTTAGAGCTTACGATATTCGAGGAGAGGTGGAAAAAGATTTTCCGCCGGAATTTGTCATAGCATTGGGCAGAGGATACGGCACATTTGTAAAACGCCAGGGTGGAAAAGAAATTGCCCTTAGCGGAGATGTTCGGTTGACTACGCCCCGGTTAAAAGAAAACTTTAAGTCAGGATTGTTGGCTACCGGTGTTGATGTCATTGACATTGGCATTTTACCCACTCCTGCAAATTACTTCAGCATGTTCTCCCTTAATGTTTCAGGAAGCGTTCAGATTACCGGAAGTCACAACCCGCCCGAATTCAATGGTTTTAAAATGTCCTTTCAAAAGGGGGCGGTTTATGGCGATATGATCCAGGAAATTAGATCAATAATCGAAAAGGATGATTTTGAAATAGGGAATGGGTCAGAAACGAAATATGATTTATTGGATGATTACATGAATTTGCTCCAGTCAAAAGTAAAACTCGAGAAGAATCTTAAAGTAGCTCTCGATTGCGGAAATGCAGCGGGAGCACTTGCCGCGCCTCAATTATTTAAAAACCTCGGAGTTGAATTAGCAGAATTATACTGCGAAGTTGATGGAAAATTTCCAAACCATCATCCTGATCCTACAGTCCCGGAAAACCTTGAGGATATTATCAAAATAATTAAAAATGATAACTATGATGTTGGAATCGCATTCGATGGTGATGCAGACAGAATCGGTGTTATTGATGACCGTGGTGAAATAATTTGGGCGGATATGCTCATGGCATTATTCCTTCCTGAAATAATTGATGGCAATGATGATATTTTGTTTGACGTGAAATGTTCTCAAGCGCTGGAAGATGAGATCATCCGGCTCGGTGGAAATCCGGTCATCTGGAAAACCGGTCATTCACTCATCAAGCAGAGGATGAAGGAATTGTCCTGCAAATTTGGCGGTGAAATGAGCGGACATCTTTTTTTTGCAGATGACTACTTTGGATATGACGATGCCATTTATGTTGCAATCCGTTTGCTGCAAATGCTGTCAAGAACAAACTCAAAACTCTCGGAATTAGCTCAAAGTCTTCCAGTTTATTACGCTACTCCGGAGTTGAGATTGGATTGTGCCAATGATGAGGAGAAATTTGAAATTTCCAAGAGGGCTGTGAAATACTTCAGCAAAGAATTTCAGTGTCTAGATATTGATGGTGTACGGATAAAATTTGATGATGGGTGGGGACTCATCAGGGCATCAAATACTCAGCCCGTAATCGTATGCAGGTTTGAAGCGCAATCTGAAGACAGGAAAAATGAAATAATGGAATTTGTATTTTCAAAATTGAGAGACATGGGTGAAATATCCATACCTGAAAATGTCTGATGAAATTCTGAAAAAGATTGACCATTACAGAAGTCTGATAGATGAAAAACTTCTGTCTGCAGATCAGAAAAGGAAACCGGCATACCTTTACGATCCAATTAATTATATAATTCAGAGCAAAGGAAAAAGAATCCGTCCAATCCTTGTGATGCTGGTTTCGGAATTGTTTGGGGGAAAAATTGATGATGATGTTCCTGCCGCGCTAGCCGTTGAATTCCTCCACAATTTTTCGCTGGTTCATGATGATATTATGGATAATGATGATTTAAGGCGGGGGAATCTTACTGTTCATAAAAAGTGGGATGAATCTGCAGCAATTTTGACGGGTGATGCCATTTTTGTTCTGGCCTATGACCAAATAGCACAGATAAAACACAGGCAGGAGGATTGTTTTAAAGCATTCAACGAAGCGGCGATGAAATTGTGCGAAGGCCAGGCACTTGATAAAGATTTTGAATCAAACGAAGAAATTTCTGTCAAGGATTATCTTAAAATGGTTGAACTCAAGACAGGAACTCTGCTATCTTTATGTTGTCAATTAGCAGCAATCATCTGTGACGCAACCGATAAAGAAATCACTTCGCTGAAGAAGTTTGGGAATTTAATCGGGCAGCTTTTTCAAATTCAGGATGATAGTTTGGAAATCACATCAACTTCAGATGTAATGGGTAAGAGTTTGGGAAGTGACATTCTTGAGAAGAAAAAAACGTTTCTAACCTGCAAAGCTCTTGATAATGATGCAGCATTATGGAGGAATCTTATGAATACCATTGATCACTTGGATGTTGAGAATGAAATTATTCCAAAGTTGAAATTATTTTTTGAAGAAAACGGCATTTTGGATGATGCCAAAATGGAAATAAGAAATTTGAAAGTTTCAGCATACAAGGAACTCGATTCATTTGAAAAACATAAAACTGAAGATATCAAATCCTTCGTGGAGCTAATTGCGGACAGAAACAGATAATTGAGTATAAAAGATGAGTTTAGATCCAAAATCCATTGATAGATCAATGACCGCTCGGTCAGTAATTGATCAATCGAACATGTTCGACTACATTTACAGATTTCCGGAACAGTTGAACGAAGCAAAAGAAATTGGTGAAAATATTTCTGCTGAAAAGGATTATGAAAAAGTTGATTCCATTGTATTCTGCGGGATGGGGGGGTCAGGAATTGGGGGGGATGTTGTTTCAACATTTCTTAATCATTTGAGCGATGTCAATTCAACCGTTATCCGCGGTTATCATTTACCCGCATGGGTAAATGAAAATACACTTGTCATTCTGCTCAGTTATTCCGGAAATACGGAAGAAACTTTGTCATGCTTTCAACACGCCTTAGAAAAAAAAGCGAAGGTGATGGGATTTTCCAGCGGTGGAATTCTTCCAAAAAAGCTTGAAGATAATGGGAGTGATCATTTTCTCATTCCCTCGGGCTACCCCCCAAGAACTGCACTCGGTTTTCTTTCTATACCTGTTTTGTTTTTCCTTCGAAAAATAGGACTGATAGAACATGAATTTTCTAATGAAATATCCCAAACAATAGATTCACTGGAAAGATGGAGAGAAATATTTGGTTCAGAACAGGATGAGAACCGCCCATTTGAAATTGCCAATAAAATATACAATACCATTCCCATCATTTACGGTGTTTCTGGAACCACCGAAACAGCGGCCGTCCGATGGAGATGTCAGTTGGAAGAAAACGGGAAAATAACAGCATTTCATCATTCATTGCCCGAATTGAATCATAACGAAATTGTGGGGTATGAAAATAATAAGGAATTGTTAAATCAGTTAAGCGTTGTTTGGCTGCATGATATTGACGACCATGACCAGATAAAGAAAAGACAGAAGACGACCAGTAAAATCATCAGCGAATACACCGTGAATCAAATGATAATTGAAAGTGAAGGAGACTCATTTTTTGAAAGGTTTTTCTACTTAATTCATTTTGGGGACTGGGTAAGTTATTGGACGGCAATATGTCATAAAATCGATCCTACCCCAGTGAAAAAGATTGATAAAATTAAAGCAGGTTTAGTCGCATAATAACGGATGGAGCAGTCATTTCGTCTACGTTCATTTTCGTCTGTTATATTTCATATTTTCATAATTAAGTGTCTCGTTTTTATCTTAAAAGACTTAAAGTTATATTTTCATCAACTTAACACCATGAGATATTTAATATTAATTTTGTATTTATTGGGTTTGTCATTTTCTAATATTTTCGCACAAGAAACTTCTGAAAGTATAACAAGAGAAAAAGAATTAAAATTATTTATCGATACTAGTCTAAATAATGAAACAGAATATTTTCAAATATATTATAACAGAAATTATTCATTAGAAGCTGAATTAGTATCTAATTCTGCAGACAGTATTCTTTTAAGAATTCTTGATTTTTACAGGTTTTCAAAAAAAAAGAAGAAATCTTTTTTCAAAAGTTTCAGAATAAAAAAGAGAATATTAAAATATATTCCATGGGGTTATCACAAACCATCCCTATTGATTGGTTATCCATTTAAAGAAATACCAGGAGAATCACGGTCTGGGGGATGGTACAATCATAAAAATAAAAGAATAGTAATCACAACTAATAATTCAAAATATAAGTCAATTATTATGACACTAACACATGAAATTAACCATGCTGTATACAACTATAATCCTTCATGGAGAAAAAAGCCGGTATTTGGATATGAATTAGGCGTAGGAATAGTAATTGAAGATTATAAAAATGAAATAGATTTCCGTTCACGATCAATAAATGAAGGAACCTCCGATTTACTTGAAAACCTTTTAGATGAAGACAATAGGTTTAATCTCTCAATTTTGAATAATCTTTTACCTGATATAAGTAAACTTCAATTAACCATGAATGATTCTGTTGCAAAAACTATTATGGATTTATCAGAAATACATAAGGGAGAAAATTGGACACATGAAACGTATCTCTATTCAAAATCATTCGTTTTATTTCTTATTGACCAGTTTGGAATTGATAAATATAGAGATTTTTTAAAAGTTCGAACTGTTGATAAAATGTTTGTAACTGAAGCATTTAATAAAACCTATTCGATTGATTATTTTAAATTCGAGAATGACTGGTTACAATGGGCTTATGGGATAAATCAGGTACAAATCGATCTATTAGTAAATGAAGAGAGACCTAAATAAATAAAAGGTACTGTCATTATCGGGTTAAGTTATTATTCTGGGAATCATTCTAAATATAGCGGTAATTTGGGAGGATATAAAAAATTAAATGAAGTGATGGATTTCGGCATTATTCTACATCGAATACCAAGTGGAGAAACTTACCTTTTTGATCTTTCATTAAATTTACGAGTTATTAAAATAAAGAAGTCATTTCTTTCATTTGGTTTTGGAATAAATATAATTGATCATGTTAAATCAATTTTTAAACCTGACAAAGAGTCATATAGTGAGGAATTATCTTCAATAGGATATAGAATAGATATTGAGGAGTTAATTTCACTTCGTTTTCAAAAAGTTAATAATGTAATCACGGGTATATCCGTAAGTCTGCTATTGTCTAATATTGATATGAAGGCATTAATTCAATGATAATCTCCATAATTAGACGTTGCAAACAGAATGAAGATATCCTATATTTTAATAGATAACAGATAGTCTGAAAGATGATACCAGTCGAAGTCATAAAAATATTTTTCTACGCGCCTAGCAAAGGGTATGCCGTCATTCTGCAGGAAATTGGCGGTGAAAAGAGAAAACTGCCTGTCATTGTGGGTTCTTATGAAGCGCAGGCAATTGCTTTGGCATTAGAGGGGGTAGATCCACCGAGACCTCTGACTCATGATTTAACCACTTCAATGGTTAAATCGTTGAATATTAATTTTCAAAAAGTGGTTATTTCTAATCTCGAGGAAGGTACATTTTATGCAGATATCTATGTAAGACCGGACGAAAATGGTGAGTTGAAAATTGATTCACGACCCAGTGATGCAGTAGCTCTCGCTTTGAGATTATCGTCACCTATTTTTGTTGAAGAAAGAGTGATGGATGAAGCAGGAGTACTGGAAGATTCAGAATCTGATTTTGTTTTTGAAGATTCCCAAGACAATGCCTATGATGTAAAAAAAGGTTTGGAGAATCAATTGCAGAAAGCAATTGAAGAGGAAGAATACGAAATGGCGGCAACCCTTCGCGATAAGATTATAAAATTAAAGGATAAAGAGAGCAGTAATTAATATCAGATTTGATAATTAAATCAGATCTGATAACGTTAAATGAGCCGCTTTTTGTTCAGCGGTTTTTTTATTATTGGCTCTTGCCGGGGGGAATTCAGTGTCACCAATTTTAATCATAATTTCAAATTCTTTATTATGGTCAGGTCCGGAGGTATCTGTTATAATAAACTCCGGTTTCTCCATTTGATTCGCGTTGCAGTATTCAAATAATTTTCCTTTGTAATTGGTGAATGACCATGCTTCACTTCTATGCTTCCAAATAGTTTTTTCTATTAATGTCTCGCAGGGGTTGTATCCTCCATCCAAATACATTCCGCCAATGACAGCTTCAAATACATTTGAGCATTGTTTTGAAACAATTTTATCAATTGTCATATCAATAGATGCATCGACCTTGATAAATTCCTGAAGGTTTAAGTGATCTCCCATATCTCCAAGAAAATCTTTGTTAACAAGAGATGCTCTTCGAACTGTCAGGAATCCTTCATCTTCTTTAGGGAACGCTTCAATCAGTTTTTTGGATATGATCAGGTCAATTACCGCATCGCCAAGAAATTCCAGTGTTTCATAACTTTCATTTTGGGCTGCAGCGTAGGACTTGTGGGTGAGAGCTTTATTGAGCAATGTACTATCGTTGAAAAAATAGCCCAGTTCTTTTTGCAGCAAGGTTAAGGGGTTCGATTTCTGAGCACGAAAGATTTTTGTAATTCGGCTTAGTATTGGTTTAAGGTTCAGCTTTCCCATTCCTTCATTAAAATAACAGCATTGTGTCCGCCGAATCCAAACGAATTCGATATTGCAGCTTTAACATCAGTTGAAACTGCCTTGTTAGGAGTATAGTTCAAATCACATTCCGGATCAGGGGTTTCATAGTTTATGGTAGGTGGGATTTGATTATTGTTGATAGCAAGGATAGATGCAATGGCTTCTACACCCCCGCTGGCGCCTAATAAATGCCCCATCATTGATTTTGTGGAACTGATGTGCAAATCGTAGGCATGGTCGCCGAAAACACCTTTAATTGCTTCTGTCTCAGTTTTATCATTGTAGAGGGTAGAGGTGCCATGTGCATTCAGGTAATCAATATCTGTTGGTTTAAGATTGGCATCATTAATTGCTCTATTCATTGCCCGGATGGCGCCTTCTCCACCGGGAGAGGGTGCGGTGAGGTGATAGGCATCGGCAGTTGCACCGTAACCGGCAATTTCGCAGTAGATTTCCACACCTCTATTTTTAGCATGCTCAGCTTCTTCAAGTACCAGAATAGCTGCACCTTCGCCCATGACAAATCCGTCTCTCTCTTTATCGAATGGACGGGAAGCTTTTTCCGGCTCTTCATTCCTAGTTGACAGCGCTTTCATTCGGGAGAATCCAGCAACCGATAGTGGCCGTACTGACGCTTCCGCGCCGCCGGAAATGATGATATCAGCATCCCCGTACTGGATCAACCTCATGGCATCGCCGATGGCGTGAGCTGCAGTGGAGCAAGCTGAGACAACACAGTAATTGGGACCTTTAAATCCCCATAGCATGGAAATTTTACCGGCAGCCATGTCAGATATGTGCATTGGGATAAAAAAGGGAGAAACACCGTGAGGCCCTTTTGTTAACAGACGTTCATGCTGAGCTTCAATTGTTTTTAATCCACCTACACCTGAACCCACAATAACGCCAACACGATCCATATCATCAATGCCATTCTCCAGTTGCGCATCTTTTACAGCTTCATCCGATGCAGCAACTGCAAAAATGATGTATTCGTCAAGGCGTCCTATCTCTTTTTTACTTAGGACGAGAGCGGGATCAAAATCTTTTACTTCACCAGCAATTTTGACCTGAAAATCGGAAGTATCAAAATTTGAAATATTTCCGATACCACTCTTACCGGAAAAGAGATTCTCCCGGAATGATTCTATCCCATTTCCGATAGGAGAAACGACCCCGATTCCGGTAACAACTACTTTTCTGTCATTCAATGATTATGCATTTGAGTCGATATATTCGACTACATTTTGAACCGTTGTCAGACTTTCGGCATCCTCATCAGGTATTTCGATACCGAATTCTTCTTCCAACTGCATGACCAGTTCAACGGTGTCAAGTGAATCAGCGCCCAAATCATCCACGAAAGATGCTTCCTTGGTGATTAGAGATTCCTCAACTCCCAGTTTTTCCATGACAACTTCCTTAACTCGATCATAACTAGACATAGTGTATTTCCTCCTTACATGTGTAATCCACCATCAACGGAAATCACCTGACCTGTGATGTAGCTGGCTTCATCTGATGTTAAAAACAGAATCACTTTCGCTATATCGCCGGGGTTTCCGATTCTTTTCAGTGGAATTTGATTTAACAAGTTTTCTTTAATCTGTGATGATAAATTTTCTGTCATATCTGTTTCTATGTATCCGGGTGCCACTGCATTCACCGTAATGTTTCGACTGCCCAATTCCTGGGCAATTGATTTTGTGAATCCAATAATTCCGGATTTTGATGCTGCATAATTGGACTGCCCCGGATTTCCCCGGATTCCAATGACTGAAGTTATATTAATTATTCTTCCAAATCTATTTTTTAACATAAGAGGTGAGATAGTTCGAATGGTGTTGTAACAGCTCTTTAAATTAATGGAAATAACATCATCCCATTCTTCTTCCTTCATTCGCAGGATTATATTATCCCGAGTGATTCCGGCATTGTTTACCAGAATATCGATAGAACCAAATGTCTCCTGTGTCTTTATTACAACAGATTCAAAACTTTCTTTGTTAGATACATCACAGGGTATTGCTTTACCCTTTCCGCCATTAGATTCAATCAATTCAACAACAGAATTCAATTCATCCTGAGATCTGCTGACACAGATGATATTTGCTCCATGGGAACCTAGCAGACGAGCAATTTCTTTGCCAATTCCTCTTGAAGCTCCTGTTACAAGAGCCGTTTTACCGTTGAGGTTATACGGTTGTGAATTGGTTGATGTCATCGTGTGATTCAATGCCTATAGTTGTTGTGGTTCTATCAATTCGTCTGTTTAATCCTGTTAGCACTTTTCCTGCGCCTACTTCATAAAAATCTGCAACACCTGATTCTATCATGTTTTGAATAGTCTGCACCCACATTACAGGATTTTCCAGTTGTTGAATAATGTTTTTTTTAATTTCTGCGAAATCATTGGTGAACTCCCCGGTGTAGTTCATATAAATTGGAATTTCAGAGTCCGATAATTCAACATCATTAATAAATTGTTTCAGCTCATTTTTGGCAGGATTCATTAGAGGTGAATGAAATGCGCCGCTAACATTCAATTCTACTGTTTTCAGGGCGCCCTTGTCTTTTGCTTGGTTCATTGCTTCTTTAACTGCCGAAATATCCCCCGAAATTACGATTTGATTTTGAGAATTGAAATTAGCAGGTTGAACAATTCCGGAAGAAGAAATATCATTACAAATTTGAGTCACCGTTTCTTGGTCCAATCCGATTATGGCTGCCATGGTGCCGGGGTTAATTTTACACGATTTACTCATTCCACGGCTTCTTATTTTAACCAGTTTTAATCCATCTTCAAATGATAAGTATCCCGAACAAACAAGCGCGCTGAATTCACCCAAACTGTGTCCGGCTACCGCAGATGGAAGGATGTCAATTTCTTTCAATAGTTCAGCAATAATAACACTCTGAATGAAAAGGGCGGGTTGAGTGTTTTCTGTCTGTTTTAATATTTCATCCGGACCGTTAAATGAGATATTCGAAATATCCGTCTCCAAAATATTATTTGCCTGCCGATACAGTGTATTCCCGATTTCTGTATTGTTAAATAAATCGAGTCCCATACCAACTTTTTGAGAACCTTGCCCGGGAAACAAAAATGCTAGCTGTTTTATGTTGCGTTCCCCCATTTTAATAAAATACTTCCCCATGTAAATCCCGCTCCAAATGATGCTAATACCAAATAATCGCCTGCTTGAAGAAGATTCGAATCAGCAGCTTCACTGATACAAATGGGAATAGTACCGGCAGTGGTGTTGGCATATTTTTGAATGTTGATAAATACCTGATCTTCGGAAAGATTTAAATTTTCTCTGCAAGCATCGATTATTCGCTTATTTGCTTGATGAGGAATAAACAATTTAATGTCTTCACTGGAAAGTTGATTTTTTAAAAGTAGCTTTTTTACAACGTCAGACATCCCTTTTACAGCAGATTTGAATACTTTCTTTCCGTCCTGCTGAACATAGTGCATATTTTTTTCAATTGTTTCAACAGTTGCAGGATTTAAACTTCCGCCGCCGGGCATTTTAAGAAGGTCACCGCCACCGCCGTCTATAAACAGGATGGAATCAATGAATCCTTCATCATTTTGATTTGGACTCACCAGAACACCTCCGGCGCCATCACCAAATAAAACGGACGTCTCCCGATCATTATAATTTATGATTGAGCTCATTTTGTCGGCGCCAAGTATGATAACATTCTTGTACTTCCCGGATTCCAAAAGCCGGGCTCCCGTATCCAGTGCAAATAAGAATCCTGAACAAGCTGCTGAAAGGTCAAATCCCCAGGCATGTTTCGCACCAATTTCGTTTTGAATGATTGCAGCTGTTGAAGGGAAGAGCATATCCGGTGTAACAGTTCCCACAATGATTGCGTCAACTTCGTCCGCATTAAGACCGCTTTTTTCCAAAAGCTCATTTGCCACATGGGTACACATGACGGAAGTTGTTTCATCCTCTGAACAAATCCTTCGTTCCTCTATGCCGGTCCGGGTGACTATCCAATCGTGGGAAGTATCCATCATTTTTTCGAGGTCGTAATTGGTAACCACCTTTTCAGGCAGGAATCTGGCAGTAGCAGTTATGGATGCTTTAATCATTTGAATTTGAATCTAAACAAGAGAGAGGGAGGAGGTTATTCCTTCTTTAATTTTACCCACCAGATTTTCTTCCACAGATTTCTTTGCAGAGAAAATGGCATTTTTGATGGCTCTGCTGGTAGAACTTCCGTGACACACAAAGCAAACACCGTTTACTCCGAGAAGAGGTACTCCACCATATTCTTCATATTCGAATTCCCGTACGATATTCATAAATATGGATTTGAGTGTGTTTCTGTATTCAACTGGAATATTATGATCATTTAATTTCTCTTCCACTTCTTCGGTAATATGAATTATCCATCCTTCCGCGAATTTAACCAAATTATTTCCCGTGAAACCGTCACATATAACAACATCAACTTCTCCATCAAGGATGTACCGCGCTTCAATGTTACCAGCAAAATTTTCTAAATGGTCATTAAATAAATTGTATGTATCTTTGTATAATTGGTGCCCTTTGTTTGGTTCCTGGCCAATATTCAGGAGAGCAACCTTTGGATTATTAACATTATAAATTCGTTTTAAGAATTCTGAAGACATGATGGCGAATTGAATCATGTATTCCGGTTTCACATCAATATTGGCTCCAACGTCGCACACCATCACATAACGATTTTCAATGGGGATTAACACTCCGAGCGCCGGTCGTTTGACTCCTTCAATTCTTCCCAATTCAAAAAGAGCTGTTGACAATATCGCGCCTGTACTTCCCGCGCTGACTAATGCATCACCTTCTCCCAATTTCAGTAAATTTATACCCTTGACTAAAGAAGAGTTGGGTTTGCGCTTATGTACTTGAGATGGGAGGTCGGAAGCTGTTACAACCTCTTCCGTGTGATAAACAGAAAGGTTGGGAGAAGAAAATCCTGTCATTTTCAGTTCGTCACTGATGTCATTTTCATTTCCGATTAACAGAATTTCAAGAGGTTCCCTGCTCTGTTCGAGAGCAGATATAACACCACTGACGACAACATTGGGAGCGTCATCTCCTCCCATTGCGTCTACAATAATTCTCATTTATTGATTGAAAACGACTAAGCGTTTGAGGGGGTGGTTACAGGTCTTCCTTTATAATATCCGCAGTTTGGGCAAGCTCTATGAGGTATTTTCATTTGTCCGCATTGCGGGCATTCATTAATTGTGGGGAGCTTTCCTTTCCAATGTGTTCTTCTTTTTCTTCCTCTTGCTTTTGATATCCTTCTTTTTGGTAGTGCCATTATTTTTTCTCCAAATTACTTTATTTCAAATTTAACAGTGGTGCCCATCTTTCATCAATAACATTCTTTTTGCAATCACACTGAGTTTCATTCAGATTTGCCCCGCAATGTGTACATAGTCCTTGACAAGATTTTTTGCACAGATGTTTCATTGTTCGTTCTAAAAATATTGCATCTCTGAGAATCGGGACAATATTGAATTCGTTTTGATTATCCGGGAAATAGTAGATTTCTTCTTCTTTATCAGGAGTTATGAATTCTTTTTTTCTTGTAAGGATTATATTGAAGGGAATTGAATGTGTTTGTTTAAAATCCGATATACACCTGTCACATGTTTCAATGAGTCCGGCTTCCACAATTCCTTTAATGTTAAAACCTGTATTAGATTCGGTGACTGATAATTCAACCCGAATGTTTTTCCGGGCAGGTCGTAATCCTTCCATCGAGAAACTGTTGAAAGATGCCCCTCTGACAAATGAGGTATTTGTGTTTGTTAAGTCTGTTCTGTTTAATATCATTTTAATATTCAAAAGTAATAATGAATGTCAATGCGAGTCAAAAGATTAGACTGAATCATAAAATGAATAATCCGTAGTATATATGAGAGATTATCTAATTATTATCTGATTCTTCTGAAGTACCGTTTTCACCCCCTTCAGTTTCATTATCCTCGCTTTCGACTTCTGGCTGTTCTATTTCGTCGATCTCATTTTCCAATTCTTCTTCGTCTCCCAATTCATCTTCATCTTTTCTCTCAAGAAGATTTTCATCGTCTGATTTCTTTTTTAAAATCAAGAAAGCAAGAGTCATTCCAACAGCTTCGATGGAAAGAAAATAAGAAATGACTGTGCCAAAAATGAGGAAGATTGAAACTGCCACAAAAAATGCACCAATCATTTCGAATGTGCCGAGATCAGAGACTACAACAGGCGCATTCACCAAACAAGAACCGGTGCCGCAACACAGCGCGAGAGGTGAGTTGGGACCAAATACAACGTTTGTTGCCCATCCAACCATATTGGATAATTTATCTCCCATCAGTACTGAATGTCCGAATACGATATTAATTAAATAATACCCACCCTTCATAAAAAGAGAAAATATTTTTACGCCAAGGAACATTAATGTGCAAATAATTGGGACATAGAGGAGGATTCTCCACGGCTGACTCCAGGTGATGGTATAATTCTGAAAGACAGCACCCATTGTGTCTTCTTCCATAGTACCGACAATGGCAGGAGTAAATTCACCTGAGATACAAAGTACAATCATTGTGTATGACACAAAGACTGACCCTGCAAGCCATAGGAGATAAGGAATACCGAAAAAGAGTTCGCCTAAAAATGGGATTTTACCAATGAGTGCGAATACAACTGCCATGACAACAAAAAAGAATACAATAAGAAGAATTGAGAGGGATGTAAAGACAGGGGCATGCCAATGTTTTTTTATGAATTGCCAGGCATCTTTTGAAGAATAAAATTCGTCTCCTTTAAGTTGTTTGTAGGTGACTCTGGAAACTGCGGTGTAACCAAGAACGATTGCAACGATCCATGTTAAACATCCTATTCCCCAAATTATATAAGCTATCCAGTCTGCTTCATTACCAATGAGACATGGATATAACCCATATTTAGCCCACATATCACTGAAGCTATATCCTGCAATAGCAAGAGATAAGTATGATCCTACCCAATAAATAAGATAACCTATCAAATTAGCTTCGAGCAATATCCAAATCTTTTTTCCGCTCAATGCAAGACGCGGTGCTCGGAATAAATCTCTAACGTCAAAATACAGTTTTTTAGGTTCCATGTTTTACTCTCCTTATTAATTTTGAATAATGTCAATCCAACCAGGTTTATGCGTTAGGTTTTCTAGGGTATTTGCGGCGGATTTGGCATCCTGATAAGAGTCAAAACTTCCTACCCTAATTCTATACCACGTTGTGCCGCGTTCGTCTAAATAAGTTTGCAGATAGGCATCCAGTCCCTGAATCGTTAATTGTGTCAATTCATTTTGGGCTTCATCGAGCGTTTCCCACGATGAAACCTGGATGGTAAGTTTTCTTTTTTCAGTCTCAGGTTCCTTTTTTATTGTGACTTTCTTAATAGGTTTTTGTGCAACGTCTGCAGGTTTTTCTTTTGGTGGTTGCAGAATATTGGGTTCTATCGTTGAAAGATCATCTTCAATTGATACTCTTGATTCTGCAATTCCAATTTTTTCTTCTAACTTATTTTCTTCGATGGTAGTGGAAAATATTACATCTTCACCTGCAACACCCGATGATATGTCAGTGGTATTTGAACTCAATGCTTCATAATTGGGGGATTCAACAATCTCACGAGGAAAAATGTTAAATGAAAAGTTTTGTCTAATGGTTTTATCCTGTTCTGTAATTCCGACCAAACTAAACTGATAAATGCCAGGAATGTCGGGCAGGAATGAAAGCTCCTTGTTATCATTAAGCAGAATGAGACTATTAACCGTTAGACTGCTTGTTTTTGGAAAATTTCTCAGTAACCAGTTGTAAGTCATAATTTCTGACGTAGAAGGTCCTTGAGCAGAAATTGTATAATAATTACCGACACTGCCTTCAAATTCTTCAATTTTTTTGCACTGATTCAGGAACACGATGGAAAAACATAGTAGCAAATGAATTTTTTTTCGATTCATTAGATTTTGAAACATGTATATAATAATCACCCCGGAATTTCGCCGTCAGAAAAGAAAAAGGCAATTTCTTTTCTTGCATTTTCTTCAGAATCAGAACCGTGTACTGCGTTGTTTTGAATGCTTTCAGCAAAATCCTTTCGAATGGTGCCTTCATCCGCTTCAGCAGGATTGGTAGCGCCCATTGTTTCTCTCCAAGAAGATATCGCTTTTTCCTTTTGAAGAACGAGGACAACAGATGGTCCCGATGTCATAAATTCCACCAAATCGTTGTAAAAGGGTTTTTCTTTATGCACTTCATAAAATCCTTTTGCCTGTTGGCTGGACAGGTGAATTAGCCGCATGGCTTTAATTTGAAAACCTGCTGATAAAATTCTATCAATAATTTTACCTGTATAATTTTTCCCTACCGCATCTGGTTTGATTATGCCTAACGTTTGATGGTTCACAATAACCCTTTCTTTTCCAATTCTTCTTTCATGGCATTTCCTAAACCTGCAGGGCTTTCAGCCACTCTGATACCTGCACCTGTCAATGAAATCATTTTTTCTTCTGCTGTTCCTTTTCCGCCAGCAATGATAGCGCCTGCATGCCCCATCCGTCTTCCGGGAGGCGCAGTTCTGCCTGCAATGAAGGCAACGATGGGTTTTGAAAATCCAGTTTTCTGAACCCACTCTGCAACATCTTCTTCAGCAATTCCGCCGATTTCACCAATCAGTACGATGCCGTGCGTGTTTTTATCTTCCGCAAACAGCTTAAGTAAATCCACAAATGTGCTGCCAATGACGGGATCACCACCAATTCCGATGCAGGTGGATTGACCAATGCCAAGTTCAGTTAATTGGTGAACAGCTTCATAGGTGAGTGTGCCGCTTCGGGAAATGACTCCAATATTCCCCGGTTTGTGGATAAATCCCGGCATGATTCCAACCTTGGCTTGATCCGGGGTAATCACTCCCGGACAGTTGGGACCCACAAGCCGGGCGCCATTTTTTGAAATAAATTCTTTTACCTTAACCATATCAGCAGCAGGAATTCCTTCCGTGATGCAGATGATTGTTCCAATACCGCCATCGGCTGATTCCATGATTGCATCAACAGCGAAGGGAGGAGGGACAAAAATGACAGACGTGTTGGCGCCTGTTTCCTGAACGGCGGTTGATACGGTATCAAAAACTGGAACATCCAAATGTATCTGCCCGCCTTTTCCGGGAGTAACTCCGCCAACCACAGGTGTACCGTATGCCATCATCTGTTCTGTGTGAAACGATCCTTCGGAGCCGGTAATGCCCTGAACGATAAGTCTGGTCTCATTTGAAACGAGGATACTCATTTTTATCCGTTAGAAGCTTTCACTGCTTTTTCAGCGCCGTCTTTTAAACTGTATGCAACAATAAAGTCTAAACTTGAATTATTCAATAAGTCAGCAGCTTTTTCTGCATTGGTTCCTTCGAGCCGTACCACAACCGGAATTGTTACATGCATTTTTGATAATGCATCAATGACGCCCTGTGCCACGCGATCACAGCGGACGATACCTCCGAAAATGTTGATGAGAATTGATTTGACAGCAGGATCGCTTAAAATGATTTTGAATCCTTGAGCCACTGTTTCGGAATTTGCAACGCCTCCCACATCCAGAAAATTTGCCGGTTCACCATTGAACAGTTTAATAATATCCATGGTTGCCATGGCGAGTCCTGCGCCGTTCACCATGCAGCCCACATTGCCATCCAATTTTATGTAGTTCAGATTATGTTTTGATGCTTCAATTTCACTTTCCAGTTCTTCAGTGAGATCGCGCATTTCCAGAATATTTTTATGGCGGTACATGGCATTATCATCAAAATTCATTTTGGCATCCAACGCAATAATTTTACCCTCTTTCGTCAAAACGAGAGGATTGATTTCTGCCAGAGAACAGTCATTTTTCTGAAATGTCCGCCAAAGGGCAAGGAGTGTTTTAACGCAATTATTCGCAGCACTCCCTTTCAGGTCAAGAGAAAAGGCGAGGTTTCTGGCTTGAAAAGGCGTCAGACCATGTGCAGGATCAATCCATTGCTTGTAGATTTTCTCAGGTGTTTCATCGGCGACTTTTTCAATATCAACGCCGCCTTCGGTTGAGACCATAAATGCAAATCTGTTTACAGTTCTGTCCAGGGCAATTCCTGCATAAAATTCTGATTGAATGTTGACTCCTTCTTCGATGAGGAGGCGGTTGACTTTTTTTCCCCCGGAACCGGTCTGGTGGGTCACCAAGTTAGAACCGAGTATTGATTCAGCAAGGGATTTTACTTCATCAATACTTTTAGCAATTTTGATGCCGCCGCCTTTTCCTCTGCCTCCGGTGTGGATCTGTGCTTTGACTGCAAAAACGGAACCTCCCAATTTCACCGCTGTTTCTTTAGCTTCATCCGGGGAGAATGCCGGAAATCCTCGGGGAACGGGCACACCCTCTTCGCTGAACAATGCTTTTGCCTGATACTCGTGGATTTTCATTTTAGTTTAGAATTGTTGTCCCGGATTTTCCATTCAATGCGTTTTCAATTTCCGTAATGGAAGTGATAACAACTTTTTCACCATGATATTTTAGAAAATAAATGGCAGCTTCAATTTTGGGTGCCATGCTGCCTTTTTGAAATTGACCATCATTGAGGTATTTTTCAGCTTCTTTAATTGACATTGTTTTCAGAGGATTTTGTGTCAGTTTATTAAAGTCTAAATATACACAATCTACATTTGTTATTATCCATAATTCTTCAGCTTTCAGGATTCTTCCAAGCAATGCCGCAGAGTAATCCTTGTCAATAACAGCATCCAATCCTTCAAGGTTTTCATTTTCATCATAATAAACTGGAATCCCGCCGCCGCCTGATGCAAGTACAATTGTTCCCCGTTCCACCAATGCTTTTGCGCTCAATCCATGCATGATATATTGTGGCAATGGACTTGAAACCACCCGCCGCCATTCTCCGGGATTTTGCTCTTTAATATCCCATTGAAACTTTTTTGTCAATTTGCTTATTTCGTTATGGTTATAAACCGGTCCAATAAATTTGGTCGGCTTTTTAATTGCAGGATCATTTTTATCAACCACCACCTGTGTAACGAGAGTGACAACTTCCCAGTCTATTTCATTTATTTTAAGAATATTCTGTAATGACTGCTGAATCATATAGCCAATGGTACCCTGGGTACCTGCCACACAGAGACCCAGCGGGAGAGAAGGCACCCTATCGTGAGTGATATCCATTCTCAGTAATTCGTCACCGACCTGCGGACCGTTTCCATGAGTGATGCACAAGTTGTACTCCTTCTTTACGAAATGCATGATTGCGTTCAAACTTTCCCGGGTGTGAGCGAATTGTTCGGTAATTGTTCCCGTGCCTTCTGATGGAGAAAGGGCATTTCCCCCCAAAGCGACTACAGCTGTGCGGTTTTTGTTTTGAATCATGAAATGAAAGGTTGAAGGACGTCTTCCATATTGGGATTTCCAATTTCCGCCAAATCGTAAGTTACTCTAACGGATGGTTTGTTTATGGAAATGATTCTACTCAAATCAATGGGCGTACCGATAACAACCACATCGCAATCAGTAGAATTAATAGTTGATTCCAAATCATTCATTTGTCCATCTCCATACCCCATTGCTGGCAAAACCTTGCCAATTTCAGGATATTTTTCAAACGTGTCAGAAATGGAGGAAACTGTCCATGGCCGGGGATCAACAATTTCACTGGCGCCAAATTTTTCAGCAGCTACCGTCCCGGCGCCAAATTTCATATTGCCGTGTGTCAGCGTCGGTCCGTCTTCAACGATCAGGCACCGCTTACCAATGATTATGGATGAATCTTCAACTGAAACCGGGGAATTTGCTTCAATAACAACGGCTTTCGGGTTGAGGTCTGCAATGTTGGATTTTACGATATCCACATTTTTCTTGTCAGCCGAATCCATTTTATTAATGACAACTACATCCGCCATTCTCAGGTTGGATTCACCGGGGTAGAATTTCAATTCATGCCCCGGGCGGTGAGGGTCCGCAACAACAATAAATAGATCGGGTTTGTAAAAAGGAAGGTCGTTATTGCCGCCGTCCCAGAGTATGATATCCGCTTCCTGTTCTGCCTGTTCGACTATTTTCTGGTAATCCACTCCAGCATAGACCACAGATCCCCGTTCGATATGCGGCTCGTATTCTTCCATTTCTTCGATGGTACAATCGTGGAGTTTCAAATCTTCTACTGTTTCAAACCGCTGAGCAATTTGTTTCGTGAGGTCGCCGTAAGGCATGGGATGGCGTATTGCCACGACCTTTTTCCCTGCTGCTTTTAGCACTTCTGCAACACGACGGGTAGTCTGGCTTTTGCCGCAGCCCGTACGGACAGCACCAATGGCAACAACAGGTTTACTGGATTTAATCATGGTTTTTTCACCACCCAGCAGTTTAAAATTAGCGCCGCATTTCAGCACTTCGGACGCAATGTGCATGACATATTCATGTGAAATATCACTGTAACTGAAGACAACATCATCCACATTCAATTCTTTGATCAACCTAGAGAGTTCTTTTTCATCATAAATGGAAATACCGTCTGGATAAAGTTTACCGCATATTTCAGGCGGATATACACGATCTTCGATATTTGGAATTTGTGTGGCAGTGAAAGCAACCACTTCAGAATTGGAATCATTTCTGTACACCGTATTAAAATTATGGAAGTCCCTTCCGGCAGCTCCCATTATTAGAACTTTTGTTTTGTTCATTTTATTTTTCTCCAATCAAATTATTTTATTTTTTCTATCTAATGAGGTGATCTGATATTTACGATTTTTTCATAAATGGATATCTGTAATTCTTTGGGGGATCGAAGTTTTCTTTTATGGTACGCTGCGAAACCCACCGGACAAGATTGAACATGGATCCCGCTTTATCATTGGTACCAGAAGCGCGGCTTCCGCCGAAGGGTTGCTGACCGACCACAGCCCCTGTGGGCTTATCATTGATGTAAAAATTCCCCGCTGCATGGGTGAGTTTTTTGGTTGCTTCTGCAATTGCTTTTTTATCCTGCGCCATGACGCACCCTGTGAGTGCATAAGGTGAAGTGGTGTCCACCAGTTCAAGTGTTTCTGGCCATTTTTTCTCTTCATAAACATATATTGTTAGAACAGGTCCGAATATTTCTTCTTCCATTGTTTTGAAATGAGGATCGGTTGTTACGATGGTAGTGGGTTCGATGAAGTATCCTTTGGAATCGTCATATCCGCCACCGGTGATGATTTCAGCATGGGTACTGTTTTTTGCATAATCGATGAATTTAGCAATAGAATCAAAAGCAGTTCTGTCAATAACGGCATTCATAAAATTGGAAAAATCTTCCACATCTCCCATTTTGATAGATTCGACTTCCGAAACGTAGGCATCTTTTGTTTCATCCCATCGGGAAGAGGGGAGGTATGCCCGTGACATGGCGGAACATTTCTGACCCTGATACTCAAAAGCGCCTCTGACCATTGCAGTGACTACCACACCAATGTCGGTGGATTCATGGGCAATGCAGAAATCTTTTCCACCGGTCTCACCTACGATGCGTGGATAGGACCGGTATTGATGAATATTTCCACCAATCGTTTTCCACATACCTTGAAACACTTCTGTTGATCCTGTGAAGTGTATCCCGGCGAGTTGATTGTGATTAATAACATTAGGTCCTACTTGTGAACCCGAGCCGGGAATGAAGTTGATCACACCATCGGGCAATCCCGCTTCCTGAAACATTTTCATTAGGAAATAGGCGGGATAGACAGCGCTGGATGCCGGTTTCCACAATGCCACATTCCCCAGGATGGCAGGGGAGGTGGGGAGATTTCCCGCAATGCTGACAAAATTGAATGGTGTCACAGCAAATACAAATCCCTCAAGCGGGCGGTGTTCGGTGCTGTTCTGTGTCGGATCCGGGGAATACATGGGCTGGGTGTTGTAGAGTTCCTGAGCGAACCATACATTGAAATTTAAAAAATCGATAAATTCGCAGGCAGAATCAATCTCCGCTTGAAATACATTTTTGCTTACATTGAGCATGGTGGATGCATTGACAAGGTCGCGGTATGGTCCGGCAAGTAATTCAGCCATCTTTATGAATATTTTCGCTCTTTCTTCAAAAGGTGTTACGGACCAGGTTTTCCAGGCTTCCAGTACGCCGGAAATGGCTTGATCAACTTCCTGTTTACCTGCTTTGTGGTATTTCGCCAGCACGTGCTGATGATTGTGGGGCATCACGCAAGTACCAAGATCGCCGGTGCGGACGTCCTTCCCGCCTATAATGAGGGGGATTTCAATTTCCTGATTTTTTAATTCTGCAAGTTTTCTCTTTAAAGAGTCCCGTTCGGGACTACCCGGTTTGTACCCTTTGATCGGTTCATTCACCGGTTTTGAGACAAAATCTACCTTTGTATGTTTCATGATTAAACCTTTATTGATGAAGATTATGACACTTGGATAGACATGGTTTACACATTTAGAATTTAATGCTCT
>CEQE01046791.1_pt1 | contig 30277 bp, 33 predicted proteins | sample 356201 | NCBI WGS metagenome assembly CEQE01 (sample SAMEA2619970, study PRJEB7988) | marine metagenome | biome: marine biome (ENVO:00000447); feature: mesopelagic zone (ENVO:00000213) & marine oxygen minimum zone (ENVO:01000065); material: "saline water (ENVO:00002010), including plankton...
CAGTGTAGAGTATTATTTTATTTTAAGTTCGCTCGCTAACCCCGCCGCAAGCAGCGGGGAATGCTCTCGCTAAACACTTTCATTGTAATAATTTATTGAATGCAGAATTATTTTTAAATTCAAAGGGATCAACGTGCATGACTGCATGTTCACTACAGAATTCAGCTAATAACACACCCCGTCGCAGAAAGCGACACCCCTCCTTCGGCAAGCTCAGGACAAGTTCTTCATAAGGGAATTAAACCGCTGAAAGTGTTTAGCGAGCGCAGTCGCAGTCTCGTCCTTTATCGTAGCATAAAGGGCTCTGCTGCAGGGAGCTTCAATTTCAAATGCCAATAGAGAGGTCAGTTCTTCAAATGACAAGTTATAGATAACAGTTTCCAATCAAACAGTTTATCCACCTGTACCGGCAAAATCTCCCAAATCTCTGTCATGAAAGGAAACATCCTTCCCCGAACAGTAGTCACAGAGAAACATGCCATCATGTGATCCGGAATGAGTGGAGCATACATTTAAATCGCAGATATCGCAGGGATTCTCTTCTTTTAAATTAGTTTTACATACAATGCATTCCATTTCCATATCCTGTTAAACAAATTACCTAACACTTTAAAATTGTAAAGGGATTATCTGAAAATGACAAATAAATAATGGGTCTTCTTTTGGATTTTATGAAATAGAAAACATAATACGCGGGTTTAGATCATGGTAAAAAAAGAACCCTTTTTCATTTTGGCAATATCTAAAAAATAAAGGAGTTTTATTATGAAAAATCTAATTAACGATAGGTTAAAAAAGAATACCAGCAAAAAAAAGGTATTTGAAAAAAAAGAGGCAATGAGCTATAGATTTAACAAAAATTTTGTTAAAGAAAAGGGATCTATTTTCTCCTGGATTATGGGAATCGGTTGTTAATTTATTAAATAGATGTATAGGAATTTCCTCTTTTGTTTTTGGCATGAGCTAAGCTCAGCTTTGCTTATGCAGGATAGCCCAGGGCAACGCCCCGGAAAGATAAAAAAATTAAGTTGAAAGCGTTCAATTTTTTGGCAATAAATTGGTAGACAGTAAAAAAAATCCTGTTAATCCAGTTAATCCTGTCTAAAAAAAGTCCCGTAGAAGGCGGTTAATTAATACTGGTTTATTGTGGCTGCGTTTAGGAGATTGGTGCTTCGCGCTTTCTACCGGTAATTACCCAAAACCAGTTGCGTCGTGTTTTATCATCCGAAGTATAGCTTGTATGCTCCAGTTCGCGTTCTTCCAGGCTGATATCCCTGAAATACTTTGAAAAGGTTTTCTCTGCTTCTTCTTGTGTGAAGAAGTGATAAAGAAGGCCGTCTATGCCTTTGGTTTTCATTACGAAAGTGTTTTTCTCAACTTCTTCTCCATTTTCCTTAGCTTTAAAAAAAAGGGAGTTGGATGTGGACCGAACCGAGCAAAGTATTATTCCATTAGGCCGCAGGATTCGGTGGATTTCCTCGAGAGCTGATTTAATTTGCTCCTTTGTGTTGAGATGCAGCATCCGCCATGCAAGCGCCAGGCAAAACTGATCCGACTTAACCGACAACGAGGTAACGTCACTAAGCGCCAGATATGCCAGAGGACATGAGGCGACTTTTATCAGCGATTTTTTAATGGAGCTAAAGGCTATATCGATGCCAAGAACGGGATATCCGCGTTCGGCGAGCATATGGATATGACGCCCAAGACCGCAGCCAATATCAAGAATTTTCTTGACCCCTTCGCGCTGAAACATGTTTATGGAACGTATCACGAGCTCGTCCGGGATTTCCAGATTATAGGCTCCGGTGGTAATCGCTATGTCCCAAAGTTTCGCGGTTTTTAGTTGTTCAGATTCCAAAGGCCAGTATCTCCCTGCCTGCTGCGCAGCAATCGCATTTGGCACATCCGCTTTCGGCATTTTTAGGATTCAGATCGTATTTTTCCAAAATTTTCTTCAGCCTTTCATATATACGAATCATCGTGTCAGTACTGGTAGGGGATGCGTCTTCCAATGTTGAACCGATGATCGGCCTAAAAGCGGTAACAAACGGTAAAACACCACGTTTTGCGATTTCCTCGGCACCCTTTAATGTCGATTCTATCGGCTCCAGTCCACCAATTAGCCATGAGGATACATTTAAACCCCCGAAGATATTTCCAGCATATTCAAGAATATCCAGGTAATATTTTTTAGGAATTTTTTCTTTACCGGGGATTATTTTTTTTCGCAATTCGTCATCCCATATTTCCAGGTTGAAGCTAAGGCTGGTGAGTCCCGCATCTTTTAGCCTGTCCACCCATTTAAAATCTTTCATCGGGGCAAGCTGCGCGGCAACTGCAATGAGGCTTACCTTTCTTATTTCCCTTAATGTTTCAACAAACATCTCGGCGCCCATATCGTCGGAACGAAGCGTGCCGGAATTTATGTTCAGTTCATAATAAAGGCCGGGATGCTTTTTTTCTATTGCCTGAAGAATTGAAGCCAGTCTTTCGGGGCTTTTCTTTTTGTTATCCCTGTCGAGCGTCAGGCCACAGAAGCTGCATCCTTCGTTGTCGTCCTTGAATACACAGTAATTTGTAAGCGAAGTAGCAAGGACGCTTGTACCGTGAAGCTGAATATATGAACCGAACATCGTTCCGTCGTCAAGTTTTTCAAGGTACCAGTCAGGATCTTTTGTCAGTTCAAAACCGCAAATAGGTTCGCCGTCTTTTAAAAGAAGCCTTTTTTTATGGTCGTATTCATAGGGAGAACTCCGGACAAACTTTTCATATACCGCAAGGTTTATGACAGTTGAGAAATCTCCATGGGAAAGAATGAAGGAACGGCCTTCGGAAAGTGAAGCTCGCTTATAGCGGTACCTTGGCAAAATGCCATGCTTTAGGGAATCGTCAATGCGTATTCCGCTGCAAAGCAGGTCCAGTTTCAATCGTGTTAGATTTATGCCGGCGGTTATCACATCGTAGCCAGGGGCTACAACCAAAAGGGCTGCCGCCCGTTGCCAAACAAAAACTTTGTTAAAAAAATGTTGCTTGTTAGTAATACAGTGTAGCCAGGGGCCACAACCAAAAGGGTTGCCGCCCGTTGTCCAACAAAAACTTTGTTAAAAAAACGAAATGATGCCTGCCAATAATACAGCCATATCGCTCTCTCATAACTGATCCCTCTCAGGAATTTTCTTTATTCGAAGGTTTCGCGTTATCCAATGTATAAAGCATCATATAGGCGATTTGATTAAGCTTCCCGGATAGATTCATCACTCTTTCCGAAAGAATATGAACATCGGACTTTTCAAATTTGGATATATCAAAATGTTTTAAGGCATCTATCCTGATTTGGATATCCTCCACAATTTTTTCTATTTCTTTCATTTATCCTCTACAACATTCTTTCTATAAAAATTGAAAATTCAGGCTGTTCTCATCTCCGTGATTTTTATCCTGTTGCCGTTGGAGTCTTCCGGAATATTTCGAACTTTCCTGATTTCGTAGTCGCAATCTGTACAACCGAATCCGTATTTTTGGGCCACACGGTTGTTTGCTTCCACAAGGCCCGCGACCATTTTTTCCTTAAATTCTTTAACAGGATATTCCGCCTCTTTTTTCAAAAATTCGTATATACATGTAGAGGGGGAAGAGAAGGAATATGAAAGATCGCTGTCTACAAATTGGATGTCAACATAGACGTAAGGCATTTTTTTTGATTCTCCTCTTATAGCATTTTTGGTTGTGGTTACACAGTATTATGAACATATTTTGTGCGTATTATTTATTGTAAGTGCAAAGGACAACGATTACAATAAAATTGAGCATACCATGGATATTTTACTTATTAATCCGGCTTACGTTAAGCCAAAAAGCTTCAGCGAACGTTTCGGCGAAAGCCGCGCGCTAATTAAAAAAGGAAATATGTATGTTCTTCCATTTGAACCTCCAATTGGACTTGCATCGATTGTTTCCTCTCTCAGGCAAAAGGGAATAGACACACGTCTTCTGGATGTGCAGGGAAAAAAAATGGATTTGCATCAGGTGCGGTTGTACTTGTTGGAAAATCCTTCTAAATTCGTAGGCATCTCAGCGATGACAACAACCTATCCTTTTGCAATTCAGCTTGCTCGCCTTGTCAGGGAAGTGTTGCCAAATTCTAAAGTTATCATGGGAGGAGTCCACCCTACAGTTTTGCCGAATGAAGTGCTGAAAGAAGAATGCATAGACTACGTTTTTCGCGGGGAGGGGGATGTTTCCCTTCCTAAATTTATATTACGCAATACTCCGGACAGCATTCCGGGAATATGCTTTAAAGAAAACGGAAAAACCGTTATTTCAGATAAAGCACCGCTTGTAAAAAATGTCGATTCCCTTCCTATGCCTGATTACGGGACCTTTCCCGTTGATGAGTATGTTAAGTACAACAAACTCCTTCGTTCATTAAAGGGCATATCTATGCTAATATCCCGAGGATGTCCTTACGACTGCTCTTTTTGCGCGGTGAAAGAGACTATGGGGCGTGGTTATAGGATACGGAGTCCGCGTCTTGTGGTAGAGGAAATGAGACATCTCAAAGAGAGTTATGGTATTGATGGTATATGGTTCAAGGATAGTATATTCAACCTCAAACGAGAGTGGATCAAGGAATTTTGCAATGAGCTGATCAAGTCCGGGCTGGAGATGAGATGGCAGATGAACACACGCGTCGATCTAATAGACGAAAAACAGGTTGCAATGATGGCCGATGCGGGGCTGGAGCAAATCGACTTAGGCATAGAATCAGGATCTCCTGATACACTAAAAACTCTGAAAAAATCTGTAGATATTTCGCAAATAGAATTCGCGGTTGCGGTTGCAAAACGGTACGTTAATGTTTCGGGATTTTTCATGATAGGCGTGCCCGGCGAAACCGAACAGGATATCGATATGACATTCGACCTTGCCAGGAGGCTGGAGTTGGACAGAGCATCCTGGTCTATTTTCACGCCCCTTCCAGGATCGCAGCTCTATAACGAATTGAAGGAGGCTGGCCGTTTACCTGAAAATATTGACTGGCGGCATATCCATTTTATAAACACAGACGTATCCTATTCAGAGGTTCACCACGAAAGATTAATGGAGCGCTTCTGGGAGATTCAGAACTACTTCAGCGAATGCAGTGTGGAATAGACACCTTTAAAGCGATAAAAAAACACTAATTTAATTACTATTGCAACTGATGTTAAGTACAGGAATTTTGTGTTTGATTGCATGCAACTTAATCTAATTCTATTTAATTGATATTGTCGAACAAAGGCAAGAGCCTACCCTGAGCTTGATGAAAGAAGTCAAAACGCAGAGGTGGTGGGGACATGGAAAAATTATTGATTGTCTAAAGTTCTGCTCTTTTGCTTGGAATTTTAGTTTTCAGACAGCCTGGGGTTTACTTTTCAAAGAAAGAATTTTCTTCATAACGCTAATCTTTAGGCTCGTTTGTTTTTTGAACTCCCCTTTATAGGCAAGGTCTTCTTCGCTTAGTTCGTAACATGTAGTATCGTTGATATCGACTATTGCGCAAGGCAGGCTGGCGTTTACGAACGCCTTGTATTTCTTTGTGAAAAAGGCGGAACAGCATGCCCCAATATATGCCCTGGTACCGTTTTTCTTTTCATTTTCTAGCACTTCCATAAGGTTCTCGTAATTATTGATAGATATCACACGCATTCCTGCGTCTTCCGCCATCTGGTACACTTCTCCGACAGTGCACTCACCGCATTTGTCGCAGGAATTCTTGTTGCGGTGATCGCAATCAGATGATTTGGCACAATAGGGGACAAGTACAAGCTTCGCCTTTTCTCTTATTTCCGTTAACGATGAATCTAATGTTTCGATCGCGTTTAGATCATCCACTTCCAGTCCCATTTCCAGGTTTTTGAATTTTTCAATGAGCTTTGAGAGCGCGTTTATAAAATCGTCAGGACCGACGTCCACTCCCTCGAAAGAATAGGATTCAAGAAAATCTTTTAAAGTTTTTAGTACGTAATCGACATGAACGTTTTTCAGTGCCGCCTCAATATCGTACAACATCCTCACAGGTGATACTAACACGTCTCCTGTTATGAGTAGCTGTTTCAGCCTTTTTCTTGGAATATCGAACCGGACGGACACGCGTAAAAGTCCCCCTTTGGATTTGGAGAGCGCGTGTATAAGTTCTTCTGAATCCTCCCATGCTGGTTCTCTTGACTCTATCCATTCTTCTTTTTTTGTTTCCTTTATGTATTTTCCCGCGAGACTTTGTTCAGTCATGGTGACTTCTTTGTATGCCGGAGTTTTGCCGAACAGTTCAGCTAAGTTTACGGCAATGCTTTCTTTTATTTTCTCAAGCTCCGGAGGTTTCTCAAGAATATCGTTCAGGGAAACAACTCTTTTCTTTGCTGACTTAAGCTCCTTGTCCGAGAGTTTTTCGACCGGTATTCGCAGCGCCTTTATCAGATGTTCGAGGTTGAAATCCACTAAAAGCGTTCCTTGAAAAAGGGCCACACCATCCTCGAAAGTCCCTCCCGTTCCGCTAATTTTCCTCCCATCGACTTCGATATCGTTTCTCGGCCTGAAACAGGCATTTACACCAATATCTCTGAGAGCTTTTGCCCCTGCTTCACATATTGCAGCAGAGATATCCTGCATAGTCCTTAATCCTAACAGAGAGGACCTTTTAAATATCAGTTCCCATCCCAGTTGTCCTTCGTCGAAATATATCGCTCCTCCTCCGGTAATTCGTCTGTTTATCTCTATCCCGTTTGCTCTACAGTAGTCTACCCTGATTTCGTCTTTTATGGCCTGGTGATAACCGACGAGCGCGCATGGTGTAAACCGGAGGAACCGGATAGTGTCCGGAATAATATCCTTCGCACGCGCCTCCATTAAGGCCCTGTCCCACGCCATATTTTCCGCCGCCCCTTTAAGTCCGGTATCTATTACCCTTATATTATTACTCTGTAAAAACTTGTTTTTTGAAGAAGTTTTTTCTGTTAGATCACCGGAGCAGTAGCTCCTTTTGGTTGCGGCGCCTCGCCGCTTTATGAATTTATCCTGCATGCGTCTCCTTTGCAAACGCGGTCATGGAGCAGCAAGAATATGCTATTTCGGTTTTATAGCCAAGCTCTTTTGCCGCTGCCAGAGTGCCATCCGCCGGGAAGGCTATGCTGTCTATTCCAGCGGCTAACGCGTAGAGATCGGTCTGTTGTCTGTGCACTCCTCCGGGACGGGCACAGCCGAGAATTAATTCTCTATCAGGTAGCTTTTTGCGGCATTCAGCAATGAAGCTTCCGATAGCGTCGGAAGAAGGCTGACGGAACATAGCCGGGTTTTTTGCGTAATAGGGCACAACAGCTACAATCACAATAGATAACGTTTTATGTTGAGCGACGATCTCCAGAGCGTTATATTCCCCCAGCATTTGCCCGTAATGAAGTCCAAAAACAATGTGCGGTACAATCTTCATGGAAGTTTGACAGAGAACTTCCAGTGACCGTTCAAAATCTTCAACCGACTTCATGAGGTTGTACACATTTCTTATGGTTTTATTCGAGCCTATTATATCTATCATTGCTGTTTCAACCCCCACGTTGCTAAGGGATTCAGCCGTTTTTCTATCTATCAGGCCGGTATGAATCGCTATGGAAAGACCGTATTTTTTTCTAATTTCAGAAATAGTTCCAATAAATGGCTGAAAAAGAACACTTCCGTTTATGTCCGAACCCCCGCTAAGGAGAATCCCTTCGGCTTTCTCTTCTGCGGCCTTTTTTGCAGCTTCGAGCAAGTCGCCCGGGGTTGTGGCAGGTGTCATTAAATCCAAAATTTTCCCCTGGCAGTGGTCGCACATCAGTGCACACTTATTGCCGGTTATTGAAAAAGCGGGAAAAGATTTGTTCGCACAGATATTGCTAAGCTCCGATGTCGAATGCCTTCTGAAAGATGGAAGATGTAACCTGATTCTTTTTCTATTCTCCGGTCGGGCATCGAGTGCCATTTGCCAGATGCCTGCGTCGATATCCGCTCCATGCAGCTGTTCGATACGGGATACTTTCTCTGGCAAAATCCTTTCTTTCATCTGCATTCGCACATGTTTTATGTCTGTGCTTTCAAGGGGAAAAGGGTAACTTTTTATATTGGATGGTGGACCATCTCCGTACGGTCTGTTGCATGCTGTTTCCCTGTCACCCTTTCCGGGGCAACCGCACGTTTCAAAGGGTTTGCCGGAGTCTATTATCGATTCCTCCCTGTTCTTTCCAACTCCGTAATCCATTATGCGCCCCTTTGAGTCGAATTTCATCTTTTCATGTTTTGATATGCCATTATCAATCAGATATCTTACCATCTGAACTTTTCTGAACTGGGCGGATTCGCAAGACTTTTTGTTTTCGAGTTTTGAACCTTTTTCCGGATAAAAACTAAACAGGTGAGTTGTTCCACCTATGTCAGATACAAGTTGGATGGCTGCCGCCATATCCTGCTCAGTCTCACCCATTCCTGTGATAAGATGAGCGCCAATATTACCTTTTCCGAAAATATTTTTGGCCTCGGTAAGCGCTTTCCAGTAACGATTCCACCTGTGTGGCCCTTTAATTATTTCACCACGGTGTTTTTCAAAGAGATCTTCTGTCGCTAGGTCTATGGCCACAGTGAACCTGTCTGCTCCTGCATCGTACAAAGCTTTCATGTCATCTGTAGTTGTAGTAGTCGGATTTGAAAGTATCGATACGGGAAGATCGGTTTTATCACGGAGTTTATTTAGGACGGAATATGTGTCTTTTCTGTTGTTAGGATGCGTAAGAGTGCTTATGCAGGCCCTTTCCAGCGAGGAACATTCATTAGCCTTTTCGATTATAAGATCGGTAGTATATGCGGGCCATTCAACGCGAATGAAGCTTGTGGCGGGAGAATTATTCGTATCGACTCTTGCGGGTCTTGCAAGGCCACAGTACGTACATGCCGCCCTGCATCCATCTGGATAGGTAAGCAAAAGATTAAGGCAGTATAATTTGGCGTCTCGATAAAACCTTCCTTTTTTCAAGCCGAGCGTCATAGCCGCTGCAAGGCTTAAGCGCAGGTACTCAGGACTGGACTTTTGCATGCTGCTCCTTTTTGTAATATTCCGGGAAAGCTATCCACAGTTTTTTATACTCTCCTACCGTCGGTCCCCCATTTATGATTGCTTCTTCCCATTCTGCTCTTTTTTTTGTGTCCCGTTTAAATGAGTGACTGAAAATATCCATTAAAAATTCTGCGTAATCCTCAAGCTTTTCCTTTTTGCCGGTACGGATAAATGAGGCTGTTGCCTCTCCTGCGATTCTTCCGGAGCGGATCGCCCTGTAAATACCTTCTCCGGAAACCGGATGCACGACTCCGGCTGCGTCTCCTATAGCAAGAACATTGTCTTCAATAAGTGGTCCCGGACCAGAAACCGGTATCCTCCCTCCTGTAGTGCTCAGAATTTTAGTCCCTAAAGCAAATTCACTTTTAATGGAGCTTATGAAACTATCAAGCATCTCTTTTAAACCTGACTTGCCGTTTCTTTTGGTAACAGCAAGACCTACGTTTGCCCTGTCTCTTTTCGGGAATAGCCATGCATAGCCCCCTGCAAACTTCGAATCCAGCCAAACATGTATGTCTTTTACAGACGCTTCAAGCGGAAGTGTAACCTGCCTGGAAAATGCTGCATGCTTAGCTCTTATACCTCCTGAAGCATTGGCTACGACTTTAGGCTTATACGTTCTGATGCTGTTGTCATGCAGCTTTACAGCGGCAATTCCATTTTTTATGATTCCAAAACTATGCGTCAGGTACGTTGCCCCTTTATTAATGGCTTTCTCAGCTAAAAACTGATCATAAAGATCGCGCTGGATCGTATAACCGGGAGATTTCGACACATGGATAGATCGATCCGACAGATGGGTAACCATATTCCCGATGGTTTGCGCAATGAATTCCCTCGGCCCATCATATCCTGCTTTTTGAATAAATTCTGCGCACTGCACCGGCGAACCTATTTTTCTTCGCTTTTCGACTACAAGTACCGATACCCCTGCATCTGCAAGAATTCCGGCCATGCTCGATCCTGCCGGACCGCCGCCGATTATTATCACATCGTATTTAGTTACAAGCATTGAAGGATTCTAATAGCAAGATATATTCCCATAGCTTTTCTACCAGATTATTTATAAAATAAAGGTAATTCTAAGTCAATTTATTGGCTCGGATTTGTCCAGGATTATGTGGCTACATAATTGTTTTGGCCGGAGTATAAGTATCTATTGGTTATTCTATTCCGAGGGAAAATAATGTTTTCCGAAGCGTTACGAAAAAAAAAGGTGTGAATTTAAAAAAAACCAATACTGGTAAATGTTTTGCAATTTGCAATGTACTATTGGTTTTTGAAAGGAGGTGATACTGGCATACCGATTTTATAAACCCCTGAAATACAACCTATTCAATCTTTTAAAGTTGAAATTTTTATCGGCATAAGACTTGCTCATGTCTATAAATTGGATGTGTTTAGCGGGAGTATCTGCGGTTTTGCAGTGAACCGTACTGGTACAGGGCTTGATACAGGGAGTATCAGATTAACTTTAAAAGTTTATTAATAATTCAGGTTATGTCTGTGAAACACCTACACAAGACACATTTTTAAAGGAGCAGGATATGAATGAAAACAAAAAAACCTCTGATGAAAACAAAAAAAGCGAACATAAATATCAGGTCGAAGACGAACTAACAACATCACGCAATGCTCCCGAATATAAACCCGGTATGCCGTTCAAAGACCGGGTCAAGATTGTCCATAAGCTCAATTACACCAAGGAAGAACAGCAAAAGCACACGTCAAATAAAGGTGTTGCGGAGATGATTGGTGTTATGGACAAAAAGGGAATAGAGAATACCTTTGACCGTTTCATAAAACAGCATCCACAGTGCGGATACGGTCTGACCGGGGCTTGCTGCGCTTTTTGTTCCTACGGACCATGCCGCGCGGACGAGAAGAAAACAAATTCGGTTTGCGGTAAAGATGTTCATCTTATTGTAGCAGGCAACGCTGTGCGGCGCATGGCGGCAGGCCTTTCAGCCCACGGAGCGCATGCTCGTGAAATATTCATAATGCTGAAACAGGTAGGGCTCGGAAAAGTACCGGTTCCTATTAAAGGCGGTGCAAAAGCAATTGTAGTAGGAAAACTTCTTGGCATAAAAACGAGGGGGAAATCTGTCAAGGAAGTCTGCGTGGAAATAGCCGACAAGTTTATCGACGATCTGCAAAGGGCGGAACCAAAAAAACATGATACTCTTTTGGCTCTTGCGCCTTACGAAAGGACAAAAAAATGGGAAGAGCTAAACATCATTCCGATAAGCGCCTACCACGAATGTTTTGAGTCGAACAACATAACAAGCCACGGAACCGACTCTGATTTTGAAAGCCACATGGAGGCTTTTTTAAGGACTGCTCTTGTTTACGCTTGGAGCACGGTTATTTCCACTTCGATTGCAACGGATATTCTTTACGGTATACCGAAAAGGGCAAAGGTAGAAATGAATCTTGGCGCCATAAGAAAGGAAAAGTGCATCAATGTCGCGTTGAACGGACACAGCCCGCTTGTTGCTTTTGCGGTTAGTGATCTCGTAAAGACCGACCGAATAAAAGAAAAAGTTAAGGCGGTTGGCGCGGAGGACATAATGCTTTACGGCATGTGCTGCACCGGTGGTGAGTTTGCCCAGCGTGATATCAACGTACCAATGGTTTCGATGGCTTCTTCTTGCGAGCTTGCTGTAGCAACGGGCGCGTTCGAAGCGGTAATTGTAGACATGCAGGACGTGATACCCGGTATAATGAACGTCGCTAAACGGTATCATACGAAACTTATCACGACATGCGCTTCAGGCAGAAAAGAAGGAGCTGAGCGTATCGAAGTGGATTATTATTTTGGCAATATTGGCAACATATACGAAATAGCCGAGAAAGTTCTCGACGTTGCTATAAACAATTATCCAAACCGGAAACAGGAAAAGATCCATATCCCCAAGATTAGGTCCAAGATGGAGGTGGGTTTCGGTGTTGAGGAAATCATGAAGATATTTAACGGTTCCATTCGCTACAATCTCATCTACGGTTTAGCCGAACTGATAAGGTCAGGCAAAATCAGGGGCCTGGTCAACTTTGGTTCATGCGGAAATATTAGTGGTGCTGTTTTCGAACGCAACCAGGTGATAATCGCCAAGCAACTTATAAAAAATGACGTCCTTGTTACCTGTCACGGTTGTTCCGGTATGGGACTTCTCTTTGCGGGCCTTGCCCATCCGGATGCTTCCAAATTGTGTGGCGAAAAGTTGCGTGAGGTTGTCGAAGCAAAAAAGATCCCGCCCGTGCTTCATATGGGCGCCTGCACGGACAGCACTCGCGCCGGACAAATTCTCGCATTTACCGCAATGGCAGCGGGTATCGCAAATCAGGGAATGCCCTACGCAATGGTTGCAGCCGACCCTGCGGCTGAAAAAACAATGGGAGCGCGTTTCGCTTTCGTGCTTCAGGGGATTGAAACTTATTCCTGCGTATCAGACAACACGCTGGCTTCTGATAGGTATATAGACTATACATCTAACAAACTGCGTGAAATTCTTGGCGCTTCTCTTAACTGGAACCCGGATCCATACAAGACTTCTGAAGATATTCTTAGAATGCTAAATAAGAAAAGGAAGGCCCTTGATTGGCCGGTATGGGATTACGTAATTGGAGATCGAAAGGAAATAGAAGAAAACATACCGGATACTGTTGAAATGAGTGAAATGAGCGAATCCTTCTGCGTGGTAGCCGCATGATCGAAATTGAGGCGCTTTACATTTTATAAGCAATGCTCTGGATTCCCGATAAAAGCATTCGGGAATGACAGCGTGGAGGATTCCGGGAATTACAGTATGGGGGAATTCGGGAATCCAGGAAATGGACAACTGTATTGCAATCGATTGACATATTTGTACGTTAGAAAAGTTAGCCAGAATGGCCTGACTTAACGAAAATTTATACCAACCCAACGAAGCTTTTCCTGCCTCCGGCGGAGAGGACGTTGCGGTTATTTTTGAAAGGATGCCATATGCTATTTGACGTAGAACACCAGTCTTACCCAAGAATTCACATTAAGCCTGAGGATGTTTGTAAGGGATGCGCTTTTTTTGGAAACGAACATGATGAAGAACCTTTCTGCATTATGGAAGAAGATCCAAAAAAGTGCCGCGTAGCGCAGGCACTCGGCAAATACGATAAAAAATAATTTTTTAGGGGGTGTAATTTATGAGTGTTTTAGGAATTATGCTGACGGATGGGCCCTGGCAGACGGAGAGGTGGAAAACCGTGACTAAAATAGCTGAGGCGGCCATCGAGAAAGGGCATGAAATAAAACTTTTTCTTTTCCTTGACGGTGTATACAACCCAATCAAACACCAGAATTTTCCGGATTTTACAGAGCAACCGGTGCATAGCTTCAAACGTTTGGCAGATAAAGGAGCAACTATCGTCACATGCGGAATATGCACAAACGCAAGAGGTCTCCAGGATGGGAAAGAATATATCGAAGGTATAAAAGCGGCCGGTTTGCCGGATTATTCGGAGTTTTTGGGCGATGCGGATTCTGTAATAACATTTTAGAGTTGAAAAGGAGATAAATAATGGCTCAAAACAAAATAATGGTTATGTTTTTGAATCGCCCTTTTGGCACTATCCACTATGTAGAAGGATTGCGCGCTTCCCTTGGCATAGCTTCAGGTTGGGATGAACACGAAGTAACACTTATGTTTATGGGCGAAGGGGCGTATTACGCTCTTAAGGGAGTCGGCAAAACCGATTCGCTAAAATATATTCATACACTTGATAGACTCGGTTTTGGATTGAGTGTGGAAAAGGAATCTCTGGAGGACCTTGGTATATCCGAAGAGGATGTTTCCAAAGAATTCACAGTCGTTCCCCGTAAAGAGGTTTTCGAAATGATCAAGAATCATGATTTTACAGTTGATTTTTAGAGGGAGTGATAAATGCTATATTTAATAGATATTCATCATAAAAAGATTGCCTTAGAATACGCCAGGATGGACGATGAAGCGAAAGTAGTGCTTATTCAAGACGGTGTTTACATGACGGAAAGCGAGTTGCCGGAAGGGCTTGACATTTACGCGATTAAGCATGACGTGGAAACACGCGCGATTGGCAAGCGCCTTGGCGACAAGGTAAAACTCATCGATTACGGTGAACTGGTGGACATGATTATGTCCGATAAGGTAGTCAACTTTGCGTAAGGGGGTTATCTCATGTCTTTAATAACTGAAAATCCCGACAAAGAATTGGACGTAAAAGGGCTAACATGCCCCATGCCGGCTCTGGAAGCTAAAATGGCTCTAAAAAAAATGGAGGCAGGTCAGGTGCTTCGAGTTGAATGCGATTATAAGCCCGCAGCAGAGGTTACGTTGCCACAGTTTTTCAATAAAGGGAAGCTCGAATTTGAAATGGAACAGAAAAACGAAAACCTGTGGGTTTTCTATGTCAAACGCTAAGGAGGAGAGAAAGCAATAATGGCTAAAATTGAATTCGGAACAAAAGAAGAATGCAGGTGGGAACTCCCCGACGACTTTTACTATCACAGGGAGGACCACATATGGGCTCGTAAGGATGGAGATAAAGTTTACTTTGGCGTGGATCAATTTGGACAATATGCAGCGGGAGAAGTTCAGTATCTAAAGATAATGCCTGCCGGACGCAAATTCAAAAAGAATAAAACCTTCGGGTCACTTGAAAGTGGGAAATACATCGGACCGATGCGTGCGCCCGTTGGTGGCGAAATACTCGAAGTAAACGACGCAGTTATCAAATTACCGAAAATGATTAACGAATCTCCCTATGAGAACTGGGTTGTCTGTATAAGTCCGGAACAGTTTGACACGGACGCGGCAGATCTTCCACACGGCGAAGAAAAAATCAAGGAATGGATGCGAGTTGAACTTGAAGATTACAAATCAAAAGACCTTTTGAAGTGTGATGATTAATGGACGACCTCAATACTATTTTGGAGCAAGAAAGAGTTAATCTCAGCTATTTTGAAAGGTTGTCCCACTCTCACGATATTACTCCCGTTCCAGACAGGATAGCGGCTAACTATAACAATATTCCGTCCGCAGTTGTAAAACCCACAACCATTGAAGAAGTTCAAGAACTGGTTAAGTTTGCTGAAAGAAAGAAGACGTGCCTTATTCCGAAAGGGAGGGGAACTTCCTATTTATGGGGCTCTGTACCCGTTGTGGGAGGAATTGTGGTCGACATGGTGGAGATGAACGACATCTATGATTTCCACAAAGAGGACGAATGGATCGAAGCCGGCGCAGGGGCAACATGGGAAAAGCTTGAAGGTTATCTTGAAACTCAGGGATACACACTGCGAGTATATCCCACAAGTATGCCGGCGGCGACCCTGGGCGGATGGATTTCCTCCGCAGGCACAGGACTTGGCGCGGGAGGGTATGGCATAGGATCGCTGATGTACGGTCCGATTGGTGAAAATCTCGCAGGTCTGGAGGTTGTTAACGGTAAAGGGGAAATATTAAACTTGCATGCTAAAAAAGACGTAGCAGATTTTGTTGGAACCGACGGTATTACCGGTTTTATAACGAAAGCCCGCCTTAAGGTTCGGAAAAAGGCACAGTTTTCAGAGAAAATTCTTGTAAACATCACAAGCAATGAGAAGTTGCAGAAACTCGTTGAATTGCTTGGTTCAATGAATACACCGTACTTCGCGCAGTTCGAAGATGATGGCATAATCAAATGTAAATTATCTATAGGGCTTCATTCTGCTCCATGCGAGAAAGGTTTTCTTCTTATGTCTGTTTTTGAAGGTGACAGGGAAAAGGTAGTGGGAGAAACAGCGCGGTTCCTCAAGGATACAAAAAAACTGGGCGGAAGAATTTTTTCTAAACCGGAAGCGGAAGTGGAGTGGGGGGAAAGATGCTATCCAATGCGTGTAAAACGTAGCGGTCCCACAGTTGTTGCGGGTGAGTTTACAATTAACTCTTCAAGACTTAACGCGGCGCTTCAGAATATTTACGGAGAAATGCCGGAAGGGGCTAAAAATGGAGTGCATGGAGTCGTCGTAAAATCTCCCTTTGTTGTTATTTTGCCGCAGCTTTTTTCCGACGAACGGGGAGGGTTCGGATTTTTAGCATCACTTAGTTATTCAAAACGTTTTAACGATATCGGAATACGACATGGCGGTAAACCTTACGGCGTTGGTCATCTCAATGCGTTTAACTCAAAACAGGTTCACGGCCTGAGTGGGTTTAAAAGTCTTAAATTATTGAAGGCAAAACACGATCCTCAAAATGTAATAAATCCGGGTAAGGGAATAGAACATAGAACGAGGTTCGGCTTTTCGGTGCCGCCGTTTTTGTTCAGTCTTTCCATGTTCAGTCTTGGCCTGTTTAGAAATTCTGGGGTGAAAATGTGGAACTGATACCGAAATACAGGGAAGATTTTTTCATATGCGCGCAGTGTTCATACTGCACATCGATATGCGAGGCCTCTGCGTTCACCCTGTGGGAAAGCTCTGCCCCGAGAGGCAGGATGTTCGCTTTAAAAGAGATGATATCGGGTCGTCTTGACAGTGAATCAAAAATCCTTGACGAACTGTCCGATTCGGCGTTTAAATGTACCCTTTGTGGAAGGTGCGAAGCCGTCTGCCAGACGAACATCAAACTCCGCGATCTCTGGCTTGATCTTAGGACTGAACTTGTAAAAAGCGGTCACTTCCCAAAGAAACTTACTCTGATGAGAAACGGCATCGAGAAAACCGGAAATGTCGCGAACTATCCTAACAACGAACGCGCGTCTTGGGCGGATTTTTTACCGGACCTTCCGGACGAAGGCCTTGAAAAGGAAAAGGCTGAAATTGTCTATTTTGTCGGATGCATGTCTTCGTTTTCTCCAGCAATAAGTTCTATACCAGAAAGCTTTGCACAACTACTCCTTCTGGCCAAAGTCGATTTCACAATAATGGGTGAAAAAGAAATGTGCTGCACATATCCTCTCATTGTGGGAGGTTTCGGACAGGATAAGGAGCTTGTTCAATCGTTAAGAAAAAAAAATGTAGAAGCGGTAAAAAGCACCGGTGCAAAGGCGATGATATTTACCTGCCCCTCTTGTTATCTTACCTGGAAAGAGGAATATGTCGAACAATTCGAGCTCGACATCGAGTTGCACCACTCCACCCATTTCCTTCGCGATCTTATTAAAGATGGCAATTTAAAATTAAACAAGACGAATGAGAAAGTTTCCTACCACGATCCGTGTGATCTTGGCAGGAATTCAAAGGAATATGATGCCCCGAGAGAAATAATAAAGATGATGGGAGCCCAACTTATTGAAGCGAGCAGCAGCAGGGATGTTGCCTACTGCTGTGGTGGTGGTGGAGATGTTGAGGTTTACGATCCCGATCTTTCAGTGAACATGTCTTCTATCGCAGCAAAGGCTTTTGATGCTACCGGCGCGACTACTACGCTGACTGCCTGTCAGCAGTGCAAAAGAACATTTCAGGGCACTGCGAAAAAGATCGAGTCAAAAATGAAATACATGGATATTTCAGAATTTGTTTTGGATAACCTGTCATGAAATATGTTTTTCTGCTTACAAAAGGACCTTTCAGCGCCGAATGCAAATCGGTCGTGGAGCTTGCGTCATCAGCCGCACAGCAGGAAATTGAGACAGAACTTTTTGTAATGATGGACGGGGCTTATGCACTGATGGATAAAAGGATAAGGAATCTTGCAGAAAAGGGAGTTAAAGTTACTTATTGCCATCACAACTCGGAGGAAAGGCATGCCGGACCACCGGATGGAAGCTCGTACACGCAGGGAGGCATTCCGGAATTTTCCGGGATACTGTCCGAGAGTGACAGGTTTTTTTCTTTTTAGAATCTGGAGGATAGGGCTATAGAAGCTTTGGTTATTGTTTCGGAGTCGCCGATGAATTCGGTTCGAGCCGCAGAAGGAATAAGGATTGCGCTGGGACTTATTACATATATCGACGAAATAGCTATCCTGTTTACAGGAAATGGCGTTTGGACTTTTAACGGTCTCAAACCAGAGAAAGGAAGTACAATGGCTAATTCGCTGGAACAGATAGGCACTTTTCTTGAGATGGAGCAAAGAGTGCTTGTTGATAAAGAATCATGCGAAAAACGATCGATTGTGCCGAAAATGGAAGGAGTGGAAGTTATCTCAACCGATGACGCGCGAAAGGCTATTAGGAACACAAAACATATAGTGACGATACGATAATGAGCATACTTTATTTAGTAACAAAACCTTTCTTTATATTTGGAGACCTTTGGGAGGTTTGCGACGGCGATTTTGTCGTCGCTATGCAGGATGGGGTTTTCGCACCACCCGAGGGAATCGATAAATTAGCCTTGTGCGGTCCGGATGCCAATATAAGGAACATAAAATCGGACAAGCCAAGAATTACCTACGATGACATTATAAAAATGGTAAAAGAGCACGATAAAGTGGTAACCTTATGAGCTCATTCAAAGACATGCCTTTTGAGTACGAGGTTGTTGCCGAGTATATGCAAGGCGGTAAGTCTATCGTTTATCTAACGAAGCACGATTTTGTCAAGGTCAAGCGAAGGCTTCTGGAAATGGGCATCGATAAGGGCTGCATAGAAAAACAACTTTACCTTTACTCTCCAAATTCGGCAATAAACAAAATCGTTGGCGCAATATCGAGAACAAGGCCGGATCATGTTATGGCAGACTCCGTATCTGACATTTTCCGGTACAGGGCGCACATTAACAGTGGGAACTTTAAATGCGGGTTAAACGGAACAAGATGAGGATGAAGAGAAGAGAGTTTTTAACCGGACTGGCGAGTGCAGGTGTGGCGGCAAGCATGGCCTTGCCCGGTTTAAGCAGAGCTGCTTCATGGAAAGATCCGGTCCTTAAAATCGGGTACATTCCAATTACGGATGCGGCACCTCTTTTAATTGCGCACTCCAAAGGGATGTTTCAAAAGGTCGGCATTAAAACCGCCAACCCGGTCAGGATACTCGGGTGGAGTGAACTTGCAATGGCGTTTGCTCACGGTGCTTTCAATCTTTGCCACCTGCTGAGCCCGATTCCCCTTTATCTCAGGTACGCAAAAAACATACAGGTTAAGGTGGTGGCCTGGGACCATGTAAACAATTCAGCTATTACAGTGCAGCAGGATGCAAAAATATATGACTTCAAGGATCTGGGAGGAAGGAGTATCGCCATCCCCTTCTGGTATTCCGTGCACAATGTAATACTTCAGCTCGGTTTGCGGCACGTTGGGCTCAAACCTATCATAAAAGGACACAACAAAAAGGTAATGAAGGATGAAGTGGAACTTTTCGAGATGGCTCCTTCCGACATGGTTTTCGCGCTGAAGAATGGGGCCATCGACGGTTATATAGTGGCTGAACCTTACAATGCGGCTGGCGAGATGCTTTACGGAGGGCGGGTTATGCGGTTTTCAGGTGACATATGGAAAAACCATGCGTGCTGCCAGGCGGCAATGCACGAAAGGGATATTGTAATGTTCCCTGATTGGGCACAAAGGGTTGTGAACGTTCTCGTGGAAGCAGAATTCTGGCTTAAGAATAACATCAGGGAAGCAGCCATGATTCTCAGTAGCGACGGAGAAAACTACATAGACCTTCCGTATGATGTGCTGCTTAGAGCAATGACAAAATACGATCTGGACACATACGGAGATGATGGAACCGGCGCTATTAAACATCCGGACTGGAACATAAAACGAGTATGGTTCGAACCGTTCCCCTTCAAGAGCTATACGAGAACCCTTGTGGAGCTCCTGCGCGAGACTATCGTAGATAGTGATATTTCATTCCTGAAAAAGCTTGATACGGAATTTATCGTGAATGATATTGTCGATTACGAGCTCATCAACAAATCGTTAAAAAAGTATAAACTCAATTTAATAGAAGGAATCGATGTAATAAAAACTGCAGAGCGTTCTGAAGTACTCATGGTTTAGAAGACTTATTGAAAGGGGCTAAATATGGGCTTAAATAAAGAATCAAACATAACGGAAGATAAACAGGTAGTGGAAAGAGCAGGGACATCCGGCATCTCCGACGACGCAAGACGGGCAGCAACTGAAAAGGTGATGGCCAAATTCCGCAAGCAGACGGAGACCAGTGTTTTAGACAAAATAGTTGGTGCTTTTTCCGACAATAAATACTATGTAATAGGCCTGGCCGTGTTGCTTGCGATTTGGCAGCTTGGTACCAGTCTGGGGTTGCTCGGCGAGGACTTCGCGCCGAAGTTTGCCCCATCCGCGGCCTTTTTGGCTTTTATTGAAATGGCCGAATCCGGAGACATCATGCACCATACTATCCCCAGTCTCAAAAGAGTAGCAATCGGTCTTACTTATTCTGTTACTTTTGCAATTCCAGTAGGGATACTCGTAGGGTATTTCACAAAGCTGGAGCAGATGACTTACATCGCCTTCCAGTTGCTAAGGATGATTTCCCCGCTTGCGTGGATGCCGGTAGCCATTATCATTTTTGGTGTTGGAGACAAATCGGTTATCTTTCTGCTCTGGCTTGTAGCCATATGGCCTCTCATTCTCAACACAGCTTACGGTACCAGCAGGGTAAGCCAGCTCTGGATAAATATGGCAAGAACCATGGGGGCCTTTGACTGGGCAATTCTAAAAAAGATAATAATTCCAGCAGCGATTCCGGACATGCTTACCGGGCTGAGATTAGCGGTCGGTATTAGCTGGATAATACTTGTTCCCGCTGAAATGCTTGGCGTCCCCGACGGACTTGGTTATTTCATTCTTGATACACGAGACCGTTTCAGGTACGACGAGCTTATGGCGACAATCGCTATAATTGGAACCATCGGCTACTTACTTGATTCAATCATGCGCATGCTTATACGCAGGTATGCCTGGAAGATCTGAGGATTTTATGGGAAACAACAACAGTAAACCGGGAAACGGAAAGGTCCTTTTAAGCTGTAACGACCTTTGGAAGATTTATAAAAAGGAAAGGCAGGATGTGCCTGTATGCTGCAACTTGAATTTCGATATTTACGAAAATGAGTTTTTGTGCATAACCGGGCCCACCGGAAGCGGAAAATCGACAATCCTAAAAATGATTGCTGGCCTGGAAATGCCTTCGATGGGTTCGCTTACTCTTAAAGGGAAACCGATTAATGGACCCGGCCTCGATCGCGGAATGATTTTCCAGGAGTACTCGATGCTGCCGTGGCGGACGGTTTATGAAAACATCCTGCTTGGAATGGAATTTCAGAAGGAGAGTAAAAAAACCGCCCGGGAAATGGCGATGAAATACGTCAACATGGTTGGTCTTGGTTATGCAAAAGACAAGTATCCCTGGGAACTATCCGGCGGAATGAAACGACGCACAACTCTTGCAATGGTCCTTGTAACAAACCCAAAGATACTTCTTATGGACAGCGCTTTTAACGCGCTTGATGCAAAAACGAAGATGACCATGCAGATGGAAATCGTCGACATCTGGAAAAAAGAAAATTGCACAATCGTTTTTGTGACATCGGAACTGGACGAGGCTACAAAACTTGGAGATAGGATTATAGTTTTAAACAGCAGGGGGGAAGTCTCAAAAATCGTAAAAAACGATCTGCCGCGACCGAGGCACGGTAAGGCCGCCCAGGATTCAAAATTTCTCAGGAGATTTGTAGAACTCAGGGAGGAATTGTTCTCGATCCTGAAAGCCGGAACATTCAAAAATGAGGTGCACTGAAATGGAGCTGCCAGATCTTTCTCTACCACGCTATACAACCGAAGGAGATGTTAAAGACCACATACTTGAGATTAAGAACATTTATAAAGTCTTCGAGAAAGAAGGTTCAGAGTTTTTAGCGCTTGAGGATGTGAACCTGAAGGTTGCAGAAGGGGAGTTCATGTGTATTCTTGGTCCTACCGGATGCGGAAAATCGGTCACCCTTCAGATTGCTTCTGGCCTCATGGAACAAACCTCTGGTCAAATAGTGCTTGACGGCGTTGAAGAAAGAGAGCCTGGGCCCCACAAGGGGATGGTCTTTCAGGAATACGCGCTTTTGCCATGGCGAAATGTTCGTGAAAATGTTGAACTTGGCCTTGAAATAAATGGTACTCCAAAAGCGGAACGACGGAAAATAGTCAAAGACCAGCTTTCATACGTCAATCTGGCAGGATCGGAAGAACTTAGTATACACGAGATATCTTTTGGCGCGCGTCAGCGAGTAGCCCTCGCAAGGGCACTTGCCAACAACCCAAGAATCCTCTTTATGGATGAACCGTTCGATTCTCTGGATGCGCTTACAAAGGAAGAAATGCAGATAGAAATCCTTAAAACATGGCATCGAACCAAAAAAACTATATTCTTTGTCACTCACGACGTGGACGAGGCGATTTTCCTTTCCGACCGTATTTGCGTCATGGACATAAATCCCGGAAGGGTAAAAAAATTACTTGTGAACCACCTGCCAAGACCGAGACATGAAAAGGTTAGAAGAACAGATGAGGAATTTAATCTGCTTAGAGAAGAAATTGTAGGACTCTATTCTTCCCTGATGGAAGATGAACTCGATCTAATTGTTTAAAGGAAAGTGAAATAAACATGAAGGCAAGATTAGAGCTTTTGATTGTTTTCATAACGGTAACCGCACTGTTGATAGGATACCGGCCTGCTGCAGCGGGCTCTAAAGGTGATCCGTCGAACGGGCAGAAGCTTTTTTTATCCTACTGTTTCATCTGTCATGGAGCAAACGGAAAAGGTAACGGACCATACGCGGCCAAACTGCAGGATCAACCGAGAGATCTGAGCGATAGTAATTACTTTTCGGAAAAAACGGATCAGGATATCTTCAGCGTTATCAGCAAGGGAGGGCCGGCATCAAGAAGATCAGCGCACATGAGGCCCTGGGGTTTCCGACTTCCAATGGAGGATATAGATGACCTGGTTTCTTATATACGGTTCCTTGGGAGTAAAAGCGAACGCGGCTTTCAGGAGATCAAAGAATTTTCAAGCGCGAAAATTTACTCCTTATACTGCGTTTCATGTCACGGTCCCTCCGGCAAAGGAGACGGCGCTTTAGTTAAGTACATGCCGTCACCTGCCGCAAGCCTGGCCGACAAGGAAATAATTACTGCAAAAACTGACAGGCAGCTTTTTCGAATTATTGCTGAAGGAAAAACCAACGATTTCGATTCGAATCAGAGCTTTATGCCTTCCTGGAAAAAAGCTCTTACAAAAGAGCAAATTCAAGGCCTAATCGACTATATCAGAGACGAGCTGGCAAGTTAACTCTGCTCATTTTATCGCTTCTTGCCGCTCGGTCAAAGTCTCTTTCGCGTTTATAAGTGGTGAAAGTGTTTAGCGAGTACACTCCTCGCAGTCTTGTCCTTTATGAAAGCAAAAAAATTCTGCTGCGGGGAGTTTCAGTTATTGACAAGGAATCACTTCATTTATTAGAATCTACTACATGAGTGTAATAATCAAAAACCGCGAACAAGGTTTAAGACATCTCATTAAGGGGATGGACTGCTTTATGGACGTGCTAAAACCCACGTTCGGGCCGCGCGGAAGACATGTAATGCTCCAGTATGATGGAGAGAAGGCAAAGATAACCAGAGAGGGTTTTGAAATAGCCGATTCCTTTATACTGGAAAATATTTATGAGAACCTTGGTGTTTCTCTTTTGCGCGGCGTCTGCTTATCTGCCCACACAGCGGCGGGGGATGGTGCTGTCATGGCAGCAATTATTGCAAGGGATTTGGCGCGCTCTTGTCAAAAGATTGTACAGGCGGGTTACTCGATTGTCGACCTCAGAACAGGCCTTCAAAAGGGAAATGAAATGCTCAAAAAAATTCTGGCCAATATGGCAAGACCGGTAAAAAACCGAAAACAGATGGAGCACCTTATGTTGACCTCATCAGGTGGGGATACATGGATGATCGATATAATATTCCAGGTGCAAAAAAAGCTGGGGCCACAGGGCATACTTTCCTTTAGCCTCACTGACGGAGTCGAGGATGAAGTAATTTTAAGAGAAGGAATGTCATTCGAAGAATCGCTTCTTTCACCACACTTCGATGACTTTAGGAATACTTCAACAGAGCTGGATGATCCGTTAATTTTGGTATATGCAGACAAAATTGCGGATATGGAAAAACTCATAAAATTTGTAGAGAGGATCGTCGAATATGAAAGACCGTTATTTTTCATCGCCGAAGGCATCAGCGAAGACGCTCTTTCCCTGCTTCTTCTCAACAATAAAAATGGGACTATGCGTAGTATAGGTGTAAAAGCTCCTGCTTTTGGAGACAGGAGAGTTGAACTATTGAAAGATATTGCGGTGTATACCGGGGCAGAGGTAGTTGGCAATGCGATCGGGAGGGATATTTCAGATGTAAACATTGAAGATTTGGGGAAAGCAAAAAAAGTGCGGTTTGAAAGGTCCCGTACTATTATCATGGATGGGGGAGGTCATAAATCTGAGATAAAAAATCGAATAAAGGAAATAAGAGCGCAGATAAAAAAGGAATCGACGGAATTTGACAATCATAGACTTGAAGACCGTATAGCAAAAATAACATCGGGAGTTGCCAACATAAGAGTAGGAGGATACACGGAGCGTGATAAAGAACAGCGCCGCAGACAGATAACAAGCGTATATAAGGTGTTGAGAGCCGGTATCAAAAACGGATTTATAAACGGAGGAGGGCTTGGATTGCTTGAGGCGGCAGTCAAGCTTAAGAAGGTTCGAAATGCCAATTCATATGCGGTTCCATTTGGTCTGCTGGCGAACGCACTGGAAAAACCGATTGGGATCCTGGCAGAAAACTCCGATGTCAACGGGGATTATATCATAGAAAAGATAAGAGAAAATGGATTCAAATCCGGATTCAATGCCCTGAAAGGGAAAATAGAAAAAACCTCCTCGATGAAGATCATTGATCCGCTGCAGACTACTCTGGCCGCGATCAACGCGGCAATAAGCCTTTCCGTAAATCTTCTTTCAAGCGAAATTTTCATCTGGGACAAACCATATGTTCTCGCCCATGACGAAGCTCCACAGCTCGGACTCAAAGGCTACAAAGGTATGCAGGGCATACCGGGGTTGGAGCACGATCACGAATAGGCGTGTCCTTGAGATAGCGGAAGTCTCCGGTGTCTTAGTGTGGCAAACGCCGCGCATTTCCATTTTAACTGTCGAATGGCGGGGGATTAAGTTTTTCTTCAAACGCTACTCACGCAAATTATAAGGGATCATATAGACTTCCGATGCCCTTAGAAAAGGAATATATTTGTCTAAAAACCTCCAATGTTCTGGCTTCCACAGACTATCTTCAAAAATTTCTATAACCCCTGAAAAATATGTCAAAATCCCATAAACTATTTCCAATCGATTTCCCTCTAATTCATGAGCTGGATAACTGAGCCATGTCAAAGCTATAAGGCTGTTTAACTCCATTAAATATTCAATGTCTTTACTATTTTGTGGTAATTTCTCCAAAAAAATTTGTGATTTTTTATTGTAGAATTTTGAAACCATCTCATCAGATAACTTATAGGATAGAGACAAATATTTTTGATCATTAAATATTTTTGAAGCAATTAAAAACATCCGGGTTAAATGTACATAATCCGGAAGTTGATCAGGGGTAGACCATTTTTGAGAGGAAACAGAATAGTAATGACGCACTCCTTTTGAACTGCTAACCATCGAGGCAAGGAAGTCGACAGAATGCTTCACTTTTTTTTCAAATGAAGGATCATTCAAATATTTAAGAGAGTCCAATAAATATATTAATGCTCTTGAAAGACGGTCTGTAAATGCTTTTTTCACCACAGGTGGTTCCGGAATTTTTGAACGTTCTTTTCGACTTAAACTGTAATAAGAGGTATCCGCAACTTGAAAGCTTAAAAAGGAATTTATTGTTGAATTAAATAATTTTGAGGATAAATAAGAAACGGTTTTTAAAGCAACATCTTCAAGAATTTTAATTTTTTCAATTTCATTTAATTTTAATAATAGTAAAATAGCCGCTGCATTAACATCGATCATTTTTTCAAAATGAGGTGTTTCCCAGCGCCGCGTTTCTGCGTAACGAAAAAAACCCCCATCAACAGGATCGTAAATTTTTTGAACAGCTTTATTTAGTGTGTTACGAACATATTTAAAAGAGATGTTACTTTTTTCTATAAGGTAGAGAAACGTAGCAGGCATTAAATATTTAATTCCTGATCCAACTCCATATTCCTCCTGATCAAAATTCTCCAGCGCTGTTTCAATAAATCTGTTTTGAAGTTGTTGAATTTTACCAAGCTCTATTTTATCAGGAGGTGAATAGAATTCTCCTCTTTCATCTTTTTTGAAATTATCCTTGTAATCTTGGTTTACCTCTTCAACAGTTTTAGCATCTTTATAAACCGATTTTAGAAAACCCAGAAAATCATTTGCATACAATGTACCGGAATACTTATAAAATACAGTTCCGTTCGGCTTCATCAACACAATATAAGGAAGCCCCACTGCTTGAAATTTAACGTAGAGGTCTCGCCGAATCTCCGCATCAATAAAAATATTTATAAAACGCTCATTTAAAAACGTATAAACTTTCTCCTGGATAAGAGTCTTTTCCTTGAAGACTTTGCACCAGTGGCACCATTCAGCAGAAATTAAAATAAAGATTGGTTTCTTTTGCTTCTTGGCGAGTTCGAACGAGGCAGGGGCGTAATTCAGAAATACCACCGGTAACTCTTCATGCTCAAAGGCGATCGAGGAAGAAAAAGGAAAAATGATTATAATTAAAATTAATAAAAGATTCTTAAACTTTAGGCGAAACATGTACAGTTTATTCTCCAAGAATGCAGGGACATGTCAACTAAAAAAAGGAAGTAATGAGCAATGTCCTGTTTCCTTATTCTAATAAAAAATATCCTGTATGATAAAAATGCCATAGGGTTAGAGCTAAACTTGGACTGGCTTAATTTTTCAAACACTTACGTTAAAAAATCTGAAGAAATTGCACTTGACAGCATTAGAATATTCTTATATTCTTTGCTAAAATGTTAACAGAAAAGTTAGCGCATTAGGTTCTGCAGATGCTAATAAAAAGAGCAAATGGAGCATCTGGATAAAAACAAAGCATTGCACCAGGAAGGAGTATTTATATGACTGAAGTACAATTTGATAAAGAATTAGACTGCAGCGGGTTATCCTGTCCTTTACCTATCATTAAAACCAAAAAAGCTATTTCAGAGTTGAGCAGTGGACAGGTGTTGAAGATGATTTCCACGGACCCCGGCTCAAGCGCGGACATGGATTCCTGGTCGAACAGAACCGGTCACGAAATTGTCAAATCCGAAGAAAATAATGGCAAATATATTTTTTATGTTAAACATAAATGATTTCATACGAGGCAGGTGGTAACAACCAGTAAACAATTTTATTGAATATGACCTTCTGGCGGTTCCATATTGAAGCTGGAACCAGCGGGCAACTTTGTTCATGACGTGCTTTTTTCCTCCCTTACCATCCGAAGTCAAGTTTCGGCAAACCGTACCTAAGTCTTGCCATATAATATTTCTCAAAGGCAATTTTTAGCCATCGTACGGATTTTCCTTTTTTAAGAACCAGTTTATTGCGGGGTGGCAGGAGAGGGCTGGCAGAAATATAAAAAGCTGTGTCGCCGGCATCAGCTATACAAATAGCAGAAAAATCTTTGCCCTTTTGTTTTTCTTTGCCTTTAATGTCCGCGGCAATGTTTACGGCAGCCGATTTTGCCATTGCTTCGGTCATCTGGCCGGTTTTCGGGACGCCTACAGGAACCGGTGTTTTAAAAGGAGGCGCTATGGCAAGAGAAACTCCCACTGTGTATATGTTTTGATATTTGGGATTTGCCAGATAATCATCCGCAAGCACGAATCCGCGCGGATTTGCGAGTCCGTCTATACCCATATACGCATGGCTGCCGTAGAAAGCAGGTACCGCAAGAGTGAAATCACTCTTGTATTTTGTGCCGTCCTCCAGTTCCACACTATCTGGTGATACTTCCGCGATTTTGCAGTTTACTTTCCACTCTATGTCACGCTCTGCGAATTCGTCTTCAAGCATTCTCGTCATTTTTCCAACCCCGCCCACGCCGTAATGACCAAGATAGGGTTCGTTAGTAATCAAAGACATATTGAATTTACTTCGAGATTTAGTTTTCCGCAAATAGGAATCAATGATCATTGTCATTTCATAAACGGGTCCCAGGCAGGATGCGCCTTGTGCATTTCCTAAAACTATTGAACCGGAACCCGAATCAAAAACTTGCATCAGTTTGTCATGCGCCTGAATAGCTTGCTTTACAGAGAATATAGAATGGTTATGGCCTTGATCAGGATTTGTCCCTTTGATCGCATCAAAGTCAAGTTCAGCCCCTGTTGCAACAACAAGATAATCATAGTCATATTTATTCTTGCGGCCTGTAACCCGGTTCTTGCCCGGCTCTGCTTTGATTATTGTATCTTTTACAAAATCGATACCCAGTTTATTTAAAGATTTCTCCACATTGAACTGGATAGCCTCTGGCTTACGCCATCCGATAATGACCCATGGTAGAGAGGGGATAAAAGTGAATACATCTTCTGATGAGACCACCTGAATTTGATGTTCTTTGCAAAGAAGTTTACGCAATTCAAGGGCAGAATGGTAGCCTCCAAAAGATGAACCTAATACTGTGATTTTTTTTCCCATTGAAAATGTTTATTCAGTTTGCTGGCTTAAAATATTAGAACTTTTGTTGCAGCCTGGGTCCAGTCGGCGAGCTCATTTAATGAGCTTTTTTTGGTGTCCTCTATCAATTCATCTTCAGCAATACCTCGAGCATCCATACAGCCGCCACAAATACCGACTTTACCTTCATGACGAATTACACTTCTAATCATAACTTCCAGGTTGTAATATCCCTGGGGAACCTTCTGTTGCTTTTTTGCGCATGATGCAGCATCACCCATAAGAAAAACTTTAACCCCTGTATCTTTACGTTTTGATAGTGCACCTGCGAGGCGCAATCCGTTAAAACTTCGCTCTGTGCCATATGGGGGATCATTCAAAATAAAAAGTATCTCGCTCATTTGTCACATCCTTTCCCGGCATGATTCTGAATCATTTACCCGAATTTAGAAAATAATTACGTATAGTTTATAGAATTATATTTAAATAAAAAACAACAGAATTATCTATAACTTTAACAATATGTGCATTTAACCTGTTTATCTTCTCGCTATTGAGTTGAGACACTGCTTAAAGAAAAACAAAGCATAATGCATGAATTACAATATTCAAATGATAATTTGAATATTAATATAATCCCGGTAATAACATATGTCAAGCATAATTTTTAAAGTGTCAAACCAAAGTAGAACAGTAAATTGCGAAAATAACTTGAGTTACTTAATTGAAGCTCCCCGCAGTAGAACTGCGAGGAATCTTCAGCGTAGAGTATAATTTTATTTTAAGTTCACTCGCTAACCCTGCAGCAGAGCTGCGACTGCGCTCGCTAAGCACTTTCAATAATCAACATATGACGCCGCTAACACAAAATGTTAGGTTTAATGTACACTTGTTGAATTCATTTTCAACATATTGAGAACTATTGCTTCAAAATTGCAGGGAGGATTAAAAATTGTTATACAGAGGAAATATTTAGCCTTCACTCAGAGGGGAGCCTTTTGCAACGGATATCAGCACTGAAACAATATCTGCTACTAAGCTATCTTAAAGTTTGACCATTTAGGAACTTTGCCGAAAACCTCCAGGGTATTTGCAATATCAGGGAAGACTCCCCCTGGATAGGAGATTCCTATTTCATTTGGGTATTTACCGAATAACTTTGCCCCGGGGCACATTAAGCTGAGGTTTGGTTTATTATGGATCAATGGGACCGCTGTGAGGTCTGAGCAGGCAGCACACACTCCTATCGTTTCTGCATGAATTCTCCCTCCGTTTTTGAAAGCGTATGGTGTAATTGTTTTGGATATCTCGTTTGGAGACCCTACGGTCACCACTACAGCAGGGTCCACTGGTGCATCATTGAGAGGAAATACAAGGATAGCGAAAATGCTTTCTGGCTCTAATCTGGGAATCATTTCCCGCGTTCTTCTGGCCGCCTGAATTGTTGAGAACTTCCTTAAGAGATAATCTCTCAGGCCTGTTTTGTA
>CEQE01101775.1_pt1 | contig 30227 bp, 33 predicted proteins | sample 356201 | NCBI WGS metagenome assembly CEQE01 (sample SAMEA2619970, study PRJEB7988) | marine metagenome | biome: marine biome (ENVO:00000447); feature: mesopelagic zone (ENVO:00000213) & marine oxygen minimum zone (ENVO:01000065); material: "saline water (ENVO:00002010), including plankton...
GTGTAGGCCATACCCGACGCGGTGGCCAGGCATCGTCAGGCTGATAAACTCCATTAAGGCCAAAACCTGTGGGGCGGCAAGGGCCAACGCGACCAGATGAGCGAACGCGACCGTAAGAATATCGGAATAAACACCGCGCCGATTAACGACTAGACGCCGCAGAAAAGAGATTACACCTAGTATCAGGGTAATGGTTGCCACAATGATCGATGCTTCAGGAAAGCCACAGGTGAGCACCGAATAGGCAGAAACGACTAAGCCCAAAAAACAAGGAATTCTTCGCTTTGTTGACTCAGCTTGAGCGTTATTGCTCGAAAGCACGATGAGAAGGAAATACCAATACCAGACCCCCGCCGCGATGCCGTTGAGGTAAGGATGATTGATCCACCGAAGATGGTAGAAGGCAAAAGCGAAAGCAAGAACGAAAACCAGCGCCCCGGTACGCTCCAGGCCGAACACCCGGTAAGCGAGCACAAATGCCCCGGAACCTAATAGCAGCCAGCGCGCAATGATAAAAGCATTCCAATAATACGGCTCGGGAACCCACAGCAATGCGAGCGTCAGGGGGAAAAGCGGAGCTTCCTGCACCTCGTTGCCAAGCAGCGGCATCCCGAGCCCTTTCAACGATGACCAGAAAAAGTTGCCATTTTGAAGCACCTCGAAAAGAAGCACTTTAAGTCCGGGAATAAAAGTCCATGTACTGACGACTGGATCCTGCAGTGACCAGCGCGAGCCGAACATAGGTGACGCCTGGAAAAAAAGATGTTGCGGAAACAGCAGAGCGGTGACCGCAAGGCAAAAAAGGATGGAAAACAGCCAGGGTTTCCAGGCAGGCGAGGAGTCAATGGTATTCAACGAAAGCACTCAGGTGATGGGGTCCCGGGAAGATAGGTTGAGGTCGCATACGAGGATCTATCCACCAGCATTTTACCTGCATCAGGCAGTCACGACAGATATTGACCAGAAAGTTTCGCTAGAATTCGCGCTATGAGTTCGCCTTCGCATCAGTGTCCCTTGTGTGCAGCCGCCGATACCGAATACGAGTTCCAGATCAGAAATCGCTATCTCCGACGGTGTTTCAACTGCGAGTTTCTGTTCGCGGCACCGTTTCCCGACAGTGGTGATGCCAGTCCGGGAGTTGTGAGCGTCGAGGAGAACTCCAACGATTCTCCACCGATCAAAACCGTGCCGGCGGAGCGACTTCTTGAGTGCATCCAGAAATACACCACCGGGAAACTTCGGCGAATGGCGGTTGCCGGCTTAGGGGCGAGTGGATTGTCAGGGCTGGCTCGAGCTCACGGCATCGAAATTTTTGAGGGCGCAGCAGATGATTCCTCGCAGGCGGGTGTCGATGCCTGTGCTTTGCTTGAGGCGCTCGGAGCAACATCACATCCTGTGTCACAACTGGCGCAGATTCACGGTTCGCTGCAACCTGATGGTGTCCTGCTGCTGACGCTGCCCATGTTAGACAGTGTGCAGGCGCGCAGGCAGAAGGGACACTGGTCAGGCTTCAACGTTAACCGGGTAGCGTATTTCGATACCCATAGTCTCTCTTCACTACTGATCCGCTGTGGGTTTTGCGATATCCAAAGCTGGCCCCATGACAATGGCGCTGTATTGATCTGCCGCAAGGGGAAGCCCAGAAACCAAAACCTGACACCCCGACTTTCTGTCGTGTTGCCAGTCTATAATGAAGAGGCAACCTGTAAGGAACTGATCGATACCGTACTGGCAAAAAGAATCGAGGGTGTAGAGCGCGAGGTGGTGATCGTAGAAAGCAATTCCACGGACGGCTCCCGTGAGATTGTAAAGAGATATGAAGCGCACCCCGATGTCCGCATCGTCCTTGAGGACCAGCCCCGCGGCAAAGGTCATGCGGTGCGTAATGGCATATCGCATGCTGACGGCGACATATTGCTAATCCAGGATGCAGACCTGGAGTATGACATCGGAGACTACGACGCCTTGCTTGAGCCGCTTCTGGCGCGGCGTCGGCTTTTCGTTCTGGGATCACGGCACAAGGGTAACTGGAAGATGCGCCGGTTTGACGACCGCAGATGGCTCGGCACGGTGTTTAACCTCGGCCAGATTTTTTTCACCTGGCTGATTAATGCCGCCTGCGGGACTCAGTTGAAGGACCCTTTCACCATGTACAAAGTGTTTCATCGTGAGTGCCTTTATGGCCTGCGGCTCGAGGCGGATCGTTTTGATCTCGATTGGGAGATCGTCATCAAGTTCATCCGCAAGGGACTGGTTCCCCGGGAGATTCCGGTCAACTATGTCTCGCGCTCTTTTTCCGAGGGGAAAAAGGTCAGACCCCTGCTGGATCCGATACTCTGGCTTCGGGCGCTTGTCAGATTCCGTTACGGACCGTTGTTTGGGCAGGATGATCCGGACCGGAGGGCGCCATGAGAGCCCTGGTTACCGGAGCAGCCGGATTTATCGGCAGCCACCTAGTAGACCGGCTGCTGGCCGAAGGGCACCAGGTTGTCGGATATGACAATCTTTCGACGGGTCAGCGGATCTTTCTCGATAACGCACTCAATAACCCGCATTTTCAGCTGATTGAGGCTGATCTTCTCGAAGAGTCAAGTTTGACCGATGCGATGGAAGGCGTGGATTTTGTCTGGCATCTTGCAGCCAATGCCGATGTCCGGTTTGGCACTGATCATCCCCGCCGGGACCTGGAACAGAACACGGTCGTAACTTCCAACGTGCTTGAGGCCATGCGGTGTCACGAGGTGCGGAACATCGCTTTTTCCTCCACGGGGTCCATCTATGGTGAGGCAGAGGTTATCCCGACACCGGAGGATTGCCCGATGCCGGTGCAGACATCGTTTTACGGTGCGTCCAAGCTGGCATGCGAGGGTATGATCAGCGCTTATTGTGAGGGATTCGGCATGCGAGGCTGGATTTTCCGTTTTGTGTCGATTCTGGGTGAGCGCTATACACACGGTCATATTTTCGATTTTTACCGGAAACTCCTGATTGATCCGAGCACGCTCCATATTCTCGGCAATGGCCGGCAACGCAAGTCCTATCTTTATATCCACGACTGTCTCGACGCGATGTTTCGCGCAGTGGACAGATCCCCCGATGCGGTCACCGTGCTGAATCTCGGAACCGATGAGTATGTCGAAGTGAATGATTCGGTTGATGTCATCACCGAACATCTCCACATGACGCCCACACGAACGTACGCCGGCGGCGAGCGGGGCTGGATTGGAGATAATCCCTTTATTTTTCTTGACTGCCGGCGGATGCAGGATCTGGGTTGGCAGCCGAGACAAACCATTCGCGACGGCATTCTCAAAACCCTGACATGGCTTCAGCAGAACCAATGGGTGCTGGAGGGGCGAAGGTGAAAGTTTGTGTACAGGGATTATGGCACCTCGGTTCGGTCACTGCCGGATGCTTGGCATCGTTGGGTCATGATGTCATCGGTTTAGATTTTGATGATCAAACTATCGGCAACCTTCAGAAAGGCACATTGCCAGTAGATGAACCGGGACTCAATACACTAATTGACGATGGGGTCGCCAACGGTAATCTTAAATTTACTAGCGATGCAAAGGCAGCAGTGTCTGGTGCACGGGTTTTATGGGTTGCTTACGATACACCTGTTGATGATGATGACAAGGCTGATGTTGATTTTGTTTTCCGGCAGGTTGAAAGCACGCTGCCTTTGCTTGAGGAAAATACTGTTGTCGTTGTGTCGTCTCAAATGCCCGTAGGATCTATCGCGCAACTTGAGCAAGTCTCTTCAAGAGATTGCCCTCACAAGAATCTCAGTTTCTGTTCGTCACCAGAAAATCTCAGACTAGGTAGGGCGCTAGAAGCTTTTCTCCATCCTGACCGGGTGGTTTTAGGTATTCGAAATGATGAGGCGAAAGATGTCCTATGTGATCTATTTGATGGGATTACAGAGAATTTTGTCTGGATGGGCGTAGAGTCTGCGGAAATGACAAAGCACGCAATCAATGCCTTTCTTGGTATGTCGATAGCCTTTACAAACGAATTCGCGACCGTCTGTGAACAGGTCAACGCCGATGCAAGAGAAGTAGAGATCGGTCTAAAAACTGAACAACGCATCGGGCCCGGAGCCTACCTTGCTCCGGGCAGTGCATTTTCAGGCGGTACACTGGCCCGCGACCTGAAGTTTCTTGAAAAAATTAGTTCAGGATACAACTTAGCTAACCCAATATTCAGTTCGGTTTTAAAAAGTAACAATGAACATAAGAAGTGGGTTCAGCGACGTATCCGATCGGTATTGGGTGACCTGAAAGGGAAATCCATTGCGGTTTGGGGGCTCACGTATAAACCAGGTACTGATACCTTGCGCCGGTCTCTTTCGGTAGAGACGTGTGACTGGTTACATCAAGAGGGTGCACAGATTATTGTGCACGACCCATCTGAATGCATAATCCCGGACCGGTGGTCGAAACAAGCCAAGCGTGTGAAAACACCTCTGACTGCTTTACACGAAGCATCGGCTCTGATTATTGGAACGCCGTGGCCAGAGTATCGTGAATTGAGTCTGCGCGATATCAAGAACTCGGTAACCGAAGACTTCGTCGTATTCGACAGCGATCGGATCCTTGGTGATTTAAGCCCGTGTTCAGGAATTTCATATTTTTCGGTGGGAGTTGGAGATGAGTGACGGTCCATCAACGCTGACTTTGCAGGATCGGGTGGCGATTATCACAGGCGCGAGTGAAGGACTTGGCTTGGAGATAGTCAAGCAATATGTTTTGTCAGGGGCTTCGGTGGTAATGTGTTCACGAAACAAGGAAAAACTCGGGACGGCCTTAGAACGCCTCATCCTGGAAGTGCCCACGGCATCATCTGTCGTAACGTGCCAAGCCGACGTCTCTCGCCCTGACGATGTTGATTCGCTGGTTAAATTGGCCCTCAAAAAGTTCGGGCGCGTCGATATTCTGGTGAATAACGCGGGAGTCTATGGCCCAAAAGGTTTAATAGAGGCTATTGCTTGGGATGATTGGGTGGATGCCATCAACGTCAATTTAATGGGCTCAGTACTCATGTGTCGAGAAGTGGCACCGATTATGAAGAATCAAGGCTATGGGAAGATTGTTCAACTTTCAGGAGGTGGTGCGACAAATCCTATGCCGAATCTTAGTGCTTATGCTGTATCAAAAGCAGGGATAGTTCGTTTTGTTGAAACAATAGCCCTTGAGATGGCAAAGCATAATATTGACGTCAACGCGATCGCGCCAGGGTCTTTAAATACTAAGATGCTTGATGAGGTAATTGATGCAGGGCCAGAAAAAGTAGGGGAGGAATTTTTTGAGAAGGCGCTTCAGCAGAAGGCATCTGGTGGTGCGGGTCTGGAGCGTGGAGCCAAACTGGCCGTGTTTCTTGGCTCTGCGGATAGTGATGGGATTTCGGGAAAGTTGATAAGTGCATTATGGGATCCTTGGGCGGATTTTGGCCAGTATAAAGATCAGCTTGCCGACTCCGACATCTATACCCTGCGCCGGATTGTGCCAACCGATCGGGGCGAGTCCTGGTGAGTATCGGTGTCGGCATCATCGGCTGTGGCCTTATCGGCCGTAAACGGGCCGGTGTGCTCGGCAGCCAGCTTCTCGTCGCCTGTGCCGATACCGATCGCTCCTTGGCACAATCGCTTGCTGATACGGTAGACGGCTGTGTGGCCACCGATGACTGGCGTGAGGTGCTTGACCACGATCATGTATCCACCGTCATTATTGCAACACCCCATTACATGCTTGCCGAGATTTCGATGGCGGCGATTGAGGCTGGCCGCCATGTACTGGTTGAAAAACCGGCAGCCCGTAATGCTGCGGAGTTGCGCCCCCTGATCCAACAGGCCGAGGCGAAAGGGGTGCGGGCGCGGGTTGGCTTTAACCATCGCTATCACCGGGCATTCCGGAAAATGCGCAAGATCCTCGATTCCGGCGAGCTGGGGCCATTGATGTTCCTGAGAGCCCGCTACGGTCATGGCGGGCGTATCGGTTACGATCGTGAGTGGCGTGCAGATCCGGCGCTTTCAGGCGGCGGGGAACTCATCGATCAGGGTGTGCATCTTATTGATCTCGCCCGCTGGTGTCTGGGCGATTTTGTCACTGTCGACGGCCATGCCCAGACCTGTTATTGGGACATGCCGGTGGATGACAACGCATTTATGCTGCTGCGCACCGCCACTGATCAGACGGCGTTTCTTCATGCGAGTTGCAGCGAGTGGAAAAACACCTTTTCATGGGAGATTTATGGGAGAGACGGCAAGCTGCAGATCGACGGCCTCGGCGGCAGTTATGGGGTTGAGCGCCTGACCTGGTATCGGATGCTGCCTGAGATGGGGCCGCCGGAAACCACCGCGTGGGAGTTTCCCATGGCGGATAACTCCTGGGAGACCGAGATGAACGAGTTTTTTGAAGACATTGAAAAAGGCCGGCCGTCCACACCGGGCCTTGCGGATGCCCTGGCGGTGCTGGAGATTGTCGAACAGATTTACGAGCGTAGCGGCTATGATCATCGCCCGTAGTCCTTTGCGGATCAGTCTCGGTGGCGGCGGGACCGACTTGCCCTCCTACTATCGTGAGCATGGTGGTTTCCTGATCGCAGCCGCGATTGACAAATATGTCTATGTCACTGCCATGCGGCCGTTCACCCCGGGAATATTCCTCAAGTATTCCGAACTCGAGCGGGCAGATTCAGCCGAAGAGGTGCGCCACCCCATCATCCGCGAAGCGCTTCAGATGCTCGAGTTCACGGGGCCCCAGATCGAGATCACGACATTGGCTGATATTCCGGCGGGAACGGGACTGGGCTCGTCCGGCAGTTTTACCACGGCACTGTTGCGGGCCTTGTGTGCGTTTAAGCGCCAACTGATTCACCCTCAAGCGTTGGCTGAAATGGCCTGTCACCTTGAAATCGAGCGCCTTGGCGAACCTATCGGTAAACAGGATCAGTACATTGCGGCCTACGGCGGGATCACCTGCTTTGACTTTCATCCGGATGATAATGTCAGCGCGCGACCACTCAATCTCAGCCCGGAAACCATCTATGACCTTGAAGATAACCTGCTGTTGTTTTTCACCGGTTTTTCGCGCAGCGCCAGCAGCATCCTTGCTGATCAGAAGGTACGCACCCGGCGCAACGATGCCGAGATGCTGAACAATCTGCATTACGTCAAGGAACTGGGTTATCGGAGTCTCGAAGCCCTTGAGTCAGGTGAGCCGGTGCGTTTCGGGGAACTGATGCACGAGCACTGGGAGCATAAGAAGAAGCGATCCGGGGGAATGAGTAATCCGCGTATCGATGAGTGGTACGCACTGGCCCGGAAAAGCGGCGCGATCGGTGGCAAGCTGGTCGGTGCGGGCGGCGGAGGTTTTTTGATGTTCTACACCGAAGAACGAGAGCAACTCAAGGAAGCGATGGCGATGGTCGGGCTCGAAGAAGTACGTTTCCGCTTTGACTTTGAGGGCGCCCGTATCTCGGTTGACTGAAGCCGATGCTTCCGGTCCTCATTCTGGCGGGCGGTCTGGCGACCCGTCTCCGGCCCCTGACGGAGCGTATCCCGAAGGCGCTGGTGCCGGTCGCCGGCAAACCGTTTGTTGTTCATCAACTGGAGTACCTGGGCGCGCAGGATATCCGCCGGGTGGTTCTGTGTACCGGTTATCGTGCTACCCAGATCGAGGAAGTGGTCGGCAACGGGGCAGCCTATGGACTTGAGGTGAGGTACTCTGAAGATGGAGATACCCTGCTGGGCACGGGCGGCGCGATTGTCAAGGCCCTGCCCCTGACGGGGCCTGCATTCTTTGTGCTTTACGGAGACTCTTTTTTGCCCGTCTCTTTTGCCAAGGTGGAATCTCAATGGAGGCGGTCTCAGAAACCCGCGCTGATGACGGTGTTCCGTAATGAGGGGCAATGGGATTCCAGCAATGTCCTGTTTGAGGATCAGACGGTAATCGAGTACAACAAACATCGTCCCGGGCCTGGTATGGACTACATCGATTATGGGCTGGCGGTACTGTCCGCAGAGTTGTTTGCGGGTCGTGATCCGTCAATACCTTTTGATCTTGCTGATCTCTACCACGATCTTTCGCTGTCCCGCAGACTGGCGGGAATGCAGGTCTTTGAACGGTTTTATGAGATAGGGTCACCCCAGGGGCTGGCAGAGGCGGAAGCCTATTTCGATCGTGCTTAATGACAACAGGGAATACATGACGATGAGTTACTCGAAACAGCATCTGCGCGAAGCATCACAAATCATCTCACAGATCGACACCGACGCGGTTGAGAAAATCGCAACATTACTGGCAAAGGTTCGGGAACAGGGCGGCAGGCTGTTTTTCCTTGGCGTGGGTGGTAGCGCAGGTAACTGCTCTCACGCCGTTAACGACTTTCGCAAGATTGTCGGGATCGAATCGTATGCGCCAACCGACAATGTTTCGGAACTCACCGCTCGTACCAATGACGAAGGCTGGGATACCGTGTTTGTTGAATGGCTGAGGACCAGCCGGCTGGGAAACAAAGATGCAGTTTTTGTGTTCTCGGTTGGGGGCGGCAGCCTCGAAAAAAATGTCAGCCCCAATCTGGTGAAGGCTTTGCAGTTTGCCCGTGAGGTAGGGGCTGGGATAACCGGTGTGGTCGGGCGGGATGGAGGGTTCACCGCCACCGTTGCCGATGTCTGCGTCATCGTGCCGACAGTGAATCCGGAGACGATAACGCCGCACTCGGAAGCCTTTCAGGCAGTGATCTGGCACCTGCTGGTGTCCCACCCGGCATTGAAGACCTACGATACCAAATGGGAATCAACCCGTTGAATCGAGCCGTCTTCCTTGACCGGGACGGGGTCATCAATCAGGCACCGGTCCGTCATGGCCATCCTTTTTCACCGGCCAGTATCGAGGAATTCAAATGGGTAGAGGGGATACACGCGGTCAGCCGGAAAATCGTCTCTAGCGGGTTTGATATCTTCTGTATAACGAACCAGCCGGACGTGGGCCGAGGTCTTCAGCAACTGGATGTCGTAGAACAATTCCATCAGATGGTTCAAGATGAACTGCCAATCGAGAAGATCTACGCGTGCTATCACGATGGCACAAGCCCGTGTGATTGCCGTAAACCCGAGCCGGGGCTCCTGTTGCAGGCGGCCGAGGAGTTTGAGTTGGAACTCACGCAATCCTGGCTGGTGGGAGACCGCTGGAAAGATATCGACGCTGGCAATGCAGCGGGGTGTCACACCATATTTCTCGATTACGGCTATGATGAACATCTGCGATCGCCACCGAATCATGTTATCGGCAGTGTTCACGAAATTGCGGACCTGATATGCTCTCCTTAAACTATTTCGGAATTTCCAAATGAGTGCCATCGATAAACTTAAAGTGAAACTGTTTGCTGACGGGGCGGACCGGGTAGGTATGCTGGAGATGTATCAGAAACCTTATATCCAGGGTTTCACCACCAACCCGACGCTCATGAAAAAGGCGGGTATCTCGGATTACGAGGGTTTTGCCCACGAAATTCTGCAGGAGATTCCTGATCGGCCGATTTCTTTTGAAGTCTTCGCCGATGAGTTTGACGAGATGGAGCGTCAGGCGCTGAAAATCCGCACCTGGGGAGAGAACGTCTATGTGAAAATCCCCGTCAGCAATACCCGTCAGGAAATGTCTTACGGGTTAATTGAAAGATTGTCAGGCGCCGGTGTGCACCTCAATATCACGGCTATACTCACCCTCGATCAGGTTGGTGCGGTAGCACAAGCTGTCAGGAATGGCCCCGCGTCGGTTGTGTCAGTCTTTGCCGGACGTATTGCGGACACGGGCCTCGATCCGGTTCCGATCATGAGCGAAGCGCTCGACATTCTGGCGACCGCGCCGCTGGCGGAGTTACTCTGGGCGAGCCCCCGCGAGGTACTCAATATCTACCAGGCGGATGCGATCGGCTGTCACATTATCACGGCAACCAATGACATCATTCGAAAGCTGTCCTTGTCCGGCAAAGACCTGGCCGATTATTCACTGGAAACGGTGCAGATGTTTTACGATGACGCCGATCGGGCGGGCTACAAACTTTAGTCTGACCAGGGCGAAGTTTTACCTGCCGAATGCCCTCGCACCAGCGGACTGCTGTCAGGCCGGTACTGTGACCGGTTAGCGCCCTGGTTTACGTGCAGCCCAGTCCGGGCAGCGTGCCGACGCATGATTTGCCTCGCCGAATCTTGCGGTGGTATCTGCGTCAGTTTGCTTCCTGACTTCGCAGTATCACGATGGACCGGCCCGCCACGGCGGCGAGCACCAGGGCGCCTCCAGCCAGGGCCATGGCCGATGGCCTTTCTCCAAAACCGATCCAGACCCACATTGGACCGAGCGTAAACTCGATCAGGGTGATCAGCATGATCTCAGCGCTCCGGACGTGGCGCGAGCTCTGGATAAACAGAAAATGCACTACCGTGACGATACCGCCACCCCAGATCAGGCACAGCAGACCGTCATGCAGGGTCAGGTGGTAGTCGAAGCCGGCACCCGCGAGGCCGACCAGCGCGCCAATAACCCCGCCGGTCACGCTGCTGGGGAGCATATTGCGGTCTTTTCCCACGCGCAGAAAAATAACAAACATCGAAAAAAAGAGGGCGCACAGCAGAGCGAGGCCATTGCCCAGTGATGAACCCGCACCAAGTCCGTCGGCAAGCATGATGCCGACGCCGGCCATGGCCACCACGATCGCAACGAGCGTTGCCGGGGCAAGCCGTTCACGCAGAAAAATCCGGGCGAGGACTGCGGTAATCAGCGGACAGGCGCTCAGGGTGAACATTGCATTGGCCACGGTGGTGTGCGTCATCGCCAGAATGACCGTGGGGTTGGCCAGCCCAAGACAGACACCGGCCGCGATACCGACCCATCCCGCATCCAGAAAAAGCCTCAGCAACTGACCCCGAAACCGTATGAGCAGTAGGAGCAGGATGGCTGGCGTAAAGAATGCCTGTCGGCCGAAGATCACCTGCCATTCATTGGCGGATTCGATACTGCGGAGCATGAAGCCGTTGACGGAGATAAAAAGGCTGCTTGCGGCGATCAGCCACACGGCATAGCGCTCGGAAACACTCCGTGATGCAACCTCCATTGGGCTCATGTCTGGTTGCCTCTGTTTGTGTAAATGGCATACGCAGATAAGCAGACAAGCGTCGCAAGAATGATGCTGCCCCCGACAAGGGTTTGGCGGGTCGGAATCTCGCCCAGTACCAGCCAGACCCACAGCGGCGCAAGCAATGCCTCCAGGCGCAGGATCAGGCTCACTTCCGGTGCGGGAAGATATCTAGGGCTCAGCCCGATCATCGCCAAGCTGACGGGCAAGATCAGAAGCCCCAGTAGCAGCATCAAGATAAGGGGGGTACCGCTTAGCGCAGCCGGTGTTGCCAGCGGAAGCGTGATAAGGCAAACCAGGGCACCACTCCAGGTGAGAGCAGGGAGCATACTGATTTCCCGGTGCTTGCGGATCAGCACAAAACTGACGGCAACGCAGATACTCGTCACCAGGGCGGCCATGTCGCCGACCGCACCCCCACTGTGCAGGCTCCCGTGGAAGACCACTGTGAGACCCGCGAATATGGTGATCGCCGCCACCCAGGTTCCTGCAGAGATCGGCTCGCGAAACAGGAAATGACTCAGTATCGCGGCGATCAGCGGAGACATGCTCATGATGACCAGGGCGTTGGCGACCGCAGTATTCATGATGGCAAAAATAAAGGCCAGGTTAGCCAGTGCGAAATTGACTGCCACGATCACTGCGTACCGGTTGAGACGCAGCATCTGCCGTTGGCACTCCTGACGACCCTCGAGCAGAAAAATAACGAGGGTCAGGCCGATGGCTGAAAGGCCGCCACGCCAGAAGGCAAGGGTCCAGAGGTCGGCACCGATCACCCGCAACAGAAGACTGTCCGGGCTCAGCAGGATGATGCCGCCCAGACACAGCATCACCCCCTTCAGCCGGTTCGATGGTTTTGCCATGGCAGTAATATCTATTGAGTACCTTGTGGCCCAACTGGTTCTTACACCTGCGCGACCCCGAAGGTATCACCCCCTTCGGCCAGAAACTGCTTCTCATCCTCTGTGGAGATCCTGTTCAGGATGGCATTTCGGTGGGGAAAGCGGCCAAAGCGCTCAATGATCGCATAGTGTCGCCGGGCATAGTCCAGGGTGCTCTCGATAAACGGCTGATACAGCGGTGGGCATTGCGAGGCCAGGGTTGTGTGCAGTCTCAGAGAGTGAGACTGATCCGACAGGTCTTCGGAGTGTTCCAGCGGAAGGAAGACAAATGCCTGCTCGACGGGATGCAAGGCCTGAAAAAGTGCCTTGTCGATCATCGGTTTGGAGATTGCCCGTGCGGCTCCATCATAAGCAAAAGCCCGAGCGGTATTGCGGTACAACTGGCGGGGAAACTGGTCCAGTATCAGCACCAGCGCCAACAGATCGTACGGATCTTCTGGGTTGTGGGGTAAGGCATCCGACAGGACCTGGTCCGGCAATGTGCCGAAGCGGTTCCCGACAGCGCTGTCAATGGCGGCATCGGGAGTGAACCAGCGCGCCTGGTGGTCCGGTAGCGAGGCGGGCGAAACGCAGGCATCCGCAAACCAGAATTGTCTCACCTCATCGAGGCGTCTCATGAATCGTTCACGTCAGCACAATCAGCGGCAGCACCTCGCAGTGTATTGATACACCAGGTTTTTGCCGCGGAATCCCAGAAGTCGTCAACATCGGCAATCGGCCCGGTCAGCGGACGCTGCCTCAGAAACCCCCAGGCCGCATGCAGAGCCGGTAGCGGCCGGGCGGGATCAACCGGGTAAGCGCCATCGCGCTTGCTGATTTTTTCTCCTTTGTGATCGCGTACCAGCGGGATGTGCGCGTAGTGGGGCGTCGGGTAGCCAAGCCGGCGCTGGAGGTAGACCTGTCTTGGGGTGGAGAGTTCCAGATCAGCACCTCGGACGACGTGGGTGATGTTGTCCAGAAAGTCATCAACAACGACTGCGAGCTGGTAAGCCGTGATGCCATCAGCACGGAAGATGACAAAATCACCGACTTGTTCCTCGAGGTTCTGCGAGATTCGGCCGACAATCCGATCGGGTACGCTGGTTTCTACTGAGGTTGTGCGCATACGGATCGACGCCTGTTGCGCTCCTGCCCCGTCCCATCGACGGCAGGTGCCGGGATAGATCATCCCTTCGGTGCCTGCTTGTGCTGTCTTTTCTATCTGCCGACGTGAGCAGCGGCAGGGGTAGGCGAGGCCGCGGCCACGCAGTAAAGAGGTCGCCTCTAGGTACTTCAGTTCCCGCTGAGACTGCCATCGAGTGGGGCCGTCCCACTCAAAACCAAAGGCTTTAAGGGTTGCAATGATTGATTCCGATGAACCATCGGCTTTTCGGGGCTGATCGATATCGTCGATCCGCAGCAGCCAGTTTCCGTTATGGTGTTTGGCATCGGCAAAACTTGCCACTGCGGCGACGAGGGAACCGAAGTGGAGCTCGCCGGTGGGAGAGGGCGCGAAACGGCCGGTGTACTCCGTTCTCATCCCGTCGAGCAGTGCATTGCCAGTATTCTGAGATTATCGGTCCGGATCATGGTGCCACCAAGATGAATCCACGAGGACCTGGCGCAATGGAGTAGCGATCCGGGCTGGAGCATTTTGGATGTATCGTCTGGCCTCTTCCAGAGACGCCCCCTGTAAAGACCAGAGATGATCCTGCGCCGCCTGCAGGTTAAAGGAGTTGCCCGTGAGGGCCTCAAAGTTCCGTTCGCCATCGGTCCACACGGCCCCGTCGTAATCGCTGTTTTCGACCCAGCCCCAGAGCGTGCTTCGGGTTTCCTCTGTACATGCATGCGATTCACCTGTAACACAATCAACAAATCCGATGTTGGTGGTTTCTGTCAGTTCACGATTGGCAAGGTCGACTACAGTTGCACTGATATCGGTACGCGTGCTGTCAATGACGCAGGTCGGACATGGCGTGCCGTCCAGATAATCAATCACCAGTGCCAGAGCATAGTGACGTTTGCGTGATACCAGCGAGAATTCCAGGGGTAGTACCGGACCCTCGTACATCCTCCATGCTCCCGAGACTTTGGGCGCCAGATCATCGAGATCCCAGATAAGCGATCCAAATCCGATAACGGCAATTCTCGACATGATCTATCTTTATCTATCTTTCTGGAGACATCCGGGGGAAAATAGTTTCACATACGATAGACAGCACTTTCCGGATACGCTCTTTAGTTTCTGTTGTTAAAAAGTTTTCTATAAATCCATGCGAAACCGATTTACCCATGCCTTCAGCGAATTTCCCGACGTCATGCCTGTGTTCCCACTGGCGGGCGCCGTCATTTTGCCTAATGGCCAGTTACCCCTCAACATATTTGAAGACCGCTACCTCAACATGGTCCTTGACGCGATCGCGGGATCACGGCTCATCGGCATGGTTCAGCCTAAAGGTGATGCCCAAGCGCAGGTGCCTGAGTTGCATGATACCGGCTGTGCGGGACGAATCGTCAGTTTCAGCGAAACCCGGGACAACCGCTTATTGATCATTCTCGCGGGCGTTTGCCGCTTTGACATCGTGAAAGAAATGGATATGAAAAACGGCTACCGGCGGGTCCAGGTCGCGTGGGGGCGTTTCGGTCATGATCTCGATACCCAGGAGTCCGGGATCAATTCCGCAGACATTATTGCCTCGGCAAAACGCTTTGCGGAGCGGCGCAGTTTATCGGTTGACTGGAGCGCGCTCGATCAGCTGCAGCCCCCCGAACTGGTTGACACGCTGGCGGGCAGCCTGCCTTTTTCTCCGGAGGAAAAACAGGGTCTCGTGGAGGCGGCCGTGATTCGAGACCGGGCTGAACTGCTGACAGCCCTATGCGAATTTGGCGCAACGGCCCCTGAAGACGGGACACCGGTCTCGCACTGATTCATCGATAAGCGCGAACCGACGCACATTTGGACTCTAAGAGTCGTTGCGGTTTATGGCGACTTCCAGTCGGCCGTTACTGAGTCGCACACTGTAGCTCTCAAGATCGACCTGGGCCGGCTCATCCAGGGCCCGTCCGCTCCTTAGGCAGAATCGACTGCCATGAAGCGGGCATTTCACTTTGTCACCCTTGAGCGCCCCCATCGAGAGTGAAGCATCCTCGTGGGTGCAGGTATCTGCAACCGCGAGCGGGGTGCCCTCGACATTGGCCACCAGGATACGATGGCGCCCAAGGTCCACGCGCTTCATCGTTCCGAGCGGAAGATCTTCAATAACACCGATGTCCACCCACGTGCTGCCGGCGGGGTTCCGCATATCAGAGACCATCGTTTGACCCTCTGCCGGGTTCGTTGAGTGCCAGACCTTGAGGTGGCGCACCTTCTGGGCTGAACCAGGCCAACTCATCATGAAGGGTAACGACACTGCCCACGATCAGCAGTGTAGGCGCCTTAACCTGAGCGGCGGCAACGGCATCAGGGAGACTGTCGAGTGTCGCAGCGATGACCCTCTGATTGAGCGTGGTGCCCTGCTGGATCAGGGCTGCCGGCGTGGCGCCCGGCAGGCCGTGACGGATCATTTCGCGGCAGATCGCCTCGAGGCCCGTTAAGCCCATATAGACCACGACGGTTTGGCCCGGCTGGCACAGGGCTTCCCAGTTGAGATCGACACTGCCGTCCTTGAGGTGACCCGTGACAAAGAGACACGATTGCGCGTGGTCCCGGTGGGTGAGCGGGATGCCGGCATAACAGGCACAGCCAACCGCCGCAGTAATTCCGGGGATGACCTGAAACGGGATGTTGTGACGCACAAGATCCTCAATCTCTTCACCTCCCCGTCCGAAGATAAACGGATCGCCACCCTTCAACCGCAGTACCCGTTTTCCCTGCTGCGCCAGGGTCAGCAGCAGTTCGTTAATCTCGGGCTGCGGAACCACATGATGGGATTTTTCTTTGCCGACGAAGATGCGTTCGGCGTCACGGCGTACCAGATCAACGATCGCCGGGGCGACGAGCCGGTCATAGAGGACTACGTCAGCCCGCTGCATCAGGCGCAGGGCTCGGAAAGTCAGGAGATCGGGATCGCCAGGCCCTGCGCCAACCAGATAGACCTCGCCGCGTTCAAACTGGGCGTCCCCGGTTGCCTGGATCATCCGGCCAAGTTCCTCGCGGGCCTGATGTTCCTTTCCGGCGAAGACGAGTTCTGCAACCCGTCCCTGGAAAACGGCCTCCCAGAAGCCGCGCCGGGAAGCAACGCTGCCTAGCGCCGCTTTTACCTGATCCCGAAACTCGCGGGCAATGCTGGCAAGGCGGCCATAGGCTGCCGGGATTAACGTTTCCAGCCGGGCCTTCAGCATACGGGCAAGGACGGGAGAAGCGCCGCCGGTCCCAATCGCGACGATCACGGGTGAGCGATCCACGATAGACGGCACGGTGAAGGTACACAGATCCGGCTGATCCACCACATTTACCGGAATGTTCCTCTCACGGGCCTCCTGTGATACGGCCTTGTTAACGTAGGCGTCATTAGTGGCTGCGATGACGATCAGGACTTCAGTCACATGGTCGGGCGCAAAGGAGTCTTCAATCCAGTCGAGCTTGTGCTGGTCGAACAGGGCCTGAACCTTGGCGCCAATCCTGGGTGCTACGACCGTGATCCTGGCGCCAGCGCGTAACAGCAGATCGATCTTGCGCTCGGCCACTGAGCCGCCTCCGACCACGAGGGCGGGGGTGTTACGCAATTTCAGAAAAATCGGCAGGGCATCCATGGGGCAAGTTTATTACGCAAGCCGGCCCTGTGGTCTTCGCTATCTATCCCAAGAGCCATATCCAGGTGGCGATAGGGCAGGTCCGTCCTGTGCCCGCGGGTCAACAGGCCTTGAAACCGACTGATATACACTTGGCGGATAAATATGTGCAGTTATTCAGGCAGGTCTCATGCGCCCCTTTCATCTTGAAAAACTTCTTTGCTGTGAAATCGCGAGTCTCGGCGAGCGATCCCACACCCCAGTCATGTTCTGGGGTCCACCCGGCGTAGGGAAATCCCAAATCGTTGCGAAGGTGGCAGCTGATAACGGATTACCGCTGATTGATATCCGGCTTTCCCAACTGGAGCCCAGCGATCTGCGCGGTATTCCTTTTCGGGTCGAGGACCGCGTGGAATGGGCGATACCGTCTATGCTGCCCGATCAAGGCCGCCATGGCCCACAGGGGATACTGTTCCTGGACGAGATCACGTCGGCACCGCCGAGTGTCTCCGCCGCGGCGTACCAGTTGATCCTGGACCGGCGACTGGGCGATTACGAAGTCCCAGCGCGATGGGCAATTGTCGCTGCAGGAAACCGGCAAGGAGACCGTGGGGTGACGTACGCAATGCCCGCGCCTCTTGCAAACCGGTTCAGTCATTACGACGTCGATATCAATCTGGATGACTGGGTACGCTGGGCATATCAGGCCGGAATCGATGAGCGTGTGATCGGATTCCTGCGCTTTCGGCCGGACCTGCTTTTTGATTTTGACCCGGTGCAGAATCCGGTGGCCTTCCCGTCACCGCGCTCGTGGGAGTTTGCACACCGGGCACTCCAGAAATTTGCGCAGGATCAGGATTTGCTCAGCGGGGCGTTGCAGGCCTGTGTTGGACCTGCTGCGGGAATCGAGTTGCATGCCTTTATCCGTAATCTCGATCAACTGCCGGATATCGAGGCTATTCTGGCTGGTGAACTGTCGACGGTGCCGGAAGATCTTGATCTTCAATATGCAGTTGCCGCGGCGTTGGTGGGTCGGGCGGTACAGGTTGGCGAAGAAGCGGGCGCGGCAGATCTTTACTCCCGGGTGCTCGATTATGCAGGACGCTTTCCCCAGAAAGAAATGGGGGTCATGCTGGTTTCTGATCTTCACCGCGCCGTGGGTGCGCCGTTATTTGCGGCCCCCGGATTTCCTGATTGGGCAAGGCAGGTCGCTGACATCATGCTGGCCCAGGATTAGCCAAGTACCCATGCCAGGCGCCGGTGATGATGACCGGGTCCGCATCAGCGCGGCGCGGGCCCGGCTGATTCTGGATCGACCCTTTCTCGGCGCACTGGTGCTGCGGCTTCCAATGCAGGCGACGGACGCGCCCTGGTGTCCAACGACGGCCACCGATGCACGCAAAATCTATTTCAATCCCGCGTATTTGGACAGTCTTTCCCTGTCACAGATCGAATTTGCGCTGGCGCACGAAGCGCTGCACTGCGCGCTGGCCCATTTTGCAAGGCGCCAGCATCGGGACAAGCGCCGCTGGGATGTCGCCTGCGATCTTGCGGTGAATCCGCTGCTGATCGACGACGGCCTGACCCCGCCTCCCGATGTTCTCTATCTGCCGGACTACTCAGGGTTGAGTGCCGAAGAAATCTACCCGCTGCTGGAAGATCATCCTGAAGACGAGCCGCATGACCATCATCTGTATGACTCCGAACCGCAGGACCGGGATCAACCCCAGCGCAGGCCTGAAGACCATTCAGGCCAACCTGCAGACGTCTCAGCCCAACCGCAGGCGCTCGATCCAACGGAGCGTGCTCAACTTGAGCAGCAGTGGCGGGAGCGGCTCGCGGGAGCAGCACAACAGGCGGCGCAGGCCGGTCGCCTGAGCGGTACGCTTGCGCGACTGGTGGATCACCTGATCGCGCCGGCCTTGCCCTGGCGCAACCTGCTGGCGCGATATATGAGTATGCGCTCAAGGGACGATTTTGATTATACGCGCCCGGGCCGGCGTGAGGGTGACGCCATATTGCCGGCGCTGCGAAGCGGCACCATTAACGTTGCGGTGGCGGTTGATACCAGTGGCTCCATCTCCACGCCGGAGATGTCAGAGTTTGTCAATGAAGTGGATGCGCTTAAAGGGCAGGTCAAAGCACGAATCAGTCTCGTTTGCTGTGATTCGGAACTTTCCCCTGATTCACCGCGGGTGTTTGAACCCTGGGAGCCGCTTCAGGCGCCTGCATCGCTTGCCGGAGGTGGCGGAACTGATTTTTCCCCGGTGTTTAAATGGGCAGATGAAATGGATATGGCGCCGGATCTGCTGATCTATTTCACGGATGCCAAGGGCCGGTTTCCGGATACACCGCCGGCTTTTCCTGTAATCTGGCTGGTGAAGGGGCCTGAGCCGGTTCCCTTCGGAGAGCGTATTCAGCTCAACTGACGAAGGTCAAAACCCGGCCTGCTTGTATAAGGCTTTGGCTCTTTCGGGGTCCGGCGCCCCGCCGCGTCCCTGCTCGAGCATCTGCGCGAGTGCGACCATCGCACCGGCGAGACCCTGTTCCGCCGCCGCTTCGAACCACTGTAATGCACGGGCATCGTCCTGTGCTGCACAGTCTCCATCCATATACATAAAGCCCAGTCCATGCAGCGCGGGTCCGTATTCCTGCCGGGCGGCGCTTTTCATCCACTTGCAGGCCAGCGGTTCATTGCGTATGACGCCAAGCCCATTCTGGTACATGATGGCAAGCCGGTACTGAGCTTGCGCCGAACCGGTTTCGGCCAGCGGGCTTAACAGTTTCATGGCCTGGGTGAAATGCCGGGTCTCAAATGCCGCGATCCCGCTCGACAGCTTTATTTCCGCTTCTTCTTCCAAATTGTGCATCGTTGTGGTTTACCGCAAGTTAAAGTCGGACGATCCTGCCGCCGGGAAGCCTTCGTCTTTCAATGCCACTACCCAATTGGATATGGAGGCGCTCTTGATCCCGGCATACACTACGGCCGGATCAGGAATTATCTTCTAACACAACACCAGACAGCCATCATCCCATGACGATACGCCAGTATATCCAGAAGATCGCGACCGGGCCCGAGTTGAGCAAGGATCTGTCCCGGGAAGAGGCGCGTGACGGCATGCGTCTTATTCTCTCCGGCGATGCGGATCCGGTGCAGGCCGCCATCTTCCTGATCGCCCTGCGCATGAAGCGCGAGACGATGTCAGAATATCTCGGCGTGCTGGATGCACTGGCGGATCATACTCATCAGGCCAGGACAACGGTCGATGAGGTGCTGGATTTATCCGACCCCTTTGACGGCTTTACCCGGGGGATGCCCGCGGCACCCTTTCTGCCGGCAGTGCTTGCTGCCTGCGGTGTGGCGACGGTTTGCAACGGCGCAGAATCCATCGGCCCGAAATATGGCGCTACCCACCGTAAGGTACTGCGCTCGGCCGGGGTCGGCGTCGACCTGAGCCCTGAGGAGGCGTCGGAACAGCTTGCTGATCCGGATATCGGGTGGGGCTATGTGGATCAGCAAACAGCCTGCCCGGCACTGCATGACCTGGTTTCTTTGCGGACGAAGATCGTGAAACGGCCGTGTCTCACCACGCTTGAGGTATTGCTGGGTCCGGTCCGCGGCGCTGAGCAGACCCATCTGATGACGGGCTACGTACACAAGCCGTATCCGCCGATCTATACGGCGCTTGCGCGCGCATCGGATTATGCCTCGGCCATCATTGTGCGCGGCGTGGAGGGCGGGGTCATTCCCTCCCTCAATCAGCCCTCAAAACTATTCTCTTACCGGGACGGGGGGCCCGATATCGAAGCCCGGCTGGACCCGGCCGATTATGCAATCCAGTCTTCGGATCGCGCCGTCCCGCTACCGCAAGACCTGCCTCAGCAGGACGCCGATGACGCAATCAAGGGGCTAATTGACGCCGATGCTCTGGCACAGGCGGCGGCAAAGGCAGGACTTGCGGCCCTGGATGGTGAAGCCGGGCCCCTGCGGGACAGTCTGGTGTATGGAGCGGCGCTCTGTCTGTGCCAGTTGCGGCGCTGCCAAGACCCGGTCTCAGCCTCGGAACAGGTCCGCCGTGTGCTCGATAATGGTCAGGCAGGTCGCCGCTTCCACGCAGCAGCCGTTTAGTAGTCTTTCTGGCGCGCACTGCGCTCGAGTTCTCTTTTCTTCCTGGCCATCGTGTCAATGATCGGCGACAGGATCAGTTCCATTGCGAGCCCCATTTTCCCGCCGGGAACGACGATGGTGTTGCGCCGCGAGATAAATGAATCGTGCAGCATCGCCAGAAGATAAGGAAAGTCAACGTCAAACTTGGTGGGATCCCGAAAGCGGATAACCACGAAACTTTCGTCCGGTGTCGGGATGTCCCGGGCGATAAAGGGGTTCGAGGTGTCTACGGTCGGCACCCGCTGGAAATTGATGTCAGTCCTGGAAAATTGCGGCGCGATATAGTGGACGTAATCGTACATTCGCCGAAGAATGGTTTCGGTCACCGCTTCCGGCTCGTAACCCCGACTCTCTGTGTCACGGTGAATTTTCTGAATCCACTCCAGATTGACGATCGGGACCACCCCGACGAGCAGATCGACATGCTGAGCGATATTGACTTTCCCGTTGACGACGCCGCCATGCAATCCCTCGTAGAAGAGCAGATCCGTTTCGTCTGACAAGTTTTCCCAGGATGTAAAAGTCCCGGGCTTTTGTTTGTATGGGGCGGCTTCTGCCTCGTTATGCAGGTAGTAACGGATCTTTCCGGTACCGGCCTCGCTGTAGTTCCTGAACAGTGTCTCGAGTTTATTGAAGTGATTTCCCTCGGGGCCAAAGTGGCTGAGATCGCGGCCTGCTTTATGCGCTTTGGCGACTTCCTCGCGCATCTGATAGCGGTCGAATTTGTGAAAACTGTCCCCTTCCACGATGGCCGCTTTGAGGTGTTCGCGCAGGAGAATATGCTCGACGGCCGTTTTTACAGTGCTGGTACCCGCACCTGACGAACCGGTAACTGCAATGACGGGGTGGCGCGTGGACATCGATCTTTCTCCCGGTACAAAAGCAAAAACGGCCAAAGAAAGCCGCTGGCGTGGCAACCTCAAGAAATATAAGAGATTCGGTCCATCAGATTAAGCAAATTTATTTTATCTAGTGAATAAGTTTATACTTATCGAACAATACCGATAGAGGCGGGTGGTTTCGATTCGGAAATCAAAGGGGGGGATCATGCATATCACGATCCGGCAGTTACAGGTCTTCGAGGCTGTGTCTCGCCGTCTGAGTTTTACCCGCGCAGCGGAGGAACTGCATCTCACGCAGCCCGCTGTATCGATGCAGGTAAAGCAGATGGAAAGTTCGGTCGGTTTGCCCATGTTTGAGCAGATTGGCAAGAAAATCTATCTGACCCAGGCGGGGGACGCCATGTTGCTGCACGCGCGGACCATCATGCAGCATCTCGAGGCTGCAGCGGAAGAGATGAATGATCTTCGCGGCGAGGATTCGGGACGTCTTCGTGTCGCGATCGCATCCACCGTCAATTATTTCGCCACGCAGCTCCTCGCGGATTTTGCGCGGGAAAATCCAGCTGTCGAAATCTCGCTTGATGTGACAAACCGGGAGTTGCTGCTGAGCCGGCTTGAGGCCAACGTGCCGGATCTGGCATTGATGGGCAAACCCCCGGCAGATATGGATCTGGTTTCCGAGTCCTTTATGGATAACCCATTGATCATGATCGCAGCACCGGATCATCCCCTGGCCAACAACAAACAGATTCCATTGTCGGATCTCCCAGAGGCGCATTTTGTTGTTCGTGAGCCCGGTTCCGGAACGCGTGTCGCGATGGAGCGATTTTTTGCCGACCAGGACTTCAGTTATCAGAAAAGTATGGAACTCATGGGCAACGAGGCCGTCAAGCAGGGGGTTGAGGCCGGCCTTGGACTGGCGGTGGTTTCCGCCCATACGGTCGCGCAGGAACTTACCCTGAAGCGCCTGGTTAAACTGGATGTCGTAGGGATGCCGATTATGCGCCGCTGGTATGTGGCGCATCGCAAGGGCAAGCGCCTTTCACCCACAGCCCAGTCCTTTCGCCGTTTTGTGCTTGAGGCGGGGGCCCGGGGAACGAGCTGAAGAGCGGTCTTTTCGGCGACGGACCGTGATAACCGGTCGAGCCGTCATGAACACTATCAATATCTACTTATAACCCATAAAATCAGTTTATCGCTTGCTGTGTCGGAGTGAAACTGATCGGGGTAGCCTGGCCCGCTGAGCAGAAACGATCAACGGCAGGTAGGGAGGCAAGCTATGGCGGATAGAAGACTTCAGGTCTTTGCAACGGTAGCCCGACTGCTCAGCTTTACCAAGGCGGCTGAGGCATTGCATATGACCCAGCCCGCCGTCACTTTTCAGATTCGGCAGTTGGAGGACTACTTCAACACCCGCCTGTTCGACCGTACCCACAACCGGATCAGCCTCACCTCGGCAGGGCACCTGGTCAAGGGTTATGCGGATCAGATCATCTTGTTATACAGCGAGATGGATAATGAGGTCCGCAAATTAACGGGGGATGTACTGGGACCGCTGGTGCTGGGCGCGAGTACCACAATTGGTGAATACGTTATTCCGAGCATTCTCGGTGAATACCAGGCCAAGTTTCCTGATGTTGCGGTGCGGCTTCACGTGGCCAACACCGAGGGTGTCCTCCACATGGTGGAGGGCAATGAGATCGATATCGGTATCGTCGAAGGGCCGGTCGGCAATAAGAACCTCGTGTCGAAGGTCTGCTGGGACGACGAACTGGTCATTGTCACCCCTCCAGGGCATCCGCTGACGCAAAATCCGATCAACGGCATCGATGAGATTTTTGAATACCCGTTCATCAGCCGTGAGGAGGGTTCAGGGACCCGCAATGTCATTGTCGATTATCTTCAGTCCGCCGGTCGTGACATTTCGGATCTCAACCTGACCATGGAATTCGGCAGTCCGGAATCCATCAAGAGTGCGGTGGCCGCTGACCTGGGCATCTCGATTCTGTCGATCGCTACGCTCGACAAGGAACTGGCACTGGGGATGCTGTCCAAGCTAAGTTTGGATCCCCCGCTGACGCGGCCTTTTTCCATCGTTTATCAGCGGCAGAAATTCCGGTTGCGGGCGATGGATGAGTTCCTTGAATTCACCGAGGCGCAGTGGTTGAGAAGCAGGCGGTCAAGTAGTGACGTGAGCCGATGTCAGTGAGCCCGCACTGACCCGGAATCGATGGGCAAGTCGAAGGATCGGCAATTGCGGACAGTGCTGGACGCGTTGACCGATGAAGAGGTCGCGAGCGTACTGGATTTCGCACAATTCCTCAGGGACCGTCGGCCGGCTCTGCCCGAAACCCCTCCTGAGATCGTCGACATCCCGCGTCCACAGGATGAGAGCGTTATAGCCGCGATCCGCCGCCTGACGCAGACCTATCCCATGCTGGACCGTGACACGGTGTTCAACGAAGCCTCAGGCCTGATGGCGCGTCATGTGATGCACGGCGAGACCCGCGAGGATACGATTGATCAGCTTGAAGCTCTCTTTCAGTCCCGTTATGCATCCCTACACGAGACGACGGCACCTGACATGACCGAAAGCTAAAACAACTGCTCAGCCGGCCGGACTTGCGTGCTTGATTTCTGTTACTGCTCCTATATGGTATAAATCATGGAGAATTAACAGGTGATGTCAGGAAGTGATGCATTCAGGGTTACCTGATGGTTGATGACCTACACTCGGTCTGCGATGCTGACGGTTATCGTCCAAACGTCGGCATTGTGCTTTTCAATAACGCGGGCCAGGTGCTCTGGGCGCGCCGGAGCCGCCATGACGGCTGGCAGTTTCCTCAGGGAGGTATCGAGCATGGGGAAACGCTCGAGCAGGCCGCCTATCGTGAGTTGTATGAAGAGGTAGGGCTGCGACCGCAGAACGTGGAGCTGGTGGGTCGGACCCGCAACTGGCTGCGCTACGATGTGCCGGGCAGTCTACGCTCGCGTAGCGCCACCTTCAAAGGGCAGAAACAGGTGTGGTTTCTGATGAAGATGCTGGTGTCGGACCACGCAATCTGCCTTGATCACAGTGACACGCCCGAATTCGATCATTGGCAGTGGGTGGATTACTGGCTGCCACCGCGCAAGGTGGTCGCTTTCAAGCGCAGTGTCTACGAGTTGGCCCTTTCGGAACTCGAGCCCCTGCTGCGGTTTGTCTGAAAGCGCGGTTTCACGCTGATCCAGACGCGTTAGGCGCCGCGAATGCGGGCAATCAGATCTGATGTTGACCGTTGGTAGCGAAATGGCAGGCTATGGACCACCCCCCCGTTGGCGCGTACCTCATCGGCGCCGACAATGTCATCAGCCGGCCAGTCCCCGCCCTTGACCAGATGATCCGGCCGTACCTGCAGGATCAGGTTGAGCGGTGTGTCGTCATCAAAAGCGGTGACGAGATCCACACAGCCCAGCGAGGCGAGAACGGCAAGGCGGTCCTCCAGGGGGTTCGCCGGCCGTTCGGGGGCCTTGCCGAGCCGCTGAACAGATGGGTCCGAGTTCAGCGCAATCAGGAGCGTCGCCCCGAGTGCTGCGGTTTCCTCCAGGTAAGCGACATGACCGCGATGGAGGATATCGAATACGCCATTGGTAAACACCAGAGGGCGCGCGCTATCGTTGATCCGCTGCTCGAGCGTATCCCAGTCGAGAACGATTTTTTCGGCGCTGTTCACCGCGATCAGCGGCCAGGATCTAGATGTACTCGAACACCTTGATCACACGAACGACACCCGTTACGGAGCGGGTGGCTTCAACCGCAATTTCGGCTTCCTCGGGCCGCACCAGGCCCATGAGGTAGACGTTGGCCCGCTCAGTGACCACTTTGATGCGGGTTGAATCGACCGGTGCAGATGTTGCAATCGCTGTCTTGACCTTGGTGGTGATCCAGCCGTCGTTGGCACGACTGTTCATATTGGTCTTTCCAGCGAGCTCCAGCCGGTTGATGACCTGACGGGATCCCTGGTGTGATTTGGCGAGGTCGATAATGGTATCGATATCCCGCTGATCCGGCACCTCACCGGTCAGCAGTACGACGCCGTTATATACCGTCACGTTCACATGCTCATGCTCAATCTGCTTTTGCTTGTCGATAGAGCGGGCGATATCAAACTCCATTTTGTTGTCATCCCAGTAAACGCTCGCGCCTCTGCGGTCCCGGGCGATGTCGATGGCCATAACGGTAGCGGTGGAAACCAGCACGACGCCACAGCCACTGACAAGGCAGGCGATCGTGAGTGCCAGAAGAGAGTGCCTGAACGGCTTTAAGGATTTGGCAGAGCGAACTCGGTTCATCAATGTTCCCCACAGTAGTGCTGATCGATCAGATCACAGAAACAGTGAATGATTATAGCGTGAGCCTCCTGGATACGCGCGGTGCTGTCCGAGGGAATCCGAAGTTCGCAGTCTCCCTGATCAAGCATCGATGCCAGGGTGCCGCCGTCGCGGCCGGTCAAGGCGGTGATTCCGATACCCTCTTTTTTTCTTGCCGCCTGAACCGCGTTGAGAATGTTAGGTGAATTTCCTGACGTCGTTATGACCACGAGATGATCGCCTGGCGTGGCCAGGGCATCGATCTGCCGGGAGAAAATCTGGTCGAAATCGTAGTCGTTACCGGTTGCCGTTAAAGTCGCGGTATCACTGACCAGTGCGACGGCCGGCAATGCCTTACGTTCTTTCTGGAAACGGACCAGAAGTTCCGCACTGAAATGCATGGCATCGGCTGCAGATCCCCCGTTGCCGCAGAGCAGCAGTTTGCCGCCGTTGTCGAGTGTTTCGAGGATGGCCCGGGATGCCCGCAGAATGTCATCTGCCAGTAATTCCGCGCTGGCCAAAGCAGTCTCGGCACTGGTTTTGAAGTGATCGACAATGCGCTGGTTCATTCGGTGCTGTGTCCGCTAATGTTGGACTGCTGCCCGGATTCTAAAGCTTTCGACGGGCGCAGGGGCTCGTATCAGGATGCGAGCCCTCGGTTCAGAATGCATCGGCTATCCACCGCCAGGTATGGTCGGGCGGTTTACCGCTTACCGCGAATACGTCAAATCGGCAGTGGGCGCTCAGCCAGTCAGGATGTTGCTGCAGGAAAACCTCGGCTGCGAGTCGTAGCCGGGACTGTTTTCGCGTATCAACCGTCTCTTCAGGCCGGCCATAAGCAATGTTCGCGCGGTACCGGACTTCGACAAAAACTACTGTGGATTTCTCACGCAGCACAAGATCGATCTCACCCCGACGCGTTCGATAATTCCGGCACAGCAGATGCAGCCCGGCCAGCTGCAGTTGATCCAGGGCAAAATCCTCCGACCAGTGGGTATTTGCAGCGGCTTTGTCCATACGTGCCGATTGGGATGATCTACCGGGAGATTACCGGTTCGAACATTTGCGGCGAGCCCTTATTGAAGGTTGCCCAATCCGGAAGCCGCTTTATCTGGCCATCGCCGCTGATGGAAAGCAGGCCGCTCGCGCCGGCATATTGCCAGTCCGGCTGATCCTGTCTTTTGCTGATATGGCAGGTCAGGCGGTATGCATCCATGCCCAGTGCGAAAAGCCGGCCGATAGCAGAGTGCTGGTAATCGGTAGCGGCTATTGAATCTGCCGGCGCTCTTTCAAAACGACCCGTCTGACGAACGAGCCAGGGCATGTCGGAAAACAGCACACCCTCAAGATCGAGGTCATTGACGACATCAGCCTTGCCGCTGAAGATGGTGTTCTGTGAGTAGACCGGTAATCTGCCCGCATGGTGAAAATCAATCTGGGGCTTGAGCAGCCGGGCTGTGGCCTGATCGGTAAAGAGAAAAATGACATCCAGGTCCTGACGGATTCTGGGCGGGGCAGTCACAGGCACCTGATCTGCCAGGATGCTCTGCAGGGCCTCTGCCCGCTGCTGGCTTTGCGTCAGTCCAAGCAGGCGTGAAAGTATTGCGGAATAGTCGCTTACCTGTGGATTCAACCCGGCCCTGCCGGCAATGATGCCGCCTCGTTCCTGCCATGCCGTCGCTGCAGTATCGGCCGCCGCTTTGTGTACCTTGGAGAGGCTGTAGAGGATCAGGGCATGTTGCAGGCCGCGCGATCGCGCATGGGTAACGAGTGACTGCGCTTCGACACGGCGCGAAAGATCCAGAATGAGCGCGTTTGGCCTCGATCTGGAGTCATCCGATCCCAGCAGTAGCGTCGGCACCAGCAGTTTTGACTCGGCTACCAGCTTGAACACCGCATCGCGTCCGAGAGGTCCAATCACAAGATCCGATCCCGCAGCAACTGCCTGACGGTAGATATTCCCAACCGCTTCGAGGTCTTCACCGAAATCGTAAAGTTCGATAATTGGCCTTGCGGACGGATTATCGGTTTCGTAAAGACTCAGGTATCCGTCATGAAATGCAGAGGCGGCCTTGCTGAAAGAGGACGTCATCGGCAGCAGCAGAGCAACCGTGGATGGCTCTGCCAAGGAGCAGGTCTCGGGTCGCAGGCGTCTCGCAATCGTGGTTGCGCGATGCGCGGGATATTCGGCGAGCCAGCCATCCAGTTCCTGTCGCAGCCCTTCGAGGTTCCAGCCTGTGCGGCCATAAAGCCGCGCAAGATCAATCCAGCCCGCATCCTCATAGACAATGTCAGGGTTTAGTCTAAGAAGATCGAGTTGGTCAGTTGAAAGCCGTGAAAGCCTGTCAAAAGCACTCTGTAATAAAGCATCAATGTGCTCCGGCGTGCTGTCTTCGAGGGAGAGATTCCTGATCAGCGCCAGCGCCTCGTGGTGTTTTTCCTGAGCGAATAGTGTTCGGAATTGAAGATCGTAGCGCAGCAGCCGCTGACCATTATCAAGTTCCGCATCTTCGGTATCGGCCAATAAACGCCATGCCGCTGATGGGTTTTCTCCAGCCAGGGTGAGCGCTGCGCTCAGCAATTTGTGCTGATCATTGACCCAGGATTCGGCGTTACGGGCTTGCGTTCTGGCGAGGATGATTTCGGCCTGCTCGTAGTGTCCGACCTGTAGAAAACGTTTGGCGGCAGCGAGAAAGAGCATTTCCGCCTGCGCATCTTTTGCATCCAGGGCGCGCTCTAGAAAAGTCCATGCGGAAGACTCTGGATGCGCCTCGGCGAGGTCCCTGTTTACGGGTGTTGCCGTCCCCTTGTTGGCGTCTTTGACAGTTTCTTTCGCCTGTGCTGCCGGAGCGGGTTTAAGGCTGTCTTGCCGGTCGACAGTATCCTTTGTCGCTGGCCCCAGGCAACCGGACACCAGACCCAAGACGAGCGCCACAGTCAGGGCGCGTAACAATCCCGCGGCGCAGTGCGAAGGCATGGTTTCAGTATACCGGATAGACTTGATCTCCCCGCCTCCGTCACCCGGACCTCATCACCGGAGCAAAGGTCTGATCCACTATTGTGAGCAGAGAATCAACCCACGCCCTGCAGCCGGGCACCCTTTATGTGGTTGCAACGCCGATCGGTCATCTCGGGGATATTTCGGTCCGCGCCACCCAGGTACTCCATGATGTTGATGTCATCGCAGCGGAAGATACGCGTCACACCCGGGGCTTGCTCAATCATCTGGGTGTGGGCGCGCCGAGACTGTTGTCCCTGCACGAGCATAACGAGACACGCCAGTTACCGGGACTGGTCCGTCTGCTGCAATCCGGTGGCAGCGTGGCGCTTGTCAGCGATGCCGGGACGCCATTGATCAGTGACCCTGGCTACCGGCTGGTCAGCAAGGCAGGAGAACTGGACATTCCGGTGATCGCGGTTCCGGGTCCGAGCGCAGTCACGGCCGCGCTTTCCATATCAGGCCTGCCGACAGACCGCTTTGTCTTTGAAGGGTTTCTTCCGGCTCGTGCCGAGGCCCGCCGCACAAGACTACAGTCTCTTTCGTCGGAGTCACGTACGCTGGTATTTTTTGAATCTCCCAAACGGGTGCCCGATGCGCTCAGCGATATCGCCGACATTTTCGGTGAAGACCGCCTGGTCGCGCTTTGCCGGGAATTGACGAAACGATTTGAGTCGGTCCAGCGCGCACCGGCTGGAGAACTGTCCGCGCAGTTTCGCAATCTGTCGGAGAAAATCAAAGGAGAAATCGTACTGGTCGTGAAAGGTACGGCGGCATTGCCGAGCGCAAGCGCAATTGATGAGGAACTCTTGATCGAACTCCTTGCCGATGCATTGCCGCCGCGCAGGGCCAGCGAGATCGCGGCACGACTCACCGGCGGGCGCAAGAATGATTTCTATAAAAGAATTCTTAAAACGACAGATGCTGGCAGCACGGGAAAATGATGCGAACTTGCACAATGGTCAGCGTCGGTTTAAGTTGCTATCTGGAGTCGGCCGGGCAACCGCGGTCCTGAAGTCTGCTGCAGACCGCTCAAGGTTTGCGGCGGGGCAGGGCGGAGGAAAGTCCGGGCTCCACAGGGCAGGGTGCCAGATAACCTCTGGGCGGCGTGAGCCGACGGAAAG